>Ga0308169_10003718_pt1 | contig 14702 bp, 11 predicted proteins | sample PhyBR1_2_FD_202139 | JGI IMG/M metagenome (GOLD analysis project Ga0308169, IMG submission 202139) | Phyllosphere microbial communities from UC Gill Tract Community Farm, Albany, California, United States - DLSLSB.R1 | ecosystem: Host-associated > Plants > Phyllosphere > Unclassified | place... | reverse complement strand
TCTGGTGTGTCGCTCGCACGGACACCGCCCCTGTGGCGCGACCGTGCGCCCGGCCACCTCTTAAAAACAGGGGGAGACTGCGCACCCTCTCTCAACTGCTATCTCTTGATCTAGCGTGGTTGCGGCCATCTGCTTGCGCACGATCGAACGAGGACGTCTCTGCGGTGCAATCGAGCGCTTCTCCCGACCCTGCTAGTCCTGTAGAGCGCGAGCTGGACCGGTTCCCCTGCCTTCTCAAGTAGGACGAGAAGGGGTGAGCGAGAGCTGCTTCCTGCCGGCTCGTTGCTCCTCGAGCAGCTGCTTTAGACCTCATCGAGTGCATCCTGAGCGAGGCAAGCCGAGCGGATGTCTGTGGGCGGCGCAATCGTCGTCTGAAGCGGGCCGAGGAAAGCCAATCGGCAATAGGAAATCGCGCCTAATCGGATCACCTTTGAATCGTCTTGCCGCCCGCCCGCGACCCGGGTCGGGTTCGAACCGACGCGGCATTACAAATTCGTGCTAATGGTACTTTGTATTGCTCGGCTCTCGCGCCCGCACCAGCTCGCGGGCATGGGCTCGCTCTCGTTCTAGCTCGCAGTCCTGCTCTCTCTTGGGCCTGTAGAGCTCACGGGCGACGTCGCGAGCCGCCTGGTCGAGGGCGGCGCCGAGTCGCACCAAATCGAGCGAGCCTCGCACGGACCTCTCTCCAAGAGCGCAGTCTGTAGCAACGAGGTCGTGCAGTGCAGTCGAGCGAGCAGGCTGGAAGCAGGGATTCAACAGTCTCGAGCGTTCAGGGCGTCGAGCAGGATGCAAGAATCCGGAACCGACGCTCGAGCGCGCTTTGACCGCCGCAGGGTCAGAGACGGCGCCGCCGCTCCTCCCCTTTCCGCCTCGCAGAAGCTCTTGGCCAGTCCGAAGAAGCCACAAGTAGCCGCAGGGCAAGTTCGGCTCAAGCGACCCACCCTTCGCCGCTCCCGGACCCCCTCCTCCTCCACCTTCGGCTCACAGACGCTCTCTCGCTGCAGCAGGCTCTCTCTGCACGATCTCGGAGCGCGCTCTTTCCTTCTCTCAGCGCGAGCAAGCGGTTACATGCTGCAGCGAAGCGAGCTTCGTTGCAGAGATCCTCGCCGCCGACACCGGCCCGACGTCTCACTCCTGCTTCGGCACGACGGGCATGCGCTCTTTGCGCCGGTCGTCCAGCTCGGCCATACGCTGCCAAGCCTTCTCACTGAGCGTCGTCTCGCCGTACGACAGGGCGAGTAAGCTGTGCGCGAGGAGAAGAGGTGAGGGCCGTCAGCTCAGCTTCCGACGATGTCGACGCGCAGGCTGCACACAGCCTCGAGCGAGAAGGAGAGGCCGGCGGCGAGGGGTCAGGAAGAGACATACCGAGCAGCACCGAGCCGGAAGAGCAAGTCGTCCTGCGTCATGCCCTCGCCGCCGTGCGAGGCCTGCCTGCGCTCGACGAAGTCGGCCTGGATGATCTGCGAAACACGCAAACGTCCATGAATGTCGTCAGCACCATCTCAGCCTTGCGAGAGGGAAAAGAAGGGAGAGACGCACCTCGCTCATGCCCTCGGGAATGCTGAAGTCGGCGTGCTTCATCTCGCCGATGAAGGAACGGAACTCGTCGAGCTTTGCCCTCGGCAGCGCCGCAGCAGCGAGCTGGTGATGCGCCGACGGCTTGACGTACACGACGCAGTCGGCCTGCAGGCGAGCAGGGAGGCAGAGTCAGCTCGAGCTCGAAGAGGGAGGGAAGCGGTCCGAGCGGGGGACGCACAGGCACGATCGCCTTGCCCTCGCTCAGCAGGAAGAATTTGAGGTCCGTCTCGAGCTCGAACGAAGAGAAGGGGAACTCGTAGGCGAGCTTCTGCTGCGCGACCGTCGTCGCGAGGTGCCGCAAGTTTCGCACGCCTGCGCGCGAGTGCCGAGCAGCATCAGCATCAACGCAGGGAGGCCGCAGCGAGATCTAGCAGGAGATGAACGCACCGGTGTCCTCGAGCTTGCCCTCGCCGATCCCGCGCAGGTCGACGACGACGGCCGTCCCGTTAGCGAGCTGCAGCCTGCCGCTCTCGAGGTTCTCGTCACGGCTTCTCGGCGCCAGTCGCGTCTTGAGGTCGTTCAGCGAGGCGATCGAGAGGTCGAGAGATGCCGTCCTCGGCACGAGAGAGGCGATGGTCGAAGGGAGCGAGGTCGAGAAGGCGTCGGGGAGGGCGAGGTTGATCGAGAGGCTGCCGAGCGCCATGCCGGTCGCGTGGCGAGTGTGACTGTGGGTCGATGAGTCAGAAGAGGGCTCGCTGCGAGGCGGGTGACGAACAGGACGCACATGCGGGCCAAGAGTGCGAGCAACGTCCACTCGGCGGCGTCGGCGTCGCCGCCGAGCTGGTCGGCCAAGTACGCGACGAGCTCTCGCCGCAGCTCCTCGCGCGCAGCGATGTCGGCCTCGACGGTCGGTAGCGACGGCTTGGGCGCAGGGCGGGCAAGGATGACGTGCAGGGCGGGGACGGTCGGGGCGTGCTCGGTCGACTCTGTGAGCTCGTCGAAGGCGTTGGTGAGGCTGTATGAAACGGCGTTAGCGGCTTTCGAGAGAAGTCCGAGTGAAAGTAGGACGTACTGCGTGTCGCCGAGAACGCCGATGAAGTCGCAGAGGTCGGCCGTCTTGAGAGCCTCAGCCGACTCGCCGTAGAGCTGCGAGCGAGCCGAAAACGCGATCAGCGAGGCCCCCGCTCGGCACGAGGCACTCGACGCACCTTTGCGACGAGACCGAAATGAGGCTCGGCAGGATTCGGGTGCTTGCTGCTGCTCGCGCTCGGAGTAGGTGCGGCTTGCGAGGCGTCGAGAGAGAGGCGGTCGACCGAGTTCTGCAGGTCTGCTTGCAATGGATCAGCCGGTTCCTCATGCGTAGGCTGAGGAGCAGGGGACGTACCGGTGAGAGAGGCGCCATCGAGATTCTGCGAGGGCGGCGAGTCAGCCAAGGCACTGGTGGGGACGCGGGAGAGCAGGAACGCACCTGCTTGAGCCAGTCGGTCTCGCCCGGGACGCTCACGATGTACAGAAGCTGTCGCTCGCGCAGTCTGCTGTAGTCGTCCGGCTGCGCGCAGGAAAGCAGGGTCGATGTCAGCTGCGACGACCTGGTCCTGAGGGAGCAGGGGAACGAGACGCACCGCTGACGCACTAGGACCCTCCTCCTCGGCACCGTACATGAGAACCTTCTTGCCATCTGCACTGACCGCCTCGAAGAGCTCGGCGCCGAGCCCGGTGTCCTGGACCATCGCCCGGAAGCGCACGAGCGAGCCGGTCGGAGGGAGCGAGGTCGGGGTCGAGAGCGAGGTGATGGTGGGGATCTGCGCGCGCGTGCAAGCGTCAGCGACCTATCCTGGATAAGGACGAGAGCGACCACGCACCTGCTCGAGGGCGCCATCTGCCGAGATGAGGGCGGAGAACGAGGAGGCGACGCGCTGGTCGAACCCGTCGAGGGACGCGTCTTGGGCGTACAGCTGCTGCACAAGCTCTGCAGGACGCTTGAGGGCGAGGTCGAGGTCGGCAAGCATGCTCAGAGCTGGCTGAGCGGTGGATGAAGAAGACGACCTTCTCTCATCGCCGGCAAGCTGCTGCCGGGCTTCGTCCGCGAGCTCTCTGCACCAGAGCCGCTTGAGAGCAGCGTCCAGACCTCGAGAGAGGAGTCCATTTGCTGCCCTGCTCGTGCAAGTCCCTCTTGAGCGAGTGGCCACCTCCTCCTTGCTCGAGCCTCTCGTTCGGCGAGGCTCGCTCAGCAGCGCCCGCCTCTCGTGCCCTTCCCGCTGCGAAGAGCCCTCTCTGTGAGCAGGCTTGCTCGGAGCGCAACGCCAAGCAGCACAGCTCGATCGAGGTGGAAGAGCTCTCGGTGAGAAGGCGAGAAATGCGTGAGGTGCAGGGCGAAGAGAGGGCGTGATGCTACAAGACACAGCAGCAAGGCGTACGGCGAAGGACAGTCGTGATGAGGAACGGCAATCTAGACAAGGCGGGAGCGGGATCGAGGATGAGAGCGGGCCTAGTTGGGCCGCACGAAGACCTTCCAGGTCATGAAGGCGCCGAAGATGGCGAACGCGATGAGGCAGCCGACGATCTGCACGCACGAGGGACATTAGCAGCTGCAGGTGACGCAGGATGAAGGGCGAGGCGTGCCGAGGGCGAGGCAGAGGAGAGGAGGGAGAGGGACGCACGCCAAAGAACCAGCCGAGGCCGTCGACGCCCTCGCCAGGCACGTGCACGTTCATGCCCCACAAGCCGGTGACCAGGTTCATCTGCAGGTGCACATAGAGGGCATGAGCGGGACGCGCGCGCGCGGAGGGGATGAGGAAGAGAGGGCGAGCGCACGGGGATGAGGACGGTACCGAGCGCCGTCAGCTTGGAGAGCACGTCGTTGATCTGGTTGTTGGCGTCGGTCCTGTCGAGCGAGACGATGTCAGCATTCGAGCGCACCCAGAGACGAAGGAGAAGGAGGGAGGGCGGACGCACATCTCGATCGAGATCTGGGCGAGGTAGTTGGAGTGGGAGCGCGACAGGATCTTCTCGTAGTGCGTCAAGTTCTGCGTGCTCGTCGTGATGTGGTCCTGGATGTCGGACAAGTAAAGACCCTGTATGCGCGACGGTCGTCGAGAGTCAGCGCGTACCTCAAGGAGGAGGAAAGAGAGGTGCAGAGGAGGGAGCGGGGACGCACGATGTCCGACTTGGGCGCGACGGACCAGTTTTCGTTGCAGCGCTTGGACAAGCCCTTGACGACGTCGGCCTTGTTGCCCATGAGGCGCAGGAGACCCATGACCTTCTTGCGGCACGTGCCGATCCTGCGGGCGAGGAGGAGGACGGTCCCGAGTCAGCTCGCCGTCAGCGAGAGGGGCTGCACCGAGAGAGAAGGGACGCACCGTCGCAGCATGTCGCTCTGCTCGGCCTCTTTGAGGATGAGGACCAGCTCGTCGATCGAGTCGACCTCGTACTCGATGTTCTGGATGAGCGGCCCGAACGCATCGGTGATGTCGTCGATGAGGGCGTACGAGATCCAGTCGGACGTGACGTTGATGTAGTCCTTGAGCTGCTTGATGCGTCGGCGGACGTTTTGCGGGTGAGGCGTGCCGCGGAAGTGGAACTGCGAGCGGGAGTCGAGAGCGTCAGCGACGTCGACCTCGAAGAACAAGGGAGAGGAGGGAGAGGAAGGAACGCACCGAGAGAGTACCCTCGCGGAACACGATGATGTACATGTTGAGCGGCTCGAGGTAGGTCGGCGAGTACGGGTCCTGCTCGAACGAGCGGAAGCAGACGAAGTAGTAGTTGCGGAAGAGCTCGATCTTCTCGCGCGTCTCCTCCATCTGGATGTCCTCGGTCGTGAGCGGGTGGATGCCGAAGACCTGCGAGCGCGAGAGAGGAAGAGTCAGCGCAGCTCGGCCGAGGAGGACGAGGAGGAGCAAGTCGAGACGAGAGGAGGGACGACGCACCTTGCTCAGGATCTTCATCTCCTGGTCGGTCGGGCACATGACATCGAGCCACCACGTGTTGGCCTCTGCGTCCTCGTCGCTGCGCATGACGCCCGTGCGAGGCTTCTCGCCCTGCATCATGCGCGCGTTCGAGATGCCCGACGGCAGGGCCCCTCCTGCGCCTCCTCCTGCGCCTGCGCCGCCGCCGCCGCCGCCGTTCTTCCTCGTCGAGCCCGTCGTCGACGCGCCGTTGACGGGCGTCGCCGCGCCCGAGCCGCCCGCCGTCCCGCCGCCGCCGCTCACGGTCGAGTGCCGCGGCGACGACAGCTCGGCCATGCGCGCGTCGAGGTTGCCCGTCGTCGGGCGCTCGTCCTCGTCGATGATGGGCGGCGGGCGGCTGCCGAGGAAGAGCTCCTCGAACGACTGGCCCTCGCCCGGGATCTCGGCGAGCGAGCGCGCGTGGATCGTCGACGGCAGCGCGTTCGAGTAGAACGAGAACCGGTACGGCCGCGGGCCGCCGACCTTGGCGCCTCGAGCCGGCCCGCCCGACGCCTCACGGCCCTGGGTGCCGTACCCGCCGGCGCCCGAGCCCGCGCCGCCGCCGTTCGCCGCGCGCTTGTCGGCGAGGAGCGGCGTCTTGGTGTCGAGGATGCTGACAAAGTGCGACTCGCCGCGCTGCGCGCGGTGCGGCTCGCCGACGAGGTCGTCGCCGGCGCCCTCGAACTGGGCGAGCTTGCGCCGCATGCGGCCGGGCGCGACGCTCTCGCTGAGCTTGCGGTGGCGGTGACCGCCCATGCGCGGCACGTCGGCCTCGCTGCTGCTGCTCATCGGGCCGCCCGTGTACCGCCCGGCCGTCATGGTCGCCGACGAGACGCCGTAGTCGAGCGGCGAGCCCGACGTGACAGCCGCCGCGGCCGCGGCGCCGCCCTTGCGACGTCGGGCGGCAGGGATCGGCAGCCCTTGCCGCTCGGACGTCGCAAACTCCTCGAGGACGCCAAAGTCGAAGGGGAAGGGGAAGTTGGGGAGGACGCCGGCGAGAGGCAGGTGGCCGTCCGGGTGGCCCTCGTGGAGGTCCATGTAGTCGAGCTCGGCGGCGGCGCCGTGCGCCGGGAAGCAGATGTCGTCCTCGGGCTTGCCGAACCCGGACCCGGGGCGCGACATGTCGACGCCGTACGAGGGCCCGTGCGACTCGTCGTCGGCGTCGCCGTGGCTGTGGTGCGAGCGGCGCGAGGCGAACGAGTTCTGCGAGGGGTGCCGGTCGAGGAACTGGACGGGGCGAGGGGACCGAGCGAGGTCATCGTCGACGACGGCGTGCTCGTCGAGGTCGGCCGAAGCGAGCTGCTGCTGCGCGCCGCCGCCGCTGCCGCCGCCGCCTCGGGCAGTGCGCGACGAGTAGCCCGAGCCCTCGAAGTCGACGCCGCGAGGCGAGATGGGCGAGCGCGCGCCGGGCTCGTCGTCGCTGACGCTGAAGCGGCGCAGGGCGCTCGTGCGGCGCGCGCTGCCGCCGTAGGCGTCGGGGCTGCGCGCGAGGGCCTGGTGGGCGCGCGGGGTCGTCGCCGCGTGCGAGAGCGAGTGGGGCTGGCGGCGGTGGTCGATGTAGGCGCCGCCCTGCGAGTCGATGCTCGAGTCGCTCACGTTGCGGTGGTGGCGGTACAGGCGGGCGGCGGCCGACGAGCGGGCGGCCGAGCTCGGCGTGTGGTGCTGCTGGTGCTGGGCGGCGACGATGCGGTGGGCGAGGTCGTCGCGGCGGTTATAGACGCCGGCCTGCTGCTCCTGCTCGGCGCGCTGCTCCTCCTCGTGGTCCTCGCGCGCGAGGTCGTCGGCGAGGTGGCCCATGGCGTCGTGGGCGTCGCCGCTGCCGAGGTGGAGCGAGACGGAGGGGCGCCTGCGGGACGACTGAGGCGGGACGACGACGTCGTGCTGCTGCTGCTGCTGCTGCTGTGCGTGGCCCTGGGTGGACGAGGTGGCGCGCTGAGGGGTCGCGAGATCGGAGCCTCCGCCGGCCGACGAGAGGGCCTGGAGGGTCGGGCGGTCGCGGGTCGTGTTGCTGCGGGCGCGGCCCGCGTGGTTGGTGCTGGTGGCCATCGAGTGGGCGAGGTGGCGGTCCTGCTCTGCCTGGCGCGAGTCCTCGAGGCCGATGTCGCTCTCGGCCCGTGGGCTCGAGTGGGTGCTGTCGGCGGCCGAGCCACGGCGGCGGGCGGTACCGGGCGGGGCGGCAGGCGGGGACGACATGGCTCGCGGTGTGGCCTGGCTGGGCGCCAGGAGCGTGCGAGGTCGTGAGGAGGAGGAGAGCTGCGAAGCGACGACGGCGGGGAGATGAGAATCAGCGACGGACCCCGCGTAGCTCTCCCTCTCGCTCGCGGTGGTGCGCTGTGGAATGCAGCTTGTTCTGGTACACTCACATGGCCCACTTGCCCAGTCTTGTGCCCGTCTGGCGAGGTGCGAGGCTCGCTCCGCTCTCGCCGAGCTGCCGGCGAGATCCCGCCGCCGTCTCTGGCCAGCTCTATCGCTGTCACACACCCACTCGAGCCAGCATGCCGTCTGCCAAGTGCACTCGCCGTGGCTGCGATCAGACCTTCGACCCGGAGCACAACGACTCGGCAGCGTGCAGCTTCCACCCGGGTGCTCCTGGTCCGTCTCGCTTCCTCGTTCGCTCCTCTCGACACCAGCAGATCGAGCTGACTATGAGTCCGGTATCCTCCCACAGTCTTTCACGAGGGCCTCAAGAGCTGGAGCTGCTGCTCGGCCGTCAGCAAGCGTGAGCTCCTCCTCCTCCTCCCCGCCTCGTCGTCGAACCCCTCGGAATGCGGTCCGGTCCCTCGCTGCAGCAGCAAGCTGACCCGCTCTGTCCTTCATGCACGCAGCCGTGACCGACTTTGACGACTTCATGAAGATCCCGCCGTGCGCGACCGGCACCCACTCGCTCGAGCCCGCAGAACCGCTCAAGCCCGTTGCGGACGCCTCGGCCCCTGCACCCTCATCCACCTCGGCCGACGGCAAGGAGCTCTACGGCGCAGCAGCCTCGGCGTCGACCAAGCCGGCGTCCGACCTCCCTCCACTGCCGCCCGCCCCCAAGCTCGCCCACCAGGACGCCGTCAAGACGCCCAAGTCGACCGAGTACGTCGAGGAGCAGGACGACCCGGACGTCGAGCTCAAGCACGGCATGCGGTGCAAGCGCAAGGCGTGCGGCGCAGAGTTTGAGGAGCAGGAGCGAGAGGCGGGCGAGTGCACCTACCACCCAGGCGTCGTGTGTCCCGCTCGCTCTCTTCCTCCGCCGCGCTCACTCACAGCGCGAGAGCTGACGCACCTCTCACACTCGCTCGCAGCCCATCTTCCACGAGGGCTCGAAGGGCTACTCGTGCTGCAAGCGGCGGGTGCTCGAGTTTGACGAGTTCCTGCGGATCGAGGGCTGCCGCTCGGGCCGTCACCTCTTTGTCGGGCCCAAGAAGGTCGACGACGGCGAGGAGGAGCTCGTCGACTGCCGCACCGACCACTACCAGACGCCGAGGACCGTCATCGTCAGCGTGTTCGGCAAGCAGGCCGACAAGGACAAGAGCGGCGTCAAGTTCGAGGCCGAGGCGGTGCGTCCTCGTCTCTCTCTCTCTCTCTCTCTCCCGGTGCGGCCTCTACCTGGACGCAAGCTCACTCTCGGTCTCTCGCAGATGCACGTCGACCTGATCCTCCCCTCGCGCAAGCGCTTCACCAAGTCGTTCCCGCTCTACGGGCCGATCGACCCCGCCGAGTCGACGTTCAAGATCCTCGGCACCAAGTGCGAGATCACGCTCGCCAAGGCCGACGCGCGCTCGTGGCCGAGCATCACGACGCTCGACCCGGACCTCGCGAGCAAGTTCCAGATCCAGCTCGCCTTCTCGGCGGGCGGCGGGAGGGGCACGGTCGGCGCCAAGGAAGCCGTCCTCGACCAGACGAACCAGCTGTACAGGAATGCGGCGCAGTGACGGACGAGGCGTAGCAGGAGAGTCGGCGTATCGCAATGCAGCATCGTGTCGTTCCTCCGTGCCCGTTTGCCACTCTCCTTCTTCCTCGAGAGCTGCTGCTCGGCTTCCTCTCTCGCTCACGCTCTGAGCTCCTGGACACGAGAGACGAGAGCAACGATGAAGTACAGAACAGGTCGTGAAGAGTCGTGTACTGGAAGAGAGGGAGAAAGAGAGGGTCTGTGGGTATGTCGCGCGCCCGGGTCGTCCTCCTCATCCTCCTCGTCGAGCCGCCGTCCTCGCCTTCGAACTACATGTGCGCCGCGCAGCTGCTCACGAGATGGTGCAGGGGATGATGCACTGCGGGAGGGAAGCGGCGTCAGCTCACGGCACAGCGAAGGGTCGAGCGGGGGAGGGAGCGCAGGAGGGGAGGGTGCAGAGAAACGAACGCGACGCACGCAGTCACAGTCTGGGCATCCACAGAGCCCCATGTTGAAGCAGCCACCGCGCAGGCGCATCGCCTCGTCGTGCTCGTGCTCGTGCTGGCCTTCGGCGCCAAGCTGGACGGTCGCGAGCGAGTCCATGGCCTCGCGGTTCTGGTGCGCCGCCGACAGCGACGAGTCGTGCGGCTGGAGTGCCGCCTGGAGCGAGTTCTGCGGCGGGTAGGCGGTGCTGGCGTCCATTGTCGAGGAGGAGATGAGGCTGCGGAGGGAGGCGGTGCAGGGAGGACGTCAGGGAGGGCCGTGAAGACGGTGGAGCGCTGCGGGCGACGCACCTGTGGGCTTGTAGAGTCTGGAGAGCGCAGTAAGGGGTGGGCAAGCAGGTACGCAAGCGTTGGAGAGCGGGGTGGAGGGAGGAGGCAAGAGGAGCAGCGCAGCCAGCTGCGTTGGCCGTCTGAATCATCGCCACCCTCGTCCTCTGCGAGCAGCGCAGCAAGCACCGCACGATCCCGTACGATGCTTCCAAGAAGGCGTCGAGGGAGTCTGCGATTTTTTTGCGCGAGGCGGGACAGGAGCTCTCCTCGTCGGACGGCGACGGTCCAGGAGAACGAGGACAAGACGATGCAGCGACGCTCTATCCAGCTCTCTATGCCTCGCCTAGACCCTCATGCCCGGCAGGTCGGCCGGCGCATGCTCGTCCTCCTGCTCGTGCCCGCCAAGATCCTCCTCGCCGCTCTGCCTCGACCGCGCTCGAGCCCGGTCCAGGCTGCGCCGGTAGTTGTCCCTGGCGCCTCGCTCGCGTTGCCGACTGCGCTCCTCCCTGCAAAGAATGGAGAGTCAGCCGAGGCGTACAAGGAGGGTGCGCGAGGGAGGGAAGAGAGAGAGGGACGCACTGCCGAAGGACGTTCGCCTGCGCCCTCTTGAAGCGGTTCTCGAGCCGGAGCTCGCTCTTGTCCTGCTGCGTCGAGCGACCGGGCAAGATCCTCGCGCTGTCGCGCCTAGCGAGGGTCGTCGCGAGCCCGTTCTCGGCGAGGTCGTCCTGGCTCCTCGGGTTGTCGGCGAAGCGGCGCTCGCGGCGCTTCTCGGGCGAGAGGGCGATCCAGACCATGTTGTGGACGCTGTACAGACCCATGGCGTCGGCGACCTCGTGGCCGGTAAAGTTGACCGGGCTGCGGGCGAGGGAGAAGCGGATCAGTCGAGCGCCGAAGAGAGGGAGGCGGAGAGGGGGAGCGAGCGCGACGCACCTGCCCGGGCCGGTGAAGATGCACAGGTCATAAGCGAGAGCGCCGGCGATGCTGCCGACGAGAGGTCCGAGGATCGGCTGCGGGCGAGGGTGCGCAAAGGTCAGGAGCGTGCACGGCGAACTTGTCGAGGTCTGGAGGAGTGACGACGCACGCCGATGAGCCACCACCAATGGTCGTGGTGCCACAGCTTCATGCCGTAGCCGAGCGTCCAAAGGGCGAGACGAGGACCGAGATCGCGAGCAGGATTGATGGCGTAGCCTGCGAGACGAGTGCGAGGACGTCAGTCGACGAGCGGCGCAGGAGGACGAGGGAGAGGAGAGACGCACCTGAGATCCAGCCGTTCGACATGCCGATGGCGACGACGACGAAGCCGAGGACGATGGCACCGAGCCCTGCGCCTGGCGGGGCGTTGTTCTGCAGGGGGAGGGAGGCAAGTTAGGAAGGTCGACGAGACCGACAGGAGGAGGACCGAGCGCACCTCGTCACCGAGCGCAAGGACGGCGATGCTCAAGATGCCGCCGGCGAGGATCTCCTGGCAAAATCCCTCGATCGTTGACGAGACGCCCGAGGACGGCGCCGTGATGAAGAGCGGCGCGCTCGCGTTCGAGTAGTCCGTCGCCTGGATCAGCTTGAACGAGTCGTACTCGCCGATGGCCCGACGGTAGCTGCGTACAGAGGAGAGAGCGTGAGCGGGGCTCGTGAGAGGCCGAGAGCGAGAGGGAGCGCGACGCACTTTCCGTAGATGATGAGGGCGCCGCAGAACGCGCCGAGCACTTGGGCGACGATGTAGCGCGGCACCATCTGCGAACGACGGCGAGGAGTCAGCACAGGACGTCGAAGATGAGGAGGGAGGCGAGGAGGGAAGCTCGCCTTCCAGGGAAAGCCTCGAAAGATGGCGAGCGTGATGGTGACGGCCGGATTCGTGTGGCCGCCGCTGCGCGCGAAGGAACAGGGGTCAGCTCGGACGAGCACAAGAACAGGATAAGGAGGGAGCGACGTACGAGATACCGCCGGCGATGTCTGCGAGAGGAGGGAGCTCGAGTCAGGAAGAGCGACGACGAGGAGAAGAGGAGGGAGGGGACGCACAGAGCGCGATCATGACGCCGAAGCCCCAGGACCAATTCATCGACTGGTAGGCACCCATCTGCGAGCGAGCGACGAGTCAGCGAGCTCGTCCAGGCACGACAGGAAGAAGAGGACGCACCGCCGACGCCAATGCAAACGAGGACGAGGGTCCCTGTAGGGAGGGAAAGGGGAGTCAGTCTCGGCGAGCGTCGAGGAGACGAGGGAGACAGGACGCACCGAGGAACTCAGCAAGCGGCTCCCGCAGCGCGTACCGCACCGTGCCCCACCAGTTGCGCACAGGCAAGTCCTCGGGGTCCTCGACGTCCTCGGCCCACTGCTCGGCGCTCTGGTCGAGCTCGCCGCCGACGTTCGGGCCGCCTCGCCCCGCCTCGGCTCCCTCGGGAGGTCCATCGCCGTCCTCGCCGTCCTGCTCATGCTGACCCTTCTCATCGTGCTTCTCGCCCTCCTCGCCCGCCACCGTGCGCGAGCTGCCCGAGTGCACCTTCTTGAGCCGCGCCTCGACCTCGTCGCCCACCTCGCTGCGCATCTCGTCCTTGAGCTGACGGTCCGCATCGACACCCTCGATGCGGCCCTGGTCGACGTCGTCGTCGAGCGATGCACTCGCCCTGCGAGAGCGTCTCGACGTCGTCGGGCCGAGGTCCTCGAACGGGTCGGTGCGCGCGCTGCCGACGCCGTCGCCCGTGCCCGCTCGAAGACGAGGCGCGGCGCCGTCCGTGTCGCTCGCCGTCTCGTCGGCGCCCGTCGAGTCCGAGCGCGTGGCCGAGATCGAGTCGCCGCGCTCGGGGACGTACGGCAGCTTGCCCGGCGCGAGAGGAGCGCCGCTTCGACCGCCGTTCCCACTGCTCCTCGCGGCCGCAGCGCCGCCGTCCGAGCCCGAGTCCTGCTGCTGCGAGACGCTGCCCCTGCGCACGCCTTTCTCGCGCCCGGTGACGGTCGAGCGGCGGCGCTTCTGGTTCTTGGGGAAAACGCCGCCGATGGCCCACAGCGGCTTCTTGCCGCCGCCGCCGCCGCCGTCGCTCTTGCCCGCCGCCGCCTCGTCGCCGCTCAGGCTCGGCGAGAAGAACGAGCCGCCCTCGACGCCGCCCATGCCTGGGCCCGAGTGCGTCGAGCCGGGCGTGCGGCCCTCCGACTCGGCGCGGACGAAGCGCAGGTACGACTCGGGGACGCGCTCAAGCGTCGGGCCGGCGAGGTTGGACGGGCGAGGACGGTCGGGCTTCTTGCCCTTCTTGGTCGCGGTCGATGCGCGGGAAGGGGCAGTCGAGGGTGCGGAGGATGCGGCCGAGTCGCCGCGGCGGGCGGCGGATGGGCGACGAGGAGGGGCGGTGGGAGGGGTGTTGTTGGTCGGGCGCGGGTAGTTGGACGCGCCGCTGGCGTGGCTCTCGCGCAGCTCGAGGCTCGCAAAGTCGGTCGACGAGGTCGAGCCGCTGTGATGCGGCTGCGACGGTCGTCGAGGAGGCTCGCCGTCGAGGGGCATGGCTGCTGGTTGTGCTGGCGCGGTCGGCGGTGCTGGGTCGTCTAGCGAAGCGCTGCTCGAGAGTGCAGGAGAGCGTGCGCTGCAGACCCGCTGGATGAAGGGCGAGAGGGAAGCGAGCAGGTCGACGAGGGAGCTTGGGCGGCACCGAGGAGCGAGCCGACGCGGCGCACAGCCCGTGCCTGCTGCCCTGAATAGGCGGCTAAAGAAGCTTCGGCAAGCGGCGCCCGCAGCGAGCCTTGCGAGCGTGGCGAGGCGGAGCGAAGAACGAGGGTGCGTCGGCGTCATTTCTCGGTGAGCGGGAAGCTGGGGCCACGGCCGAGAGAGCCATCGCGGAGAACATCGTCGCTCCCTCGCTTCGGACAGCTCTTCTGCGCCGCAGCCGCAAGTTTGGTCATGAGTTGCGCACGCCGCGAGCCGGCGAGAGCGGGCCGGAGCTGGTATCCGCAGCCCTCCGCCGCAGCGGGATTACAAATGCGATCGTAATGCGGATTACAGTAGCTCTGCCTTAGCTTTGCCCGCTCGATTAGCGCGCAAATGTATTCGCGCGCTTGATCGGTTTAGCTTTTCCTCTTGCTCTCCGCGCGCCTCGCTCCTCCTCCTTCCTTCCCCCACTTCAGCTCGGCCACATCGCTCGCCATGCCGCACGCCGACAGCCTCGCCCTGCCTGAGGGCCTCACCGACAAGCACGCCTTCTACCAGCACGTGTGCACCGTCGCCGAGGCGCTCCTCGCGCCCTCGTCGCCGTCCGACCCGGCGGCCAACTGGATCACGGTCCTGAGCAACGCCGCGTCGCTCCTGTACGGCAGCTACGAGAACTACGAGGCTGCGTTCGGCCGCGCAGACGGGCGCAGGGTCAACTGGGCTGGTGCGCTCGCCTTTCTCTCGCTCTTTCGCTGTGCTCGAGTGGGGCGGTGCTGACCCTGGACCAACTTGCAGGCTTCTACGTCGTCCCCTCCCTCCTCTCCCGACACGCACCCTCGACCGACCCGACCCAGCTCCTCCTCGGGCCCTTCCACGGCCGCCCGGCGTGCAACTCGGTCTCGCTCACGGGCACCTCGTCGCGCCCGGTCGGCGTCTGCGCGGCGGCGTTCCTGTCGGGCGAG
>Ga0308169_10003717_pt1 | contig 14703 bp, 12 predicted proteins | sample PhyBR1_2_FD_202139 | JGI IMG/M metagenome (GOLD analysis project Ga0308169, IMG submission 202139) | Phyllosphere microbial communities from UC Gill Tract Community Farm, Albany, California, United States - DLSLSB.R1 | ecosystem: Host-associated > Plants > Phyllosphere > Unclassified | place... | reverse complement strand
CTCGGCAAGAACATGATCGGCGCCTTCTACCAGCCGCGCGCCGTGATCGCCGATACCGCGACGCTGGACACCCTGCCGGCCCGCGAGCTGTCGGCCGGCCTGGCCGAGGTGATCAAGCATGGCGCCATCCTCGACGCCGGCTTCTTCGGCTGGATCGAGGCGAACGTCGGCAAGCTGGTCGCGCGCGACCACGCGGCGCTCGCGCACGCGATCGCGCGCTCGTGCGAGATCAAGGCCGACGTGGTGGCGCGCGACGAGCGCGAAGGCGGCCTGCGCGCCGTGCTCAATTTCGGCCACACCTTCGGCCACGCGATCGAGGCGGGTCTCGGCTACGGCGCATGGCTGCACGGCGAGGCGGTCGGCTGCGGCATGGTGATGGCGGCCGATCTGTCCCGGCGCCTGGGCCTGGTCGACGCAAGCACGGTCGAACGCGTGCGCGCACTGGTCAAGGCCGCCGGCCTGCCGACCGTGGCGCCGGACCTGGGCGCGGATCGCTGGATCGAGCTGATGGAAGTCGACAAGAAGAACGAGGGCGGGGCGATCAAGTTCATCCTCTTGAAGCCCCTGGGCAGTCCCAGCATCGCCAACGCGCCGCAGGAGCTGCTGCTGGCCACGCTGGAAGCGACGGTAGGAGACACGACGCGATGATCGACTTCGACGCCCAGCTCGCACCGTATGCGGCGCACTCGTCGAAGTCGCGCGGGCGTCGCCATCCGGAAGGTCCCGCCGGCGCGCGCAGCGAGTTCCAGCGCGACCGCGACCGCATCATCCACTCGACCGCGTTTCGCCGGCTCGAATACAAAACCCAGGTCTTCCTCAACCACGAGGGCGACCTGTTCCGTACCCGCCTGACCCACTCGATCGAGGTGGCCCAGATCGCGCGCACGCTGGCGCGCAGCCTGCGCCTGAACGAAGACCTGGTCGAGGCGGTCGCGCTGGCCCACGATCTCGGCCATACGCCCTTCGGCCACGTCGGCCAGGACGTGCTGAACGAATGCATGCAGGACTATGGCGGCTTCGAGCACAACCTGCAGAGCCTGCGCGTGGTCGACCATCTCGAAGAACATTACGGCGCCTTCGACGGCCTCAATCTCACCTTCGAAACGCGCGAAGGCATCCTGAAGCACTGCTCGCTGGCGAATGCGCGCCAGCTGGGCGAACTCGGCCTGCGCTTCATCGGCAAGAAGCAGCCCAGCCTGGAAGCCCAGCTGGCCAACCTGGCCGACGAAATCGCCTACAACAACCACGACATCGACGACGGCCTGCGCTCCGGCCTGCTCACCATGAGGCAGATGGAGGAGGTCGACCTGTTCGCGCGCCTGCGCCGCCAGGTCGTGCAGCAGTACCCGGGCCTGCCGGGCCGGCGCGAGCTGTACGAGACGATCCGCCTGATGATCACGGCCATGACGGCCGACCTGGTCGAGGCCTCGAGCGCGCTGATCCTCGACGCCGCTCCGCAAAGCATCGAAGACGTGCGTGCTGCCCCCCCGCTGATCCGCTTCTCGCCCACGATGCGCGAGGAGACCACGGCGCTGAAGCGCTTCCTGCACGCCAACCTGTACCGCCACTTCCAGGTCAACCGCATGCGCGTCAAGGCCAGCCGCGTGATGCGCGAACTGTTCGAGGCCTTCATGACCGACCCGGTGCTGCTGCCGCCGGATTACCAGGAAGCGTCCGGCAACCAGGACCGGCAGGCGCGCAAGATCGCGGATTACATCGCGGGGATGACGGACCGGTATGCGATCAGGGAGCATCGGCGGATCTATTCGCTCGACACCTTTTAAGTTCCGGCGGCTGCGTAACGGGAAGCCGGTGTCACTCGGTGCGTGAAAACACGCGCAGCCGGTGCCCGTCCGGATCGGCGCCCGTGAAGGTGTAGCCGAAGTCCATCTGCACCGGCGCCTGCAGGATGCGCAGGCCGTGTTCGCTCCACTTCGCGTGCAGCGCGTCGACCTCGGCGGCGCTGTCGACACGGAAACCCAGTTCGCTGCCGCTGCCATGGAAGTCGTACGCCGGCTGGACACCGGCCTTGCCCCACAGCCCCAGCATCCTGCCGTTCCCGAGTGCGAACAGGCAGAAGGTAGGCGAGGTCTCGACCGGCTGCGCGCCGAGCAGGCCGGCATACAGGCGGGCGCTGGCCTCGGGCGAATCGACGTAGAGCAGGGTGTAGTTCGGGGTGAGCATCGCGGGACTCCTTCGGTGGTTGACAATGAGGTTAACAGTGCAGCCAGTCTAGGTGGCGCCACTGTCAAAAACTGTCAGCATTGACATCCTCCCTGGGCTCGAGGCCAGAGATTCCTACGACGCCCCAGGATGACATCGAACTGGCCCGGAGTCGTTTCGGTGGGTTCCTGCTGCTGGCGGCCCTGATGCGCCGCTCACTTCACAGGCGAACCGGGCGTGTCCCGCCCTTAATACATTAAGCGCGCCGACGACGTCGGCGTTTTCCTCGAAATTACATTGGACGCACTTGAATCGAGCTTGTGTCTGCCGATTGTTCGCCGAGACATATCCGCAGCACGGGCACATGCGGCTCGTGTTGTGTGGTGGGACAGCGACGAGCTGACCGCCGCTCCACGCCAGTTTGTAGCCAAGCTGGCGGCGAAATTCGAACCAACCCTGGTCAAGGATGGATTTGTTCAGGCCTGACTTGGGCCGGACACGGGTGCCCGACTTTCCGGTTGTGCCTGCAGCCGACTTGGACATGTTCCGCACCTGTAGGTCTTCGATGCACACCATCGCGTGTTTTTTGCTGATTGTGGTCGAAGCTTTGTGCAAGTAGTCGCGGCGGGCGCTGGCTATGCGAGCATGTATGCGCTGAACCCTGGCCCGAGCCTTTTTCCAATTGCTGCTAAACCTGGCCTTGCGGCTCATCGCCTGCTGAGCCTTGCGCAGCTCGCTTTCATGCCGCCTGAAACTATTGAGAGGTTCGTAAAACGTACCATCGGAGAGCGTGGCAAAGCGAGCGATGCCCATGTCGATACCCACTGTCGAAGTGGACTGCGGCAGCGGTTGCGTAACCTCACGCTCGGTCTGGATCGCCACAAACCAACGGCTACCTGACAAACTGACGGTAACGTTTTTCACTACGCCCAGCGTACTTCGGCTGTTGCGATAGCGAAGCCAGCCGAGCTTGGGCAGGAAGATGCGGCTGTTGCCTTGATCGAGCTTGATCTGAGTTGGATCGGGATAACGAAAGCTGTCGCGCTGGCCTTTTTTCTTAAAGCGAGGGAAGTGCGCCCGGTCGGCAAAAAAATTGGCGTAGGCCCGCTCCAGGTCCTTCAGCGCCTGCTGCAGCGGATGGACCGGCGCATCTGCCAGCCACGCGATTTCCGCACTGTTGCGCCATTGCGTAAGCGCCCTGCACAGCCCGGCGTAGCCGAGCTTCTTCTCGCCATGTTCGTGCCGCTCCTTCTGCAGCGCCAGCGCCTTATTGAAGACGAACCGGCACGCACCAGCGAAGCGGCGCATCTGACGCGCCTGCTGGCCGTCCGGCCTAACTTCGTATTTGTAGGCTTGGAGTCGTCGCATGCGCATAGCATAGTATGGTCGATGAGCGATGCTAGTGACCTGCGACAAAGCCAGCAAAGCGTTTTGAAAATGCCGGTTCATCTGCCAGCCAAGTGCCCATTCAAGGAAGCTGTGCCCAACCTCATGAATAGCCTCAATGGCATGTCTGGCCGTCAGCTGCGTAAGGAGTGAGCCGATATTCAGAAACGTTACTGGAAGGATGTGCTAGGGTCTTCGTCTTACTTTGTGTCGTGCTGCTGTGGCGCGCCGATCGCTTTCGTGCGCCGGTACATCGAGCAGCAGCTGACACCGCACTTTAGGAAGGAAGGTTGCGCCGTTCGCGCTATCCTTCCGCGTCTTGAACGGCGGCCTTGCTGCGCACTTGGTCAACGTACTGGAATGCCCTCGCTGGCGCGCCATTCCTGCAGCAGGGCGCGGCGGTGGCGCGGGTAGCGTTCCTGCGTTTGCTCGAGGGCTGCGATGCGGTCCAGGCGGAAGTGGCGGAAACCCTGGCGCAGCTCGCACCAGGCGGCCAGCATGCGGATACGCTCGAAGAAGCCGAGCGCCACCGGCCATACGGTGCGGCGCGACGTCCGGCCTGCTTCGTCGCGGTAGTCGATGACGAGCTTGCACTCCTCGCGCAGCGCGGCGCGGATCGCCGCCATGTGCGGATTGGCCGGCCCGGCCTCGCGCGCACGCGCGACCAGCAGGCCGGTGCCGTCGAGCGTGCGGCGCAAGCCGTCCGGCAGCACCGCCGCGATCTTCTCGACCGCTTCGCGCGCCGCGCCGGCGAGCCGCTCGTCGCCATGCTCCTCGACCCAGCGGCCGCCCAGCACCAGCGCCTCGATCTCCTCATGGGTGAACATCAGCGGCGGCAGCAGGAAGCCGGGTTTCAGGACGTAGCCGATGCCGGGCTCGCCCTCGATGCGCGCGCCCTGCTCGCGCAGGGTGGCGATGTCGCGGTACAGGGTGCGCAGGCTGATGCCGAGTTCCTGCGCCAGGGTGTCGCCGCTGATGGGTGTGCGGCGCCGGCGCAGGGCCTGGAGCAGGGCGAGCAGGCGTTGCGCGCGCGTCATCAGCGTGCAGCGTTCAAGCGAACAGGGTCGGCTGGCCCAACTGGTCGAGCAGCTTCTTGATCGGCGCCGGCAGCGGCGCATCGAGGATCTTGTCGAGATCCCACCATACATGGCCGGCAGGCGTCTCTGCGCGCTGCGCCAGCGCGATCCGGTAGGGCTGGATGTGCAGCCGGTAATGGGTAAAGCCGTGCACCAGCGGCAGCAGCGGCTCCGCCTCCACGACCTCGCCGAATTCGCCGGCGGCGTTCGCAAGCAGGCCCGCGTCGATGGTCTCCGCTTCGTCGACCGCCACATGCCCATCGTATTCCGGCAGCGACAGCAAACCACCCCAGATCCCGGACGCCGGCCGCTGCTGCAGCAGCACCTGGCCGCCATCGACCACGGCCAGCATCAGCGCGCGCTTTTCCGGCGTCGCCTTTTTCGGCTTCGGGACCGGCAGCACGGCGGTGCGATCGGTCGCATGGGCCACGCAGCGCGCCTGCAGCGGGCAGCGTCCGCAGTCCGGCTTGCCGCGCGTGCACAGGGTTGCGCCCAGGTCCATCAGGCCTTGTGTATAGGCTTCGATGCCACCCTCGGGTCCCTCGGGCAGCAGGGCCTCGGCCCGCTTCCACAGCGCGTCCTCGACCGGTTTCAGGCCGGGATATTGATCGACGCCGAACACACGCGCAAACACGCGCTTGACGTTCCCGTCCAGGATGGCCGCGCGGGCGCCGCTGGAAAACGCCGCGATTGCCGCCGCGGTCGAGCGGCCGATGCCGGGCAGCCCGGCCAGCAGGGCGGGGTCGCTCGGGAACACGCCGCCGTAGTCCGCCACGACGCGCCTGGCGCAGGCGTGCAGGTTGCGCGCCCGGGTGTAGTAACCGAGGCCGCTCCAGTGCGCCATCACGTCGTCCAGCGGGGCTTCGGCCAGCGCCTGTACGGTCGGGAAGCGCTCCAGGAAGCGCGCGTAATAGCCCAGCACGGCGGTGACCTGGGTCTGCTGCAGCATGATCTCCGACAGCCAGATGCGGTAGGCGTCGCGCGTGTTCTGCCAGGGCAGGGCGTGGCGGCCGTGGGCTTTCTGCCAGTCGATCACGGCCTTGGAAAAGCCCGGGTCGCGCAGGTCGGTGATGCCGCTCAGGTCAAACTCAGTCAAACGTTTCATGCAGCTTCCAGCGAATGTTCACCCAGCACATCAGCGCCCAGCGCCCCGGTGACGGCGCCGCTCAGGGCGGCCAGGCTGCCCTTGACCTTCTCCAGGTCGGCGCGTGCGGCGTCGAAGGCGGCGATCTTCTGCTCCAGGCCCTCGGTGGCGTCGTGGATGCGCTGGATCGAGGCCTGGCGGTGGCGCAGCTGTTCGCGGTGCTGGCGCACCTGGGTTTCGAGCGGGGCCATGATCACCTTCAGCCAGGCTTCGACGTCGGCGTTCACCGCGCGGAACAGGTGCTTGATGCGCGAGGCGATCGAGTCGAAGAAGCGTTCGAGCAGGGTGCCGCGGCTGGTCATCAGCAAGGTCGCGGTGCCGAACTGCTTGAGGTAGATGGCTTCGATGGCGTCGATCTCGGCCTCGTAGCGCGCCAGCGAAAGCGGCATCGGCATCGCCAGCGGCAGCCCGTGCTCGGTCGCGAACTTGCGGTACATGGTGTCCATCATCGCGCTGATCTCGCCGGTCTTCGCGGTCGCCGCGGCCAGCTTGGCGCGCGCGGACTCGAAGAAGGTGCGCACCGGCGCGCGCATCCCGGTGGCGAAGCGCGCCGCCTGCATCGCGTCGCGCACGGCCCCGATCTGCTTCAGCACCACGTCCATCCCGACCGTGCTGTAGAGCTCCGTCGAAAGCGTGGTGAACACGGCGCGCGTGCCCTGCAGCTTGAACAGGCTGGCGTCGAACTCCTTCTTTTCCATCTCGACGCGGCGCATCATGTGGGCGATCACGCCCTGGTTCTTGCCGCGCAGGCTTTTCAGCTCTTCCTGCTGCTCGACCAGGTCGCGCACGCGCGCGCCGAGCAGCGCCTGCTGGCCGGCGTCGAGCAGTTCCAGGTCGCGCTCCAGCTGGCGGCGCAGGATGGTTTGCCGCGCCGGCACCAGCTCGTTGAACAGCGCCGCTTCCAGCAGACCCAGGCGGCTCTTCTCGAACAGCGCCATGTCGCCGTTGATCTTGCCGACCAGGGCCTTCTGGGCCGAGACCGGGAACACCTGGGTCTCGAGCACACCCAGCAGCTGCGCCGCATTCTGCTGCTGGCGCGCGATGGCGGCGTCGTTGTCCGCCGCGGATTTCAACTCGTCCCACAGCGCGTCGATCTTGTTCAGCACGACGATGCGCCCCGGGCCGGCGCCGATGTGATCGCGCCAGACCTCGATGTCGCTCTTGGTCACGCCGGTCTCGGCGGCCAGGACGAACAGCACCGCGTGCGCGTTCGGGATCAGGTTCAGGGTCAGCTCGGGCTCGGTGCCGATCGCGTTCAGGCCCGGCGTGTCGAGGATCACCAGGCCCTGCTTGAGGAGCGGATGCGGGAAGTTGATCAGGGCATGCCGCCACTGCGGGATCTCGACCAGGCCGTCGTCGCCGACGGTGGCGGCCAGGTCCGGATCGTCCGGATCGTAGAGGCCGTAGCGCTGGGCTTCATCGGGCGTGACGCGGCGCGTCAGGCTGACCTGGCGGAAGGTCTCGATCATGCGCTCGGGCGCGTCCAGGTCGAGCGGCAACAAGGTCCAGGCCGACGTGTCTTCGCGCCAGTCGCCGGTGGCCAGGCGTTCGGCCCGGGTCTCGATCGGCAGCAGGCGGATGCAGGGCGGCAGCGCCTCTTCCCAGGCCAGCTCGGTCGGGCACATGGTGGTGCGGCCCGGACTGGACGGCACGATGCGCTGGCCGTAGTCGGCAAAGAAGATGGCGTTGATCAGCTCGGATTTGCCGCGCGAGAATTCGGCCACGAACGCCACCGACAGGCGCTCGTCACGCACACGCTGCAGGGCGTGATCGAGGCGCTGGGCGCCGGCGTCATCCAGCAGTTCGGCGGCCTGGACCCAGGTCCGGTATTGTTCCAGCGCCCCGGCGACGCGATCGCGCCAGGCACCATATTGTTGTAAGTCTTGCATGCTCGACGTCTCTCTCGCACTTCTTTCTTGCTTCACCGCTGGCAGGTCGCACAATAAAACGTGGAGCGCTGGCCCTGCTTGATCTGTTGGACCGGCGCGCCACAGTTGCGGCAAGGCACTCCAGCACGATCATAGACGAAATATGTCTGTTGGAAATACCCTGACTGTCCATTTACAGCAATAAAGTCACGCAGCGTGCTGCCGCCCTGCACGATGGCGGCGGCCAGGATGTCCTTGATGGCCTCGGCCAGCTTGTCGTAGCGGGCCCGGCTGATGCGTCCCGCCGCCGTCTTCGGGTTGATCCCGGCCCGGAACAGGCTTTCGCAGGCGTAGATGTTGCCGACGCCGACCACGATGTCGCCGGCCAGCAGCACCTGCTTGATCGGCGCGCTGCGGTTGCGGGTCGCCTTGTGGAGCAGGGCGCCCGAAAAGCCGTCTTCGAGCGGTTCGACGCCGAGGCCGCGCAGCAGGATGTGCTGTTCCAGCTCGCCATCGTCGTGGGCATGCCAGAGCACGGCGCCGAAGCGGCGCGGATCGTGCAGACGCAGCACGCGCAAGCCTTCCGGGCCCCTGACGACCAGGTCGAAGTGGTCGTGTTTCTTGAGCGGCGTCCCCTCGGGCAGCACGCGCAGGTGGCCGGACATGCCGAGGTGGATGATCAGGACGCCATGCTCGAAGTTCACGAGCAGGTACTTGCCGCGCCGGCCCGTGCCGAGGATGCGGCGGCCGGCGAGCAGCTCGGGCAGATTCGGCGGGAAGGGCCAGCGCAGGCCTTCCCGGCGCAAAATCACTTGTTCGACGACGCGTTCTGCCAGATGCGGCGTCACGCCGCGCCGCGTCACTTCAACTTCTGGTAATTCGGGCATGAGTGCTTAATGAAGGCTTAAAGAGGCAAATGAGGATGTAAATTCGTGTTGCGACGGCTCACGCGCCGGAGGCGAACAGCGTAGAATCGGACATCTTTTTTGAAGTGGGGGTGCCTTGAAAAACGCTTTCGCCATTGTAACTCTCTCCGCCCTGCTGTCGGCTTGCGCCGTGGCGCCGAAGCAGCAGCCGGCGCCCGGGCAGTCCGACCGGCCGCTGGCCGCCGCCGAGGCCCAAAATGGCCATGGCGCGGACGCCAAGCCCCAGGACGGCGCGGACGAGAATGTGCCGAACGTGAAGCTGACGCCCCAGATGATGACCCAGCTGATGCAGGCCGAGCTGGCATTCAAGAAAGGCGACTGGCAAGGCCCCTACCTTACGATGATCAGCCTGGCGCAGCAGACCCGCGATCCGCGCCTGGCCAAGCGCGCCGCCGAAATGGCGCTGGCGGCCAAGCAGGCCGACGACGCCCTCGCGGCGGTGAAGCTGTGGCGCGAGTACGCACCGAATTCCGATGAGGCCAACCAGTACTATCTGGGGCTGGTGGTCCTGTCCGACAACCTCGGCGAAGCGGAAAAATTGTTGAAGGCGCGCCTGGCCGAGGCCACCCCCGGCGCGCGCGGACTGGTGATGTTCCAGATGCAGCAACTGCTGCTGCGCGCCAAGGACAAGGAAGCGGCCGCCGCCATGCTCGAGCGCCTGGTCGCCCCCTACCCGAACATGATGGAAAGCCACATCGTGCTGGCCCAGGCGGCGCTGGCGCGCAACGACAAGGCCGCCGGCCGGCGCGAAGCCGGGATCGCGCTCCAGCTCAAGCCGGATTCCGAGATCGCCGCGCTCACGCTGGCCCAGATGAGCGACAACGAAGCCCAGGCGATCCAGGTGCTGCACGACTACCTGGCCGCGCACCCGAACGCGCGCGAGGTGCGCGTGGCGTATGCGCGCCTGCTGGTCAACGCCAAGCAGCTCGAGGCCGCGCGCCAGGAATTCCTCACGCTCGACAAGGACCAGCCCGACAATCCGCCCACGCTGTACGCGCTCGGCATCCTGTCGATGCAGATGAACGACCAGAAGGCCGCCGAGCAGTACTTCAGCCGCTTCGTCGACCTGTCCGAAAAGACGCCGGACGAAGAGCACGATCCGTCCAAGGCGATCCTGATCCTGTCCCAATTGGCCGAGGAACACGGCGACATCAAGGGCGCGCTGGGCTGGCTCGACCGCCTCGAAACCGACGACCCGAAGATGGCCTTCGGCGTCCAGTTGCGCCGCGCCCAGCTGACCGCGAAGGACGGCGACGTGGCCGGCGCGCGCAAGCTGCTGTCCACCATCAAGACCGACGACAAGGCCGAACAGTCCCAGCTGGTGCTGGTCGAAGCCGAGATCCTGCGTGACGCCGGCCAGCCGCAGGAGGCGTTCCGCCTGCTCGAGCAGGGCGCCAAGCGCTTCCCGGACAACACCGATTTCCTGTACGACTACGCGCTGATGGCCGAAAAGCTGGGCCGCGTGAAGGACATGGAAAAAATCCTGCGCAAGGTGATCGCCAAGGCGCCCGACAACCAGCAGGCCTACAATGCGCTCGGCTATTCGCTGGCCGACCGCAACGTGCGCCTGAAGGAGGCCTACCAGCTGATCGACAAGGCACTCAAGATGGCGCCCAACGACCCCTTCATCCTCGACAGCATGGGCTGGGTGCAGTACCGCATGGGCCACCTGGACGCCGCCGAATCCAGCCTGCGCAAGGCCTACACCCAGCGCAGCGACCCCGAGATCGCGGTGCACCTGGGCGAGGTGCTGTGGAAGAAGGGCGACAAGGACCAGGCCCGCAAGCTGTGGCGCGAAGCCCAGGACAAGGATCCGAAGAACGGCGCGCTGAAGACCACCCTCGCGCGCCTGCGAGCCAGTCTGTGAAATAATGATAATGAAGACGGACGCTGCGGCGTCCGTCAGCTTATTGACTTCCCGTTTTTATGATGCCGATCCGTTCCCTATCGACCGCCTTCGCCGCCGCCGGCGTCCTGCTTCTTGCCGGCTGCGCCACGCCGGCCGCCCATATCGCCAACCCGAGCGCCACGGTCGGCGCCTACCGCGAGACCATCGACCTGAGCGGCCGGCTCACGGCGGACTGGCAGAAAGACGGCCATCCGCAATCGATCAACGGCGTCAGGTTCGAATGGGCCCAGCGTCCTGGCCGCATCGAGGTGTCGCTCGCCAGCCCGCTCGGCCAGACCATCGCACAGATCAGCGTCACGCCCGAGTCCGCGACGCTCACCCAGGCCAACCAGGCGCCACGCGTGGCCAGGGATATCGACGCGCTGTCGGCGCAGGCGCTCGGCTGGCAGCTGCCGGTCAGCGGCCTGCGCGACTGGATGCAGGGCTACGCCACCGACGCGCAGGGCAATCGCTTCGTCGCCTCGCCGGCCCGCGACAGCGTGGTCACCAGCGACGGCTGGCGCCTGCATTACGTGTCCTGGCAGGACCAGCCTGCGGGTGCGGATGCGGCGCCGATGCCGAAGCGCATCGATGCCTCGCGCGGATCGATGGCGACTGGCGATGCGCTCGACATCCATGTGTTGCTGAATCCGGCGGGTTGAGATGGCGCTCGCTGCATTGCATGACTGCCCGGCGCCGGCCAAGCTCAACCTGTTCCTGCACGTCACCGGCCGGCGCCCGGACGGCTACCACCTGCTGCAATCGGTGTTTCAACTCATCGATAAAAGCGACACCCTGCATTTCGACCTGCGTGACGACGATCGCATCGTGCGCAGCAACGAGGTGCCCGGCGTGCCGGCGGAGCAGGACCTGATCGTGCGCGCCCTGCGTGCGCTGCAGGCCGAGTACGGCAAACGCCACGGGCGCCTGCCGCCAGGGATCGAGGTCGCGGTCGAGAAGCGCCTGCCGATGGGCGGCGGCCTGGGGGGCGGCTCCTCGGACGCCGCCACGGCGCTGATGGCGGCGAACCACTTGTGGCAGGCCGGCCTGTCGGACGCCGAACTGATGGCGATCGGCCTGCCGCTGGGTGCCGATATCCCGTTTTTCCTGTTCGGCCAGACCGCTTTCGCCGAAGGGGTGGGGGAGGCCTTGCAGGCGGTGAACGGGCCGGATTGCTGGTACGTGGTGATCGAGCCGGGCGTCGCGGTGCCGACGGCTGCAATTTTTACCGCATCCGATTTGACAAGGAATACGAAGCCCATCATAATAGCGGACTTCCTAGGGCGGGAATCCGATCCAAAAGATTTGATTGGCTTTGGGAAAAATGATTTGCAGGACGTGGCAATTCGCCTATTCCCGCCGGTAGCCGAGGCGATTGAATGGTTGAAGGGTTACGGGGCGGCCAGGATGACTGGTTCCGGAGCGTGCGTGTTTTGTGCGTTTTCCACAGAGCAAGAAGCTGAGCGGGTACTGAACACTGTACCGGCCAGGTGGAAAGCATGGAAAGCGAAGTCACTGCCGAGACATCCGATGAAATCGCTCTTGCAAATCAACGAGTTATAGAATAAAATTTTGCCTGTCGACGCTGCGACGAAATACAAATCAAGGCGGCGGCAAGCAGTAGAAGTTTCAGTGTAGGGGAATCGCCAAGCTGGTTAAGGCACCGGATTTTGATTCCGGCATACCAAGGTTCGAATCCTTGTTCCCCTGCCAAAGTTTCTTTGCCTGGACTGTCGATGACTCGTGCTCCGGCAGGCAAACATAAAGTGGAGCCGCCTCGAGCGGCTCATTTTATTTGTGGTTCAAGCCTTAATCATCTTGTATTAACGGCTTTCGGTTCTTTCAACGCTTACTCTTCTGGGACTCCCAATGGCTTACGAAAACCTGATGGTTTTTACCGGCAATGCTAATCCGGCGCTGGCAGAAGGGGTCGCAAAAAACCTCGGTCTTCCGCTTGGCAAGGCCGTGGTCTCGAAGTTCTCCGACGGCGAAGTCATGGTCGAAATTAACGAGAACGTTCGTGGCAAGGACGTCTTCGTTCTGCAATCGACCTGCCAGCCTACCAATGACAACCTGATGGAAATCATGCTGATGGTCGACGCTCTCAAGCGCGCATCGGCAGGCCGCATCACCGCGGCGATTCCGTATTTCGGCTACGCCCGCCAGGACCGCCGCCCGCGTTCCGCGCGTGTCGCGATCTCGGCCAAGGTCGTCGCCAACATGCTGCAGGAAGCCGGCGTCGAGCGCGTCCTGATCATGGACCTGCACGCCGACCAGATCCAGGGCTTCTTCGACATCCCGGTCGACAACATCTACGCATCGCCGCTGCTGCTGGGCGACCTGCAGCGCAAGAACTACGAAGACCTGCTGGTCGTGTCGCCTGACGTCGGCGGCGTGGTGCGCGCGCGTGCGCTGGCCAAGCGCCTCGGCTGCGACCTGGCGATCATCGACAAGCGCCGCCCGAAAGCGAACGTGTCGGAAGTCATGAACATCATCGGTGAAGTCCAAGGCCGCAATTGCGTGATCATGGACGACATGGTCGACACCGCCGGCACCCTGACCAAGGCCGCCGAAGTCCTGAAAGAGCGCGGCGCCAAGAAAGTCGTGGCGTATTGCACGCACCCGGTGCTGTCCGGCCCGGCCATCGACCGCATTTCGAATTCGCCGCTGGACGAGCTGGTCGTGACCGACACGATCCCGCTGAGCGCAGCCGCCCAGGCTTGCAGCAAGATCCGCCAGCTGACCTGCGCACCGCTGCTGGCCGAGACCTTCAAGCGTATCGTGAAGGGCGATTCGGTTATTTCGCTGTTCGTGGATTAAAACATCCCGTCGTTCCCGCGCAGGCGGGAATCCAAGCTGAGTGTCCGAGATCGGCTCAGTATGGGTTCCCGCCTCCGCGGGAACGACGTTAACGGTTTTCTTGAGTGCGTTGTAATGCGCTCATTTCATGGTGTCCCTGGTCGCGGGGACATCACAACAGGGCAATCGGGCCGGATTCGAATCCGGTGCGTGCCCATTTTATTTTGGAGTTTCACATGAAAGTCGTCGCATTCAAACGCGAACTGCAGGGGACCGGAGCGAGCCGCCGCCTGCGCAACGCCGGCCAGACCCCGGGCATCATCTACGGTGGCGCCAACGCCCCGCAACTGATCGCCGTCGATGGCAACGCGTTGTTCCACGCGCTCAAGAAAGAAGCTTTCCACGGTTCCGTGCTGGACCTGGAGATCGAAGGCCAGACCCAGCAAGTGCTGCTGCGTGACTTCCAGATGCACGCATACAAGCAGCTGGTCCTGCACGTTGACTTCCAGCGTGTCGATGCTGCGCAGAAGATCCACACCAAGGTCGCCCTGCACTTCGTCAACGCCGAGATCTCGCCGGCCGTCAAGCTGAACAGCGCCGTCGTGTCGCACGTGCTGAACGAGCTGGAAGTGTCCTGCCTGCCGGGCCAACTGCCGGAATTCATCACCGTCGACCTGAGCAAGCTGGAAGCCGGCCAGTCGATCCACGTGTCCGACCTGACCCTGCCGGAAGGCGTGACCGTGGTTGCTCACGGCCAGGACCAGACCGTCGCCACCTCGTCGATCCCGCGTGGTGTTGCTTCGGCTGAAGCCACTGCCGAGTAATTCCGACTCGCTGCCGTCCGGCCTGCTGGACGGCACATCGAAAACCCGTCGCGACGCGAGTCCGACGGGTTTTTTGTTGGCGCAGTTTTCCGCGATAATCGAGCTTTACAATTTTCTCCAGAGCTATGTCCATCCGCCTGATCGTCGGCCTCGGCAACCCCGGCCCGGAATATGAACAAACCCGCCACAATGCCGGCTTCTGGCTGGTCGACAACCTCGCCAATACGCTGCCGGGCTGCCACCTGCAACGCGAATCGCGTTTTAACGCCATGGTCGCCAAGACATCGATCTCGGGCAAGGACGTCTGGCTGCTGGAACCGCTGACCTTCATGAACCGCTCCGGCCAGTCGGTCGGCGGCCTGGCGCGCTTCTTCAAGGTGGCCCCCGACGAGATCCTGGTCGTGCACGACGAACTCGACCTGCCGCCCGGCGCCGCCAAGCTCAAGAAGGGCGGTTCATCCGGCGGCCACAACGGCCTGAAGGACATCACCGCCGCCCTCGGCACCCAGGACTACTGGCGCCTGCGCCTCGGCATCGGCCATCCGCGCTCGCTGAACCTGCAGCAGGGCGTGGCCGATTTCGTGCTGCACCGCCCGCGCCGCGAAGAGCAGGTCCTGATCGAGGAAGCC
>Ga0308169_10003716_pt1 | contig 14704 bp, 11 predicted proteins | sample PhyBR1_2_FD_202139 | JGI IMG/M metagenome (GOLD analysis project Ga0308169, IMG submission 202139) | Phyllosphere microbial communities from UC Gill Tract Community Farm, Albany, California, United States - DLSLSB.R1 | ecosystem: Host-associated > Plants > Phyllosphere > Unclassified | place... | reverse complement strand
AGCATATCGAGCTATCGTAGATGAGTGAAGAGGCGTACAGAGTGATGGTTCTCCCAGCGAACTCAGCGTGAGCAAGATCTTTCGCCAAAGATTTCGCAATCTTGCGAAGCTGTGGATCTCAAGGAATCAGCGCATCTCTTCGAAAACAGACATGCAGAATCCACCACCCACGATCTCGTCCAGTTCTTCCTTCTTGTCGGTACCTCTGAAAGTTTTCCTGTTCAAAATCGAATGATATCAGTCCCGACACGGGGAGAGAATTTGCGAAAGAGAGAAAGAGAGGTGATCACGTACTCGACACCATAAGTTTTCCTATCTCCACGTTTCGCACGTACTACTCTATTCGAACCGAGACCCAAGTAGAGCGACAATAACCATTTGAAAGTCGCTTTTTGACCAAGGTGATTACGCTGTAGATCAATCCTAGCGCGATCAGCGAATCTCCAGGTTCGATGATGGAGCGAATCAAACTTACAACGAGGTACAAATCAGCTCTCCTCTCCCACAAATCACCAACCGTAACGAATCCAATCTTGTTCAATAAACATTCCGTGACTCTCCCCAATCCAAAACATCGTCTCAACCTAATATCCTTCATGAACGCCATACACCCTTCCCTAGTAGGATCAATGACGAATTGACCGTTCGGTTTGTTGACGTCTGCACAGATCTTCGATAGGGCTTTGTTTGGTGATACTCCGGCGGAAACGGTGAGACCTGTCGACTCGAACACTTCTTGACGGAGGCGAGAGATCGCTTCGGAGGGCGTAACGTGCTGAGTCTCGCAGTAGGAGGTAAGGTCGACGTCTGTTGATTCTCGAGAGAGAGAGAGTCAGTTTTCGTCGCACGTTTGGGGAAAAAGATCCGAGACTCACAGGCTTCGTCGAGACTCGCAGGAGAGATAGGTCCGTACTTGGCATAGATCGTCATCATCTGTTTGCTCGCTTTGACACTGTAAGCGGGTAGCAAAGGCTGTACGATCAGTCGTCATCGTCGAAAATCGTAAACTCCTTCTTCCGACTTACTAGAGTTCAGGTTCCAATTTGAGCGAGACCAACTGAGGGCACAATTTCTTAGCGATGAAGAATGGCATAGCTGAACGACATCCATAAGCTCGTGCAGCGTAACTAGCCGTAGTCAATATTCCACCTCCTACTCCAAACGGAGTACCTTTCAATTCTGGTTGAACCAATTCGTGACAATTAGCATAGAAAGCATCTATATTCCTTCACTCTTGGTTCAGTCAGGAGTCGCAAACGAGGAAAAAGTGGAGAGAGTAAGGGGAATAGAGAGAAAACGTACCTGCGTCGATCAAAGCGATTACTCGACTCAAATCTCGTTTCTCTTCCAATTGTTCAATGATTCGTTCTACTGTTTCTGATTCTTCTCCATTCGCTGATGCTTTCTCTTCTGCTAATCTCGCTTTTAATCGTTCTCCTTTCGCTTCAACTTCTTTGTCTTTCCTAACTTGATCCTCTGTGCATCCCTCAAATCGGTCAGTCAGCCGTCCACTCCTTTGGGCATACTACTGAGAGCTTACTGAAGTATGTCGAGCCTGTTCAGAGGGTTCAGGTGTCAGTAAAGTCGTTGTTCAAGTCAGAGAATGTTGACTTACCTTTGCTATTTTCATAGATGATCTTCTGAACCTCCTCAGGGTCCCTCTTGCCTAGTCCAGCTTTCAAATCCGAAGGTCCTCCCATTCTGCGAAGCATAGATGTACTAGGAGGAGCTACTGAGGTTTGAAGAGGCGCCGAATTGTTTGCTGAATCTAAACCAACCGGAGGCTCTGATAGCGGCGGTGGTGGATTTGCAGCCATCTTAGGCGCGTTAATGAGTTCTTGCGATGTGACTAGTCGAGTTCTGAGGTTGTCGAGTGCAATATTGGTGAGAACTTGAAGTTGAACAAAACAATTCGCCATTTTGACATCTCTCAACAACTTGCAATATCTCTTGTAACTAACAAGCTAGCTGAGTCCATCTAGCACCACGGTTCGAGCATGTACAGAGTGCGATTCGGCTGCGAATTCGGATCCGAAAGTTATTCTCTTGAGATTCCTGCAACTTGAAGCCGTTTCTTACTCTTCAATCGTCGCCCATACTCTCCGCAACTTGCTCAGGACTACGACAATACTCCAACAGAACCACAGAGAAGCGCCCTGTCGCCTAGGAGGGCGAGAGCCTTTCCCTTTCCCTTCCTCTTCATCCTTGATCTATCTCGCTTCTCTCAAGCCTCAAACCACACCCTAGGATGTCAGCTCTCGTAGCTCAATCATCCCTGAACGTTATACAATCGGGTACCGTACTCCTCGCAGTTCACGGTGGATTATTCGTACGTCTCTTCCTCTCTCTTCCCTCTTCTCGGAAATCCATTTAACTCTGACCCTCCTTTATTATTTCATAAAGGGTTACTTCCTAACTGAAGTAGGAATCTATTTCGTCAGGTTCCCGAATGATAGAGTAGGGTTCAGATGCCTCGTTTATTGGTTAACTATCGTTCAGATCGTTTATATGGCTGTTAAAATCGGAGTGAGCGATCTCTCTCTTATCAAGTCCTCTGTATTGATGGGAAGCTGATTGAGAAGAGGAGAGAGTAGAACTACGTGACAATCATTGATAGGGCGTTGAACAATCGAAATATAGACGGAAATGGACTTTGGTTGACGTTTTCTCCTGTTTTACTCACTGTCTTGATGGGTACGTCTTCACTCAGTTCCCTCATCGATGAAATACGGACTCTGAACTACGGACTCTTGAACATCGCGCGGACGTGCTTAGAAGCGACAGCGGAAGGATTCTTCTGCTGGAGGTTATGTGCCGTTTCAAACAAGCCATGGATGAAATCTGTCGCTTGTCTACTCTGGTCGTTCAGTACGATCTCGCATATCATTTGGGTCGCAATGCTCGGTACGGCACGTCAAGCAGGAGGTCCGGATCCACCTAGAGTCAGTTTCACTACTCTCTCTCTCTCTTTCCGGTTGATATCGCAGTTTCGCTGATTCTTACACAAATCTATAGCTTCGAGTCATGTTGATGTGTTCATTTTGGGGGACCGCAGCCGAAAACATCTGGATTTCCAGTTGCCTAATCTACGAGCTCGCCTTCTCTCGGGATCGCAAAGCGTTGAAAGGATCCAACAACGGATCGATCTCGAAACTCGTTTCACTCGCAATGAGGACCTCGGCAATCTTGATCGTCTTCGAATTGATGGTTGCAATCCTCGTCAGTGTCGGGAACCAGAATCCAACGACTTTGAACATTGAAACTAGTTTCGCGACTGCGATTTATACGGTACTCACTTCGATCGTTGTTTTACATACTCTGTAAGTCTCCTCGTACCTCCGACCGCGACGTAATGATGATTGACCACCGAAATGCGAGAATTACAGGAATTATCGAACAAAAATTCGAAACGCTTCACCCACATTCTCGAGTCCCGTCTTCTTCGCACCGACGAAATCCGTCTCAAGTGGTAGCGGAGCGCGAAGTAACGACCCCAGCCTCTCACCGTCCCAACCCATCTCAGGAGGGAAACGATCGATTGAACTTTCCGAGCGAGAGGGAGAGGGAGAGGAGAGTAGTAATTCTGGAAGTCAGGGGAAATGGAGAGGTAGTATGATTAAAGAGAAGATGAGGGAAAGGGAGAAAAAGAAGGAGAGACAGAGAGAAGCTTCGAATGGAGAAGGAAGTGGGACTGGGATTACGGTGCAGACTGTCAGTTGGGTAATGGAGGAGAGGGTGGATACGGTCGAGGGAGGGAAGGAGAAGGCTAGGAGCGAGAATGAAATGGTTATCGAACGAGGCAAAAAGGTGAGTTTTCGAATTCATCGCTTGATCTGGAGTGCGTTACTGACTTGCCTCGCATGAATAGGACACACCTACAAAACCACATCGCTTACGGAATGAGATGCCAAAGCTAGGCTTGTATCAATCATAGCATCACTTCTTCCGATTGTTGTACAATAAGGAATATCCTCTTCATGATTTCTGTTGATTGTAAAACTTGCTCTTCTTCTTCTCTCTCGTAACAGCTTCCCATCCGCGAGAGAATACGTGAACAACAATGCAAACAATGATCTAAATGGAAAACTACTCTTTCCTATCCTGCGTTGGTAACCTCTCATACTCTTTCCCACCACTCGCTTTTCCTCCACCAACATCTCCCATCTCCATCGTACTACCAAACCTATCTCTCGGTACACCCATCGACTGCGTCCTCCCATGTCCACCTCCACCTCCTATCGATGGAAGTTGTGCGGTACCCCCTAAATGAGGAGTCATATCTTGAACTTGGAAACCTTCTCTCATTTCCCTCCTCACGCACATTTGTTCTGCCGTGACAATCTGAAAGATGACTGAAACGGTGAGAATGAACCAGTAGAATAGGGAGGATGGGAACGAGTGCGAGTAGTAGGTGGTTAAAATCGTGTGATTGAAGAGGAGGGTTAGGGAGAAATCGAGGATGTGTGTAGGTCGTCGGATGAAATGATACAGGTAGAGAATACTGTCCGCTCAGAAGATCAGTGATAGCTCATGTTCCCAGAGAGAGAGAGAGAGAGAGATGGGGACAAACTCACTCGACGAAAGAAGTCAACATCCAAGCCAAAGCAACTGACCAACCTCTCATTGAATCCCACTCTACCACCCTCACTACACCTTTTGAAACATCTTTGACATCGACACTCGTCACCATCTCTTTCACTAGTTTCTTGGTCGCAATTTCGAAATTTGCGAATCCAGGGTTCAATATCCGACTCGCCGGAACTCCAGAAACTGTTCTTCCCGTGAACGCTCTCCAATCCATCGCTAACGAAATCGATGAACTACCTCCTTCATAGGCCAACAAGTCGGGGGATGCGAAGATTGAGAGGAAGAGGGGGAGGATCAAGGCGAGGATTAAATAGTGAATCGCTTGAAATGCTACGATCTAATCAGAAGGGAAGGAGATTGAGCGGTATTCTGAGTAGATTAGAAGGGGTTGTGCTCACTTGTGAAATGATTAGGACTGGATCCCAGCCTTGAACTCGAAATGTCACGGGTGCGAGGGAAATTGATTGATTCCGTCGAGCTGGTAACGAAAGTCGAGCGGCAGGTGACATGACTCGGGCGGTATTGAATCAATAGTCTGTAGGGATACGAGAAGCTACAGTTAGTTCAGAGGTCTACGTCGTTGCAGCCCAAAACGAGAGAGCGAGATCAACATGTTGAAACATCGTTGAACGGCTGCCTCGAATTCAGAGGTAGGACTCGCGTACTCACAATTGAGCCTTACGCTATAGCTATGTACCGCTCCTTTGAGTGCTATGAGTCTCCCTCGCTGACTTGTTTCCCAATTAAATTGATCAAGCGAGAGAGCGAGCCTCCTTCGTATCCGTACCACTTGAGACTTGCTGTACGCACTTTGGAGGATAGCCGGTGAGGTTCAAAGTGGTCTGATAGGCGTCAAGAGCTAGTCGAGTGAAGTGTTGATAATGAACTTCTCCTTCAACTTTGAATCGCTTCTTTCCCTTTTCCCAAACACTCTCCATCTACAAATGACCGCTCTACCATCTCAAGGCGAACTAAGAGATCTCCTTAGACGGCAAGACTCAATCAAGGAACAATTGAATGCCCACAAAGATCTCTCGGAACGGTTGAAGGGAGTGATTCAAGCGAGGAAGGAAGGGAATGCGAGGATGGACCTACCTGTAGAGTTGGGAAATGGGACAGGATTCACTTCGGAAGGAGTCGTGTAAGTTCTCTCTCTGATCATTCTCGAACAATATCGGATTTCGCTCATTTTCCGATCGTTTCTCAAGGGAGGATACCAAAGACATTATCGTTTCTAGTGGTCTCGAGGACCTCTGGCTGGATCTACCCGTCGAAAGTGCTCAAACGTTTGTACAGAAGCGGATAGCTATACTTGAAAGTGAGTAGAGCTCCGCAAGATTCCCGTTCAAGTCGTAGCTGACTGCCTCTACCCGACTACACAGAGCGCGCGGCTGAATTGGAGAAACCGATAGCAAAGCTGAAAGAAGAGCATGCGCTTGTAAGCTACTCTACCACGATTCCCTTGAGACTGCAGGTACTGAGAATGTTTTTGTTGTTTTGGAAATACTCGCAAACAGGTCGCAAAGACGCTGCGAGATGCTTTCCAACTACCTGATGCGCCCGAAATGACAGCTTGAAGATTATCTCCCCGATTCAAGCAACCTTTACTCCATCAACGTTGATGTTTCGACCAGCCTCGGCGACGGATTCTTGCTCGTTTCGTGAATATCGACGATTCTGGCCTTACACTGCAACAGGCCTCGTCCATCGATAACCGGAATAGAATCGTTGTATTGTCGTATACCCCTGCCTGCCTTTGATACCTCTCGCGAAACACCCAGCTAGTCAAGCATTGCAAAAACGACTTTCGCGAAATTTATCTTTGTTTTGTCGAGCGGTCTATTTCTCTACGACTTGTAGCGAGGCTCGAGACTGCGACAATGTCGTCCATTAATAGAGCCTGAATGGTGTTCGAAGAGAAGACTCTTTTCTACCTCGAGATTTCCCCCCTATCCTTCCTTCCTCTTCCCTCTCTTGCCTCTCCTCCAACTACAAATGAGCCGTTTACCCTCACACAACGAGCTCAGAGAGCTACTCAAACGGCAAGAAGATATCAAGGAACTATTGGACCGTCATAAACTTCTCTATGAAGAATCGCTGAATATCCTTGCCCTCCAAAAGGCAGGCAAGTTCAGGATGGAGCTACCAGTCGAGTTGGAGAGTGGAACAGGATTCACTGCTGAAGGAGTCGTGTGAGCTCGCCTTTTCTGACCTTTCACTTGCTGAGATTTCGCTCATTTCTTCCGTTTCCAACAGCGACGACACGCGTGATGTAATGTGCCACGTTCACATTGGCTTCGACGACCTGTGGCTGAACCTTACGATCCCCGAAGTTCAAGCATTCACGCAGAAACGGATAACTCTACTCGAGAGTGAGTCGACTGAATTTTCCGCACCACATTCCGCTCAATTGTCCATGACTGAATCGGTCTCGTTGGCTTTCCAGAGAAAATTGCAGATCTCGAAACCCCGATAGCCAAGCTGAGAGAACAGCATCGATTGGTGAGTTGGCTCCTTTCTTCGATTGAGAACCGACAAGTACTGAAAACGACTTGCTCGCAAATAGGTCGCGAAGACTTTAGCAGATACCTTTGAACTGCCGATGGTGACAGACGACACCGCCTAGTCGGCTCTGATGCACACCTATGTCGCTCAGATCTCACACCTCCTGCCTTTGTTCGACAATAGTGTCGAAACTACACTGCAACATCTCAAATCCCGACTGTCCCAGCCTCGCACTGGCTCTCATCACCGTAGTTCGGCGCCTCTACATGGTCATTCTGTCGTATTGTACACTTTCCCGCTCTCCGATACCCAGTTCGAGCCCAGCAAGCTTGTGTAGCATTCACGAAATCGAGTTTCGTAGAATATTGCCTCTCTCGAGCGGTCTCTTCCTTGCACCATTCTAGCGAAACGCGAGACCTTGGACAGCGCTCCCCAAGGACATCCTGAGAGAACTTCGAAAAGAAGGACGACCTTTCTCGAGTGCGTTTGACCCCTATCCTGATTCGAGAACTTTCTCTTCTCTTCTCTTCTCTCCCTCTTCACTCGGAACTTCGCTTCGCTTCGACAAGTCGTTCAGCTTCAGCTATAGATCGTCTCCTATCGCCACAAGACCACTAGACTTGTCATCGTCTCAAGAATTCTGACAAAGTTGAAACTGAAATCGGTTCAAGTGAGTACAGCCTCCTTCAACTTTCAGTGGAAGCGAGTAGCTGGGTCAGCAGACGAATAGTACTGTTCCGCTCTGCCTCACTTCAAAAGAACAGAGGTAGATATTGACTCTCCCAAGCCTCTTTCTGTTCTCTTTCCAGAAACTCTTGCTTCAACAATGGAGGATTACTTCGCATTCCAACCCTTTGGTACCCACAACGATGATGACCTCGACTCTCGCGACGCCCTCCCAACCCCAGCTGCAGCATTAGGTTATCTCTCACCTTTCGATTCGCCAACTTCGAGATTCCCGGATCCTGAAACCCCTAAACCTAGAAGGGGATCAGTCAGGAAGGAAGAGAAAGTGAAGGATACGAAAGAGAAGGGGAAGGAGAAAGAGGGCAAGGAGAAAGAGAAGGAAATTGCGAAAGGAACGAACAAATTCGTTGAGGAAGCTAGGAAGAAACCGGTTCTGTCACCTTCGGAACTCGTCACGGTACTCGATCGGGATGGTGGACCTCCCCCTCCTCCTTCGACACGATTCTTACATGGAGGACAACCGCTGCATGACCTCGAAGCGCCGTCAGCCTCGATGCCCAACTCGGATAAACCCGTAGCGAATAGCGAATGGAGGGCATTTACAGATGAGGAAGAGAAGAAGTTACAAGAAGGGTGGGAGAAAGTGAGGGAACTGAAGGAGAAGGAGAAGGTTGAAAAGGAATCAAAGGCGAATGTCAAGAGAGATGAGAAGAATGGGAGAGGTCGGATAGCGGAGGATCCGAATGAGCCAGATCCACCTCACCTCGTACCGGTCGGACTCGACAACCTCTTCACCGTCGACTTGGCCGCTTCCGTACTCTTCCCTGCCTTCTGGGTCGGATCGAAAGTTCGACTCATCCGCTCTCATTGGTTCTACGCCCCTCCCTCCGTTCCTTCCTCGACCGCTTCTCTCCACTCTCATCAACTCAAACCTTATCCCGTCGACCCTTCCCTCTCCCTCGCCCTCGATCGTGCTTATTCGACTATTCGACCTTGGGACGCCTCGTATGAATCCGAGTTCAGCAGCGCACTCAAAGGAGGTTCCGACGCTCAGAAACGATTATGTGTCGCATTAGGATTGGAGAATGAGAGTGGAGCGGATGCTTCAGCTGATCTAGGAATCGAGGTCATTTTTGAAAAGGAGGATCGAGGACGAGTTTACTCAAAGGGAATGATAGCTAGTGTGTCGAAGTCGTTCTGGTCTTCGGGGAAAGGATTGGGAGGGGGTCAGGTCGTATTGAGAGGATGGGACGCTTTCAGGAGTTACATTCAAGAACAAGCGGAGAAAGCAGAGAAGAAGAAGAAACCATCGAAATCTCAACTCAACTCGGTCGCGAGTGATCATACAGCTTCAGACACCGATTCAGACGCAAACAACTCGAGTAGATCTCCGAGCAAGAATCGAACGAAACCAAGGAGCGATTCGAATGCCTCGCAAGCGAAAACGGAACCTGCTTCGAGTGGCTTCTTCTCTTCACTTCGGAATCGATTCGTCGGAACAGCAAGTTCGACAGATGGTCACTCGACGGATGGAGAAGCAGAGGGAAGGACATCAATCGATAGTACTGGTGCAGTGAACGACACAGCTGCTGCATTGGAAGGGCCGAGGAAGGAAGATGCACCATCAACATCGACGGCGAAGGAGGAGAAAGACAAAGAACGAAAACCGATTGGAGAAGTCGACGAACTCGTCCTAGTGATTCACGGTGTCGGTCAGCTCCTCGCACGGCAGTACGAATCGTTCAACTTCACTCTCGCCGTCAATCAATTCCGATCGGCTTGCACGACTCTCTCGACTTCTCCCACCCTCTCTCCCCTCCTTCACGGCAAGCGAGCTCAATTCATCCCTATCAACTGGAGGACCGATCTCGATTTAGGATTGGAGGTGGATCAATCAGCGGATGCGGCAGACGAGCACCTTGCGAATCGTTTCTCCGTTCAAGATATCGAGATTCAGAATTCGGTACCCTTCTTGCGCTCGATCGTTTCCGGTTTGGTCCTTGACGTACCATTCTATCTATCTCCTGGTGTGAGTCTCTCCTCATTCCCTCGCTTCCTGTCTCTTACTGAGTTCTGCTTGCGATTTGATCAGCACAAGGAGAAGATGGTCAAAGCCGTTGTTGTGAGCTTCTCTTCACACCTCCTCGACCATGTCGAGACACTCATTGACTCTTCTGTATCCATAGCGAGAGGCGAACCGAATCTACCGTCTTTTCTGCAAGCGAAATCCCAATTTTGGAGGAAAAGTTTCGATCATCGCTCGTGAGCTGCACTCCCTTTTCTCTCGCAATCTTGCTTCACACCTGAGCTGACGAGACTTCTGACATGCTACAGACTCGCTCGGATCCTGTATCGCTGCCGACATTTTGTCGAATCAACCGAATTCAGTGAATGATCTCGCAGACTCGTTTCACGCCGCTCAAGACAAGGAACTCGCTTTCTGCTTCGATACGAGAACACTCTTCCTTGTCGGCAGTCCGCTGGCTTTCTTCCTGGTACGCTTTCCATCAATCTCAATCTTGTCACCGTTTCTGTCTGACTGAGAGGATGTTCTTCTTACAGCACCTCGGGAAGGGACAACTCATCGCAAGAGCAGGGAAGGAGAGAACGCAACAGGTTGGAAAGGATATCGCTTTGGATCGAGCTGGACGATACGGTTGTATGGCGGTCGAAGCCGTCTATAACATCTATCACGAAGCGGATCCTGTCGCTTTCGCTCTCAACCCTTGTGTCGATGTGAGCAGACCTTATCCCTGACCTCCAATCCCAGATCGCTGACTAAGCGAATCAATTCAGGTTCGCTACTCGAAACTCATCAAGCCAGTACCGATTGCCTCGGCGAATCAAACGCTTCTTCAAAATTTGTCGTCCGCTTACTACCGAGTCTCGAAGATCTTCGATTTCACTTCGCTATGGGGTAGCTCTACTGCCGCGGCCGCGAAATCCGCATCGAAACAAACTGGATCTCAAGCGAAAGAGCAAGCCGAGGAACAGAAGAAAGAAACTACGAATCGTTTGAACGAGATCAAGGAAGAAGCGACGAAACAGGCTCGACCTGGGAACAAGAGGATGCCTTCGGAGATGCCCAAGTTTGGAATGGGGAAAGCGGAATTCGAGTGGGTCGGAAGGGCGGAGAAGAGGATGAAAGCTCTCAATCCGTCGGGAACTGTCGATTACTTCTTACCTGCTGAAGGGTGCGTACAGTCTTGCGTCACCTGTATCCGTATTCGAGGGTGTTGACTGCTTTTCTGGTCGCAGAATCAATCAATACATCGATGCTCTGACAGCTCATCAAGATTACTGGGAAGACAAGCGATTCTCGACCTTTATCTTGACTCAACTCTTCTCGTCTCAAGAAGAACTCGAGAAAGCTGTTCGGGATGAAATCGGAGAGGTCGCGGAGGAATAGAATCGATCGAAGTTAATTGGAACGGAATCTGAAGGGAACTAGTGTTGTAGCGAATACTGTCGGAACGTTGTGTCACTCGAGCGCTCTCCTAACGAGGGAACTAGCGGAACCTCGAGAGACTTTAAGCATTAAGCGAATGCTTCATCGTTTCTACTCCACAAAAGCTACATTGTTCAGACTCGTCGCATCTTCTACTCCTTCTTCTGCATAACGTCCGGCATGAGCACCCAGAGAAGTAGTTGTATACCGAATAGGAAGATGAGAACAGGGTGTAGAGCGACGGGAGTGAACTTTTGGGCGAGAGCTCCCGTGCAGAAGGGGAAGATTGCAGATCCTGTCATATGAAGATCGCGTCGGTAGACGGGAAGCGTGAGCTGAAACGATGCGGGAATCGTCTGAAACGAAGTTTAGACTCACCTGTCTGACCGAATGCCGCGATGAAGCCGATACTTGCTGCATGCATTCGCTTAGGTAAGAGCTTGGTGACCATGCTCATAACGATAGGATAGCAAGGCCCGAGCAGAACACCGATAATGGCGACTACGAAAGACCCAAATTAGCGTTTCGAGCGCAGTCGACAGCGAAAGTCTTGCACTCACTGACTACAGCGTTCCCGATAAGACTGTCGGCAAACCAGACGGCAAACTATGACGGGTGGTGTAAGCTAATGAACGAAAATGCAAAGAAAAGTTCACTCACTTCGAGAGCGAGAGCGAGAGCTAGGTAAATGTAGACAACCCTCTTCTCTCCTACAAGGCGGTTGATTGGGTTCAACACCGCTCGACCGACAGTCAAACCGAGCCAGAATCCAGTTGCGACGTATCCAGCACTACAAGAGCGAAACATAGAAAGTTAGCGATGCGAGGAAAGCGCAGGGGGAAGTCGAAGAAGCCTGAACGAACCTAGGTCCTCCACCTCTGTTGTCAATGAGGAATGTCACGATCCATCCACCAATCGAGACTGCGAAGCGATCAGACCAGGATCAGCCAGTTCTCGTCCGAAAGGAGAAAACGAGACGAGATTCACCTTCGGAGCCGACGCTATCGACAGCTCAAATGGATCAGTTTCAACAAGTGCGTGAGAAGATAACGGCGTGAACCTCACTAGAACAGGATGTAAAGCGAAGCAATGATGGTCGTTCGAGAAAGCAGTGCTTGTTTGAGCAGACTCTTCTCCTTCGTCGGTTGCACTTTCCTCAATCCATCCGTTCTCAGCTCAGGAGGGTAGGTACTCGAAGGTGCGCTAGCGCCGAAGCTCTTCATCGAAGAGTTCTCTGCGTTGAGCGGAGGAGTTTGAGCCTCGAGCGCAACCTCATCGCGAGGTGAAGAAGGTGCGATCTCGTCCGAAGGCTCGGAAGTGTCGACGACGTAGTTGAATCGGAAAGCGTAGAGGAGTGCTGCGGTATTGAGAAGAGCGATTCCTAGAGAGATCGACCAGAACTTGGTAAAATGATCGGGGTAATGCGAAGAGAATGCGGTTGCTGCTAGTGGACAGAGTGCAGCGCCGAGCTACGCAACACCCACTACTTCATCAGCTTGCGCCGATAAGCGATGAAGATAGACGGAGCAACGTACCCCGTAAGACGCGTGAAGGAACCCGAGCTTGCGATCAGCGTTCGGTAAAGTTGCGACGTAGACGTTTGCTACAAGCTCAAGTTGGGTTCAGCTAAATCATGATTGCGAAAAGGGAAGAACTCACCCATTGAATCCTGGATTGCCATTCCGAATCCCGCAACTGCATATAGCACCGGAAACACTGGGAAGGGGAAGGCAGGAATGAGCAGAGCATAGGCGAACGCTTGCAAGGCTGCTCCCGCCGCGATGATTTTCCCCTGCAATCAAAGCGTCAGCATCACCTCGACTTCTGCATAATTCGGACGATGAGCCTACGAGACCCCATCTATCGACGATGTAGTACATCGCCCCAGCCGAAGCGAGGAAACCGACTGCTTGACCGATGAAAAGCATCGAAACGACCGTGTAGGAAACGCCATAGTATCGTTGAATGTAAGGGAGAAGGGGTCCAGACGAGGCGTCACTCCATCCCGCTATGAGCTATTCAACGAAAGGGAGAACTTGATCAATGACTGTCAACTTGATCGAACCGTTGTGCGAATGACGGTCAACTTGATCGAAACGTTGTGCGAATCCTTGATTCTTCGCGAAAATTCCGTCCGTCCTCAGTCCTTCGTCCCGGTTCTTCCTCTCAGTGGAATCCCCTCCTTCTTTGTGTACTATACCGGTGCCCTCGATGGTGCAAGGGACGTGACTTACCATCGCAGCGTGACCTTTTGTTCGAGAAAGAAGAAGTATTAACCGACGACTCTCTCACATCAGCCTACAGCTCTCGGTGACAGGACACAAGCTAAAGTGAACTCACAAGAAGCCTCCTTGATCCATTCTCCCCTCATCTTCTCTGGTCTAGCTTCTGAAATTGAAGGTTCATCTGGATCAGGTGGGGGGCCGTTAAGTCTGAGGGAGCGAGTGGACGATGCCGCTGGTGCTTCCATAGTCATCGTAGAGCTCATCTTGACTGGTGAAGTGAACGAGGTGAAAGTGGGAGAAAGAGGAACAAGGAGAATTTAATGGAAAGAAAAGGCCCGATTCGCAATTTCGCAAGGGCAAGGAGTAGTAAGCAGACTTCCTGCTTGCAAACCGGTCACAAGAGTGCTCGTTGACTCGATTCGCCGCGCGCGTTCAAAGCGCTCTATGAAACTGTGCCAAGCGGGACGAAATGCGGTAACCGCGGTTGATTTATCGCAAAGAACGTCGTTCAGTCTGTACTATCGTTTGACCTTCGCTAGCAGCCGCTGTCGACGTCTCATCGTCGTCAACGCCATCTCGACCTCGGATGTGAGCGAGCGCAATGACAGCAGAACAGCGATTCGATTTCGTTCCTTCCTTTCGACTATTAACAGTTTCCCAACCCATCATATCAAGCAAACACGTCTCCTACTTCTTGAGAGCGTTGTTACCCTTTTGGACCCAAGCCTGTTGGACGAGTCAGTCTTGGTCAGCGAGTTCAGACAGACTTTGGAGAAGATTCGAAAACTTACGGATGAAGCTTTTTGCATCTTTTCTTCGAGGGAAGGATCGTTCTTCATCTACGAGTATAACGAAGGGAACTTCAGTTCATTCAAAACGAATCGGAAGAAGAGAAAGTCATCGAGATCTTACCCTAGTGACCATGTCTTCATTCACAGAGAAACCGAAAAGCATCGAGGGTCAGCGCGCTGCAATTCAATGAATCAGCGGTACATCAGAGCGTAGACAATTCACCTTGCTCGGGAATTTTGAGAGATTCTTGAATAGCAGGACGAGCGTCGATCTTGTCGACCCACGCTTTGAGCGACGGGAATGGCGAGAGGTCTATTCCGGCCCAGGAGGCGCATCTAATCCATCCGTGACTCATCACTATCATCCAGGGTCATCAGCAATCGAGAGTGAAAGCTACGAGCAAATCAAAATGGTGCTTACTATCCGCAATCGAGAATTTCCCTCCGACGAGCCATTCCTT
>Ga0308169_10003715_pt1 | contig 14706 bp, 13 predicted proteins | sample PhyBR1_2_FD_202139 | JGI IMG/M metagenome (GOLD analysis project Ga0308169, IMG submission 202139) | Phyllosphere microbial communities from UC Gill Tract Community Farm, Albany, California, United States - DLSLSB.R1 | ecosystem: Host-associated > Plants > Phyllosphere > Unclassified | place... | reverse complement strand
ACGGACTCTTCGAAGCCGCACGCCGTGAGGAGCGGGAGGAGCGACTCGACCTTGGTGAGGAGGTGGGCGGCGTGAGACGGGTGGAGTGGGAGGTAGGACTCGAGGAGGGCGAAGATGAAGGACCTGCAGGAGGGAGCGAGGGGGGTCAGCATGCGGCCGAGAGGAGGAGGAGGAGGAGGGAGCTGCGACGCACCTGTAGAAGCAGTCGCCGTCGCCTCTGGCGCGCCTGATGGCGGACCAGCCGTCTGACTGGAGGCGGTTGACCTTGTTGCGGTAGAGCGAGTCGGGCGGGAACTCGTGGGCGAGGTGGTCGAGGGGCTCGAGAGGGCCGACGAGGGGCCGCTTGGAGGCCTCGGTGTGCTTGAGCTCCTGGGTGAGCGAGGCTATCTCGAGGTCGTTGAGCTCGCTGAGCGGCTTGTCGGTCATGGCGAGGCTGTGGTCGAGGAGAGAGCGAGCGGCCGAGAGGTGGGGGGGAGCTCGCCTCTCTCTTGCTCAGACTACCAGCTAGGGCTTGCTACAGCACACAGGCTCTTCCAAGAGCCCCTCAGCAGCTCCAGCGCGGCACCGACTCGCCCGCCTCGCCCCTCGCCCGCCCTCTCCTCCTCATCAACCTCGACCTCGTCATCAGCCGCTCACTCGACCGCGCCAGCCTCGACAGCTCGATCAAGGTGCCGAGGGTTCTCTAGAGTGAGTCTCCGCCGCCAGAGTGGAAATCCACACCCAGCCAAGGCTGACCTCGCCCTCCTCGCCCGCAGAGATGGCGCCGTCGGTCCTGTCGACGACGCTCTCGCTCGTCGGCCTCCAAGTCGCGTCGCGCCTCTTCTCGTTCGCCCTCAACCAGGCCCTCTTGCGCTCCACCACCCCGCAGGCGTTCGGCCTCGCCACGATCCAGCTCGACACGCTCCTCAACACGGTCCTCTTCCTCCTGCGAGAAGGCATCCGCGGCGCAGTCGTCGTGCGTCTCTCTTTCCCTGCCTCACACTCGCACAGCCGAGCCCTCGAGCTGACGACGAACATCCTGCAGCGCACCTCCTCGGCCGCCTCTCCCGCCGAGGCGGCCCTCCAGCGCCAGTCCCTCCTCATCCCGACCCTCCTCACCCCGCTCGCCGTCGCCGCCTTCGCCCTCTACCACCACTACGTCTCGCCCTCGCCCTCCCCCGCGCAGTACGCGCCCGTCCTCGCCCTGTACCTCCTCTCGGCCGTCCTCGAGCTCGCCGCCGAGCCCCTGTACCTGCGCACTCTCCAGTCGTGGCAAACCCTCACGACCCGCCGAGTGCGCGTCGAGGGCGCCGCAGTGCTCGTCAAGGCGCTCGCGACGCTCGGAGCGGTGCGCGCCGTCAGCGACGACGACGCGCTCCTCGCCTTTGGCGTCGGGCAGCTCGTCTACTCGGCGATGATCTGGGCCGGGCTCGCCTGGGTCACGGCGTCGTCGAGTCGGCCATCGTCGTCTTCATCGGCGTCGACGTCGTCGTTGGAGCTCACCGAGCCGGCAAAGGCGCAGCAGCCCCTCGCCGGCGCCCGGCGCCCGAGCGTCCTCCCGCTCGAGCGCGTCGACGGGCGCCTGTTCGACCCGGGCATGGCGACGCTCGGGTGGGCCCTCACCAAGCAGAGCGTCATCAAGCAGCTCCTCACCGAGGCCGACAAGCTCGCCGTCGGGCGGTTCGGCTCGGCGGCCGACATGGGCGGGTACGCCGTCGCGCTCAACTACGGTGCGTCGGGCTCGCTCTCGTCTGTCCGTCATGGTCGCCCTGCGAAGGCTCCTGACTGACTCGACCTTCTTCTTGATCTTTGACGTGCAGGCTCGCTCCTCGCCCGCGTCGTCTTCCAGCCGCTCGAGGAGTCGTCGCGCCTGTACTTCTCGACCCTCTCGACGCCAACCTCGAGCTCGCCGAGGCGCCCTACATCGTCGACCAGCACTATAGACGCACCGAGCAAGATCGACGACAAGGCGCAGCCGCAGTACTCGACGTTCGACGTCCCGCCGCCGCCCGACACGCTCTCGGCCGTCGCCTCGCACCTGCGCCTCCTCCTCCTCCTCTACACCCACCTCTCCCTCATCTTTGTCGCCCTCGCCCCCTCGTTCACCACTCCGCTCCTACACCTCCTCCTCGGCGCGCGCTGGTCGCACACCTCGGCCGCGCCCCTCCTGCGCGCCTACGCCCTCTCGCTCCCCTTCCTCGCCCTCAACGGCCTCACCGAGGCCTTCTTCCAGGCCGTCGCGCCCCCGAGGTGGATCGCGCGCGGCAGCGCGTGGATGGTGCTCTGCGCGGCGGCGTTCGCCGGCACCGTCTGGGCGCTCATGGGCCGCGGCGGGAGCGCGTGGGGCGCCGAGGGCCTCATCGTCGCCAACTGTGTCAACCTCGGCATGCGCACCGCGCTCTCAAGCATGTTCATCGCGCGGTACTTTGCCGAGGCGCGGCGGGCGCACAGCGGCGGCGGCGGCGGGGCGGACGAGGCGTGCCGGACACTCGAGGCGGGGAGGTGGATGCCGCGGTGGGCGACGACCGGTGCGTTCGCGTGCGGGGGATGGGTCGTGCGGCGGAGCGAGAGGAGGTGGGAGGAAGCGGTGCTCCGCAAGGGCGCCGGGGGAGGGCTCAGGAGCACGGCGGAGCACGTCGCGGTCGGTGCGGTGGTCGGGCTTGGGTGCGTCGCGGTCATGTGCGTTGCCTTTCCTCTCTCTCTCCCTCCTTCCTTCGACCTCTCATCGGCAAGCTCGAGATGCTGACGAAGAACTTGACGTGCCCGCAGCATCTTCTCGCACCGCGCCGAGATCCAGGCGCAGCTCGCCGCGCGACGAGCCGGGCGGGCCAAGAAGGCGCAATGAGCGCGCTCTCGTCGTGACAGCATGTGCAACGCTGCAGTCTGGCTCGAGTGCTCGCAGGAGGAGAGAGCGGTCGTCGAGTACGGTGTCGGCTGAGAGGACGAGGAGCGAGAGCCGCGTGCAACTCTTTCACTCTGCAGAGCCAGCTCTGCAGGCTCTTCGTGAAGAGCTTAGGAGCAATTCGTACGCAGCAGAAAGCGAAAGCGCGCTGTGCTCAGCTTGCCCTCGCCGCGAGAGCCGAGCCGTCGTCAAGCGGCGGGGAAGCCGCTCAGCTCACCTCGCTCCACACCGCGAGCATGGCCCACATCCAGGGCAAAGCGAGCCAGCGCTCTCGCCTAGCTGGGACGGGCGGCCTCATCTCGTCGCACCTCGCCCCTCCTCCTCGCCCTCCTCATCGCGCCTCCGCCTCAACCACCCTCGATCGCTCCCTCTCCCCGGGCGCAGCCGTCTCGCGCTCGCTGTTCCGCCCTCCAGAAGCCGACTCGGACGACCCAGACGCCGACGACGACGACGCGTTCGAGCCCGTCGAGGCCGCCTCGACGCGAGTGACGCCTGGAGGTGCACCGCCTCACCCCGACGGCGGCCACCACTCGCTCGCGCAGGGCCGATCCCGCATCAGCCACCTCCCGCCGCCGCCCAAGAAGCGCCAGAAGACGCTCGCGACCGCGCTCGAGGCCGAGGGCGACCAGGGCGAGGACGACGGCGGCGCGGCGGCGGGAGGCGGGCGAGGGAGGGGCCGAGGACGCGGGCGAGGCGGTGCGGCAGGGCGCGCGAGGGGCAAGGGCAGAGCCAAGACGGAGCGCGAGACGATGGAGAGGCTGCTCGACCCGGCCGTCGACTTTCCAGAGCACTTTGTCCGGCTCGAGAAGGCGTTCAAGGTGCGTCTTGCGCTCTCCCTCTCCCGAGCGCTCCTCTGACCCGACGCTGACGCTCAAACCTGCAGGCGCTCAACACGGTCTACACATTCTGCTCGGCGCGCAAGAGCATGGCGACGACGTTCGAGGTCCTCAAGGGCAGCGTCGAGAACCTCATCAAGAGGTGCGTCCCTCTCTCCCTCGCTCTGTACCGCTCTGAGCTGACTCGAGTGTTTGCAGACCTCTCGAGATGCACGACATTGCGCAGATCAAGTCGCTCCTCCCCGAGCTCGTCTCGTTCGCCTACATCGACTCGGACGTCCTGCGCGTCCACACCTCGGCGGCCGCCTCGCCCTCGACCGAGTCGGACCCGCGCGCCGCCAAGCGCGAGAAGCGCCAGCGCGAGCTCGACGAGGCGTACCGCACCGCGGGCGCAGGCGAGGAGAGCCGCGAGGGCGAGGTCAAGAAGAGCGGCGAGACGGTCCTCCTCTTCTCGTTCAACGACGGCGAGCTCAAGAGCCCGAGCGGCGCGGGCAAGATCATCAACAAGAAGTTCTCGTGCGTCCCCCTCTCGCAGCGCTCGTTCACTAGGTAGAGCGCGAGCTAATCCTGCTCTGCTCGTGCGCGCAGCCGGCGCAAGAAGAAGGGCGACGACTCGCCCGCACCTGCACCCGTACCCGCCACTCAGGCCACCTTTTCGACCGAGACGATGACGTCGCTCATCAACAAGCGCAACCTCAAGTTCCGCTCGGCCGTGTCGGACCTCCTCGTCGCGTGCTCGTCGCACAACCCGCCGCTCGACCCGGTCGAGCTCCTCCTCGAGGCGACCGAGGAGAACCTGCCCGTGCATCCGGACGAGCTCCTCACCGAGGAGGACATGCGCTCGAAGGGCGTGCGCGAGCGCAAGGACGAGCTCGAGTTCCGCGAGCGCAACCCGGACTTGCGCCCGAGCATGCGCAGCGTCGTCGACGAGATGGCGCGCGACCAGGACCTGTACAAGGACCAGATCGTCGACGACGGGCACCGCACGTTCGAGGCACGGCAAGCTGTGTACGGTGCGTCGCCTCGTCTCCCTCGGCGAGCGCTCGGCCCGCTCGGACCTCGCTCACCTTGACCGTTACCGCGCGCAGGCGAGCTCAACCACGAGATCTCTCAAGGACTCGCCGACGCCCTCCTCAGCACCAAGAACATCCGGCCCGACCACCTGTACTCGCACCAGGCCGCCGCCATCAACGCCCTGCACCCGTCGCCCGAGCACCCTCGAGGGCAAAACGTCATCATCTCAACGTCGACCTCGTCGGGCAAGTCGCTCATCTACCAGCTGCCCGTCGTGCAAGCGCTCGAGGCCGACCCGGACACGACAGCGCTCTACGTGTTCCCGACCAAGGCGCTCGCGCAGGACCAGAAGCGCGCGCTCGGCGAGCTCGTCGGCGGCGTCGACGGCCTCGATAACGTCAAGATCGCGACGTTCGACGGCGACACGCCCAAGGACGACCGCGACTACATCCGTGAGAACGCCAATGTCGTGCGTCATGCTCTCTCTCTTCCCTCGCTCGCCCCCTCTGCTCCCTCAGCCAGCTCGCTAACTCTCCCGCCGCCCTTGCAGATCTTCACCAACCCCGACATGCTCCACATTACGATCCTACCGCAGGAAGAGCGCTGGCGCCGCTTCTTCCGCAAGCTGCGCTTCGTCGTCGTCGACGAGCTCCACATCTACTCGGGCCTGTTCGGCTGCCACGTCGCGTTTGTCATGCGCCGGTGCGTCCCTCTCTGTCGCACTCGAGCTTCTGCGGGCGTGCGCTGACGTTCCCTACTCGTGCGCAGGCTGCGCCGGGTCTGCGCCGCGCTCGGCAATCGCCACGTCCGCTTCGTCTCGTGCTCGGCGACCATCTCGAACCCGGTCGAGGTGCGCCTGCTTCCTCTTCTCGTTCTTGCTCTCACTCACAGAGTAGTGCTGACTCGATGTCACGCCTGCAGCACATGCGCACCATCTTCGGCGTCGACGACATCGTGCTCGTCGACGAGGACGGCTCGCCGTGCGGTCAGAAGGTGCGTCGCTCCCCTCCCTCCTCCTTCCTCCCATCGAGCTCATACTGACTCGCTCGCTCCTCGTGCGCAGGAATACCTCGTGTGGAACCCGCCCTACATCGACGACCTCGACCCGAAGCAGGGCCGCATCTCGACCATCTTCGAGACGAGCCGGGTCTTCCGCTTCCTCATGGAGCGAGGCATCAGGGTCATCGTCTTCTGTCGAGTGCGTCCACCTCTCGCCCTCTCTCACCCTTCTGGAGGGACGCCGCGCTGACTGCAGCCCGTGCGCGCAGGTCCGCATGCAGTGCGAGATCTTGATGCGGCAGGTCCGGCAGGACCTAATGCTCGACGGCCGCAGCGACATGGCGGCGAGGGTCATGTCGTACCGGTCGGGCTACAGCGCGCAGGACCGGCGGCGCATCGAGCAGGAGATGTTCTCGGGCCAGCTCCTCGGCGTCATCGCGACGACGGCGCTCGAGCTTGGCATCGACATCGGCAGCCTCGACGCCGTCATCACGGTCGGCTTCCCCTACACGCTCCCCGGCCTCCGACAGCAGGCGGGCCGAGCCGGGCGTCGCAACAAGGACTCGCTCGCCATGCTCATCTGCGACCCGTTCCCGCTCGACCAGCACTACGCGCGCAACCCGGACCTCATCTTCTCGAGCCCGTTCCAGCAAATGAGCCTCGACCTCGACAACCCGCTCGTGCTCGAGGGCCACATCCAGTGCGCCGCCGACGAGATCCCGCTCCACCCGGTCGAGGACGCCGTCTACTTCACCAAGGGCGACTCGGCGCGCCTGCGCGACATCTGCCTCGAGCGCCTCGTCGGCGACGACGACGGCTTCTACCACTGCCACCCGCGCTTCAAGCCGTACCCGGCGCGCACGGTCCCGATCCGCAACACCGAGGACGAGCACTACTCGATCATCGACATCACGCACGGCCGGCACGACGTGGTCGAGGAGGTCGAGACGAGCCGCGCCATCTTTACCGCCTACGAGGGCGCCGTCTTTATGCACATGGGCCGCACGTTCCTCGTGCGCGGCGTCGACCACGACCGCAAGATTGCCAAGATCGAGGAGGCGACCATCGAGTGGAGGACCCGGCAGCGCGACTACACGTGCGTCCCGCTCTCTCTTTCGCTCTCTCTGCTGCATGAGCTCGCACTGATGCTCGGCGAGCGCGTAGGAACATCGACCCGGTCGAGCCGTTGTCGATCCGCGAGGTCGCAGGCGGCGCGACGACCGCCTCGTACGGCACGATCAAAAGTGCGTCCTTCTCTCGCTCCTCCTGCGTCGGCCAGCTGCAGAAGCTGACTTCTATCCTCTCGCACGCAGTCGAGGCCGTCGTCTTCGGCTACTTCAAGGTCGACAAGCGCGTGCGTGCCTCCTCTTCTCCTTCCTCCTCGAGCTGCTCGCCGTCCCTTCTTCACCGAGCTGACCCACTCGCCCGCTTCTCTCGCTCGCAGAACAACATTCTCGACACGGTAGAGATCCATGCGCCGCCGTACGTGCGGCACACGCACGGCCTGTGGATCGAGATCCCGCGCACGGCCCTCGAGATCCTGCTCGTCAAGAACTTTCACCCTGCGGGCTCGATCCACGCGGCCGAGCACGCCATCATGGGCCTCACGCCCGTCTTCGCCATGTGCGCCGAGGGCGACGTGCGCACCGAGTGCAAGAACCCGGAAAAGGAGCTGTCGAGCGTGACGACGACGCGCAAGAGGCCGGCGCGGCTCATCCTGTACGACACGGCGGGCAAGTCGGGCGGCATCTGCGCCAAGGTGTTCGACCACGTGTCGGCGCTCGTCGCCCAGGCCGCCGACACGATCGCCAACTGCGCCTGCAGCGAGGGCTGTCCGTCCTGTGCGTCCCTTTCCCTCCTCGCCCTCTTGATCCCCTCTCTCGCTCAGCAGCTCACTCTCCTTCCTCGCTCGCAGGCGTCGCGTCGCACATCTGCTCTGGCGCCAACACGATCGTGTCCAAGCTCGGCGCCCTCATCGTCCTCGACGCCATCCTGGGCCGCCCCATCGACGTCGACTCGATCCCGATGCAGGACGCGCCCAAGGGCGTCACGCCCGGCGGGCCGGGTGCGACGATCGACCTCGCTGCTGCGGGCGTCAGCAGGGACGTGATCCGGGCGGCGCAGGCGCAGGCGGCGAGCGGCGGCGCAGGACGAGGACGAGGGACGCGGCTCGAGGAGCTCGAGGAGCAGGACGAGGTCGACGAGGACGAGCTGCAGGAGCGCGAGCGCGCGCTCGCCGAGCTCATGGGCGGCGGGCCGTCCGTGCGCCCGCTCGGGGTCGACAACACGCAGGGCGAGGCGCCGAGCGAGGAGCGCGACACGCGCGAGGGGCAGGAGCGTGAGACGTTCAGGCTGAGCGAGACGGGCGGGTTCCTCCGCGGCTACTGAGCCGAATGGTCTGTGCAGTATGTGTTGTCGTATCTCTCGCAACGTGCGCCGTCTCTATCTCAGCGACGGCGAGAGGAGCGAGGAGGCGAGACGCTCGAAAGCAGCCGGATGCTCGCTCGAGCGTGCGAGTGCTTGGAAGCCATTGCTTACGATGTGCTGTAGCAAGCTTAGCCCGACCAGGCACTGTGCGAGACGCCTGGGACGGAGAGCTGAAGCGGTCGTCGCCGCTCGAGGAGGAGGTCGCGCTCTCGACCTCACTTCACGCTCTGCGTGCTCTGTTCGCCTGCTTCAAGCGCTGCGAGGACCTCAAGGACCGGCCAGGTGCGTCTGTATCGCTCCCGCACCCCGTTGCGTTCGCTCACCAGCTCCTCATCTCCTCGCAGACGCGTCGACCTCGGCTCCGCCTCGCCTCAGCTCTTGCCGCCAGAGCAGCCGGTGCTGGACCCGAGCACCATGGCGAGCGCAACATCGGGCCTCACCCCGGGGCTCACGCCGCCCCGGATCGTGTCACCCTCGCTCCTCTCCCCTCCGGCCGCCTCCTCCCCCACCTCGCCCTCGTCCCTCGACCTCGCCGCCCTCACGAGCGACAGCTTCGTCTCCGAGGCCGACTGGCTCAACGACGTCCTCGGCGCCACCCTCTCCGGCAGCGGCGCCGACGCCCCCCTCGCCGACGTCGAGTCGACCCTCACCCGCTCCCTCCACTCGCTCGACCTGTCCGTCACCGACACGTCGTCCCTCGTCGACCGCCTCATCAGCGACATCTCGCTCTCGGTCCCGCGCCTCGCCTTCGACCTCCAGCTCATGCGCGAGAACGCCCTCCTCCTGCGCTTCACCCTCGACGGCATCCGCAAGCGCGGCGGCGGGTTCGGCGCCGAGAGCGAGGTCGGCAAGGTCCTCGAGCGCATGAAGGTCCTCGACCTCGTCAAGCAGCGCATGGAGGCCGCGCGCGACGTCCTGCGCGAGGCCGAGAGCTGGTCGACGCTCGAGAGCGAGGTGACGGGCCTCGTCGGCGAGGGCCAGTTTCAGAAGGCCGCCGAGCGCCTCGCCGAGGCGGCGCGCTCGATGGTCGTCTTCCAGAACACGACCGAGTACGAGGCGCGCCGGGCCCTCATGCTCTCGCTCCAGAACACGCTCGAGACGAGCCTCAGCAGCGGCCTCATCAAGGCCATCTCGGAGCGCGACGTCAAGGCGTGCAAGCAGCTGTGGAACATCTTCAGCATGGTCCAGCGCGAGCAGGAGTACCGCGCGTACTACTTCGGCAACCGCCGCACGTCGCTCGTCGAGACGTGGACCCACGCTAAGCTCGTCGACTCGCTCGAGGTCCCGCCGGCCCACCTCCCCTCGTCCTCCTCGTCGACCCAGGCCGTCTCGCAGCAGCAGGCGCCGCGCAAGTTCTCCGAGCAGCTCGCCCAGTTCTACTCGGAGCTGCAGGCCCTCCTCGCCGAGGAGCGCACCTACGTCCCCGCCATCTTCCCCGACCCGGCGCACACCCTGTCGTCCTTCATCGAGACGACCCTCGAGGGCCTGTCGCCGTCCGTCCCGCAGCGCCTCACGGCCATCGCCGACTTCTACGGCCCGCTCGTCCTCCCCGAGCTCATCGCGTCGTTCAAGGCGACCGAGGAGTTCGCCGTCCAGGTCGAGCGCACGTTCGCCAAGCTCGAGCCGGCGCCGTCGTCGTCGGCCGCCGCACCCGCCGCCGCCTCGCCCCTCTCGCCGGGCGCGCAGCCGCCGACCTCGCCGCGGCACGGCCACAGCCCGTCGACCGGCTCGGTGTCGAACGGCGTCGCGTCGCCGGCCACGCCCGCCGCCAAGCGCCGCATGTCCAAGCGCCGCTCCATGTCCAAGCGCCTCTCGTCGCGCTCGATCTCATTCGCCGCGGCCGGCGGGGCCGGCGCCGACTTCCTGAGCGACCAGAGCGGCGGCGGCGCAGGCGACGAGGACGACGAGGGCGGGCTCGGCGCGCACTCGGCGCAGGTGCGCGCGTGGGAGACGGCCCTGTTCGAGCCGTTCCTCGACTGGCAGGTCGAGTACGCCGAGCTCGAGCGGCGGTACCTCGGCGCCGAGGTCGAGCGCGCCCTGAGCAACCCGAGCGAGTGGGTCTCGGGCCTGCTCGGCGTCGGCTCGGGCGGCGGCGGCGGCGGCGGCGGCGGCGCAGGCGGGGCGGCGAGCAGCAGGGGCGGGTCCGGGTCGGACAAGGTCGGCGCCAAGGTGCTCCTCGACAAGGTGCAGCGCGTCTTTGCGCTCCTCGAGGACGCCGTCGGGCGCAACCTCGCCCTCACGCACGGCTACGGCGCCAAGGGCCTCGTCGACGTCATGAACGACGTCCTCGTCGCCTTCTTCGACGAGCGCAAGGGCGACCTCGTGCACGCGAGTCGCGAGAAGGGCTCGCTCGCAGCGCGCCGGCGGGCTCAGGCGGCGACGGCGGCGCTCGCAGGCGGCGGCGGCGGCGGCAGCAGCAGTGGCTCGGTCGACGACGAGCACGAGATGGCGCTCGAGGGCCTCGAGTTCTCGACCGACGACTGGTCGACGTTCCAGTTCGGGCTGCGGCTGCTCGACACGTGCCGGGCCATGGCCGACCGCCTGTCGGCGTTCGAGGCGCGGGTCAAGTCGCGCATGACGGTGCTCGCGCACTCGGTGCGCGAGGCGAGGCTCGACCCGGCGGGCTACACGGCGCCCGGCACGACGCGCGGCGCCATACTCCTCCTGCGCCAGTCGACGCTCAACTCGGCCGACCTCGCCGACCTCCTCGACCCGCTCGAGAAGCCCGCCTCGCCCGAGCTGCCGCACCACGCCGCGGGCTCGCTGTCGCACGCCCCGCCGCCGCCACCGGTCCCGACGCCGTTCCTCCTCCCCAACGCGCGCGGCGCCGCCATCGACTTTACCCGGACGACCCAGCTCTTCCTCCACGAGACGATCCTCGCGCCGCTCGTGTCGCACCTCGCCGAGTACGCGTCGCTGTCGTGCTGGGCGACGAGCGAGGCGCAGCGGCCCAGCGGCAAAGGCGCGTTCGACCTCGCGATCCCGACCTTCTCGCTGTCGCCGACCGAGACGATCTCGCGCGTCGGCGAGGGCCTGTTCAACCTCCCGCGCCTGTTCGAGGTGTACGCGCAGGACGACGCGCTCGCCTTCTCTATCGAGACGCTCCCGTTCGTCGACGTCGAGTCGCTGCGGGCGCTGCAGCAGCCGAGCGCGCCCGCCGCCGTCCCCGGCGCAGCGCCGCCCATGCTCCGGCAGCACTCGAGCGGGCACCGCGTGTCGGCGTCGGGCGACGGCATGGGCGTCCTCGGGTCGCCGTCGCTCGGGCGCGCGCGAGGCGCAAGCAGCGGCAGCGTGTCGCTCTCGGGCCCGCCCTTGCCTTCCGCCGCCGCCGCCGCCGCCGCCTCGGCCGCGCCCGCGCCGCCGCTGAGCGCCGAGATCGTCATCGCGACGTGGCTGTCGTCGCTGACGCTGTCGGTCCTGTCGCACCTGACGGCGTCGGTGCTGCCGTCGCTCGCGCGTCTGTCGAAGCACGGCGCGGCGCAGCTCGTGAGCGACCTCGACTACATCTCGAACGTGGCCAGGGCGCTCGACGTCGAGAGCCCGGAGGAGCTCGAGGCGTGGCGGGACGCGGCGGCGCTCGATGAGCGGCAGCTGAGGGGCGAGGCTGAGGGGGCGGACAAGGTCGAGAGGGGAGTGCTCGAGCGGGTGGCGCGGATCCGGGGCGTGCGGCGCGTCGGCGTGTAGATGATGCAGTCGCAGTCTTTATCATCGAGTGCATGCAAGCGCAGTGAGAGCTGGAGAGCGGCTGTCTTGCTCGTTGCTCGTGAGGTTGCGCGGGCGGAGCGGCTCGTCTCGACCGCAAGCTCGCCGCTCGACCGCAGCTCACCGCCAGCGCAGCCTACAGCCATGCTGCGCACTCTCCAAGCACCGTGCACCTGCGCGCGCACCGCCCTCGCCGCCCGCTCTGCGGCTCCTCGTCCGCTCGTCCTCGCCCGCGCCATCCACGCTCCCGCCGCCGTCGACCCGTCTAGGCGGGTGCCCAAGCCTCGAGGTGCGTCATGACAGCTGTTCCTGCTCGCCGAGTCGCACCGTAGAGCTCCCCCAGCTGACTCTCCACTCCCTCTCCTCCTCCCTCCTCCTCTTCATCTCCTCGCCGCCCGCCCGCCTCTCCCACGCCCCCACCAGGCAAGTACACCGACCCTGCCGCCATCCTCGCCGCTTCCAAGCGCGGCCTCGAGTCGTACGCCGACAAGATGGGCTCCTGGGACGAGGCCTTCACCAAGACGAGCGCCGAGCTGAGGGACGCCGGCATGACCGTCAAGGAGTCGCGCTATACCCTCTGGCTCCTCGAGAAGTACCGGTGCGTCCTCTTCTGCGCTCTCGTTGCTGCTGTGCGCGAGCGTGAGCTGACCCGCCGTCCTCGACCTCCTCCTCCCCTCCTCGCCTCTCGACTTCTCGCTCTCGCAGACAGGGTCACGACCCGCTCTCCGTCGCCGTGCCGCCAACGCCGCCCAAGAAGATCAGGGGCTGGGGTGACCGCGTGCAGGGCGGGATCCGGGTGCGGTAGTTGGAGCGAGGACGGCGCTGGAATCGTGCATTGGCCCCCTCTCCTTCCTCCTCCCTCGCTCTTCGGCTCTCCCGCTCGGCCGGTCAGCGGCCGGCGTCCGGCTCGATCGCTCGATCGCTCGGACAGAGAGGACGGACGGGCTGCGGCGACCGGGCTCGAGGCGGTGCGTGCGAACGGACGAGGCGGACAGGTTTGAGTAGCTCGCCCGCGCGCTTCGTTTCCGCTTCTTCGCTTCTTCGCTCCTCTCCTTCTTCCGCTACCACGCTTCCGTAATCGCTCGAGCTACTGCTGCGCTTCAGCCGCCGAGCGCACTCGTCCATAGAGCCAGTACCGCACTTCCTCGTCGCGCACGAGCCCTCCTCGACGAACGACTCGGCCAGATGGACTCGCTGCGCAGCTTGACGAGGGAGCTCTCGAGGCGTGCACAGCGCGAAGAGGACAAGGGCGGGTACACAGCAATCCCGATGCGCGCGAGAGAGTCGTCGGACGAGGTGCGTTTCTGCTCTTCTTCGCCAACTCGTCCTGCGGAGACTCGCTTTGCTGATGCGCAGCTCCTGCAGACGAGCGTGCAAGGTCATCTTGTCGGTCTGGACGGCCCGAGATTGCCGAAAGTCGAGCGTCGACAGGTGCGTTGCTCCTCTCCTCGTACCGCAGCGAGCGCAACCGTCTGACTCTCGCCCTCGCAGGTCTTATTGCGCCGAGTCGGCATAATCCTCGTGGCCCTCACTCTCTGCACATTCCTCGCCCTGTCTCCCGCCCAGTCCCGCCTGTTCTCGGCCGCCCTTCCTTCCTCCAGGCGCATCCGACCCGCCGCCTCGGCTCCAACCCGAGTCGGCCCTCGCCGCTTCCCCGCGCTGTACCACGGCCGGGGCTGCAACTCGAGCGAGCTCATCGCTGCTGTTGGGCGCTCGAGGATCAGGGAGGACGGCGCGTCGAGGTTCGAGTACGAGCCGCCGGCAGGAAGAGGTCCGAGCGCGTTCGACCTCGATGCCTTCTCTTTCTCGTTCAACGGTGCGTCGCGACAGCTCTCTCTGGCTTCTCTCTCGCACCTTGTCCTGACAATGCTGTGCTCTCCCTGCAGTTGACGGCTGCCCGCCACCGCACGTGTTCTCGCCGGCCGAGACGTGCGACCTCCTCTCGGCGTTCGGCGGCGTCTACCTTCGCGGCGACTCTCGTGCGTCTCGTCGTTCCCTCCCTGCTCGTCAAGCGCAAGATCACTGACCCTGCGCCCTCTCGCCCGCCCGCAGTCATGCGGCAGTTCACGCAAGGCATCTTCCTCCTCCTCGCCACCTCGTTCGACCTCATGCGCGTCCCGATGCGCAAGTGCGTCGGCGAGGGCATCTTCACGCAGGGCAAGGCGTGCAAGGCCCGGGCGGTCTTCGACAGCGCCGAGCTCGCGACCGTGTGCGGCGAGCAGGAGCCGTTTGCGCTCTACGACCAGTTGTGCGTCGTCGTCGAGCCGGCCGAGGAGGGGCTCGAGCACGGCAAGCTGACTCTCGAGATGGCGCGCGCAGCTGGGGCTTCGGCAAGGAGGCCAACACGTCGGCGTCGTTCCTCCTCGGCAAGTACCGCAAGTACGTCGACGCGCTCCCCGAGCGGCGCAAGCGCTTTTCGCCCATCTTCGTGCTCGGCGTCGGCATCCACTCGGGTGCGTCCTTCTCCTCCTTCTCTTCCCGCTCCACAGACCTCGAGATTGACGCCCCGCCGCGCCCGACGACAGCCTGGAACGTCCAAGAGACGCTCGACCTGCACCTCTCGCCCTTTCTCGCGCACGCCGCCTCCTCCTCGCCCCGCCCGCTCGCCTTCTTCTCCGGCTACCCCGCCGTCCCGCCCAACAAGCCGCCGACGTACCTGCCTCGTCAAGGCGCCAAGAACACGCAGCAGTACAACGCCGACGTGCGCGAGCTACTTGAGAAGGTCAGTCCGGGCGAGGCTAGCGAGGGCGCGTGGACGATGCTAGACTGGTACGGCGTGACTGACGGCGGTCCGTCTCGCTCGTTCTCCCTGTGCGATACTCTCGAGCCGAGCTTGACGCCTCGCTC
>Ga0308169_10003712_pt1 | contig 14722 bp, 14 predicted proteins | sample PhyBR1_2_FD_202139 | JGI IMG/M metagenome (GOLD analysis project Ga0308169, IMG submission 202139) | Phyllosphere microbial communities from UC Gill Tract Community Farm, Albany, California, United States - DLSLSB.R1 | ecosystem: Host-associated > Plants > Phyllosphere > Unclassified | place... | reverse complement strand
GCGGAAGGTGTAGTTGTGACTGCCACCGCCAATCACATTGAAGTGGGTGGTCGCCAGGGTGTCCGCAGACACTGCTGGCACAATCAGGCCACAGAGCATGGCGAAGATCAGAAGGGGCGTCTGGTACGGTTTCATGGTAGTCCTGTTGTTTTTTTGAGGGAGCTACATGGCAGAAACGAAATGACAACGTGCGGCTGTATTTTATCGTTCAGGATCGGCCCAGGGTGGCGGCATCGATGATTGATCTGGAACCTGTGATATCCGGGAATTTCTCGCCGTTTGCCAGTCTTGCCAAGGTGATTTTTTCGTTCTCCTGAAACCCGATCGCGCGCCGAGCCAGGGGAAGGACCTGGCCGGGGGAAATGACCACGATGCCGTTTTCATCGGCGACCACTGCATCACCAGGATGGACGATGACACCGCCACATTGGACAGGCGTACAGAACTCTCCTTCTTCACCCTTGACCCGGGTGGTGATAGCACTGGCACCCCATGACCAGATGGGAACCCCATGCTGACGCAACTCACCCAGGTCGGTGACAAACCCATCAATGACGATTCCGGCGATTCCGGCCTGCTTGGCTGCATACGCCATGGCCCCGCCCATGGCCGCCGTCACCCGCTCACCGCAGCGGTCCACGATCAGGAAATCGCCAGCCCTGGCACAGCCCATCGCGTAATGCAGGATCCCTCCGTCAGCTCCGGGCATCCTCACTGTGACGGCGGTTCCAACAGCCCTGACATCCTGGAAATGGGCTTTTATATGAGTACTTAAAATGCCTTTAGTAACGAAATGGCCAATCGTCGCAGGCTCTGCTGCAAGAAGAATCGAAAGTTCATCCTTGGCGATTTGCCGTGGTAACTCTTTAATAATATACATGTTTGGATTTACTTGTTTTTGATGAATGTCTGATACAGTCAGCACATCCTAACAAGCATGATTTTAATGTGATAATAAAAATCAACGAGTCAACACCAGGACAATTTTTATCATGAGAATTACCCTGATGCAGATCGAAGCCTTCTATTGGACTGCTCGATTAGGCGGTGTTCATGCTGCCTCGCGACATCTTCATCTAACTCAACCGGCAATTTCCTCTCGGATTCGCGAGATGGAGTCGTTGTTAAGCGTGAAGCTTTTTGACCGCAGCAAGCAACGCATGATCATCACCGCCGATGGCCTGATTGCCCTGCAGCATGCGGAGCTGGCACTTAATAACAGTGTCAAGCTTGAGCAGTTCGCCGCCAAGCAAAAGCATAATCGCCGATTACGCGTCGGCGCTGACGAGTGTTCCGCAATGGTCGGGTTGACCGCTGTCATTGCCGAAATCAAGGCCCACTTTCCAGAGATCACCCTTGAAATCACTATTGATGTGGGGGCCGTGCTTAACCGAAAGTTGAATGATCACGAGCTTGACTTGGCGCTCCTGACCAATCCGATGACGCGAGACGATGTCACTGACATTTTTTTAGGATGGATGACCTTCCAGTGGGTGGCCGCCGCACACCTGGAAATTGAAGGGGGGGCCTTTCTACCGGAACATGCCTGCGCCCATCCCATCGTGACACATTCCGCGCCCTCAACCCTGTACTCGGTCGTTGAGCGGTGGCTTAAAGAAGGGGGGAGCGTGTCCGAGGCGTTTCACTCCAGCAACTCCCTGGCGTTCATCGCAAAGATGATCTCTGCTGGGCACGCTATTGGCATTCTTCCTGTTCCGTTAATTCGAGACATGCTGGCAGTGGATATGTTGAAAGTGCTGCCCAGCCATCCACCTATCGCGCCGGCGAGGTTCTGCTTGTCGTATTTAACGGAACGGCCTGATGTGCAACTCGATGAGTTGGTCGCGCTGACGCGGGCAACCCTGTTGCGCCAGAACTTCCTGGTTAACTAGTGCTTCCCTTGCATGTTGTTCAAGGCCGAATCAAGTGTATTGATTCGGCCTTGAAGCATGAGGTGTTTATTACCGATGGGCTCGCCTATGAGTTGCGCTTCCTCAGGCGCACGCGTGTCGAGTCCCTTGGCAAGTTGTTTTGATTGCGGCGATCTGTTGTCCCGCCTGATTCAGCCATGAAAGATCACTGCCCATCAGTAACATGTCACAGCCCATATCCAAAAGGCGCCTGGATGTTTCCGTGTCTGCTGGAAAGCAGGGCACCATGACTTGAATCGAGCGCTCATGGCATTTCTTGATCAGTAACGCCAGGCGTGCCTGGACTTCGGGGTTGCCGAGGCGATAGTCAACCGGCAAGTGGCGAGACAATGAGTAATCCGCCGGGCCGAAATGCACTGCATCAATGCCTTCGACATCGAGGATGTCATCAATGTTGTCGAAGAACTCATAGCTCTCGGCCATGGGTACGATCACGCTACGGGCATTCTCCTCTTGCGTGTAGCTGGCCCAGTCAAATCCGGGCCCGGCGTAATGCGCCGAGCGAACCGAGCTGTCACCGCCACGGCGGCCGAGCGGTGGGAATTTGCTGCAGCGGATGATTTCCCGCATCTGTACAGCGTTGTGAACCTGAGGAACGATGATCCCGGCAGCGCCCATTTCCAAGGCTTTGCGGATGTCCCATTCGAGGGTGCCGCGAACGCGAACCAAGCTGTGGACGGAGGCGTAGCTGGCCGCCAGAATGAGTTTTTCCATGTCTTTGTCGACACCCAGGGCGGTGTGCTCGGCATCGATGAAAACAAAGTCCAGTCCCCAGTTGCCAGCCACTTCGATGGCCATGCAGGACGTACTGTAGATGTTCATCCCGAACGTCGGACCATCAGCCATTCGTTCTTTCAGCGAGGTGATTTTCTTGTGCATTGCAATTACCTGAAAATACGTTGTCGGTGGCGGTTGCCTCAGAGGCGATAAGTCTCTGGTAGCCGGTCGCGAAAGGGGTGTATCTCGAACACGCCGGGCTCGCGGATCAATGACTTGTTACGCGCTTTGTCCAGGTCGATGTCGACGCTGAAGATGCCGTCCTCCTGACCGGCGCGGATCAAGGTCTGGCCGGACGGTTCGATGATGTGGCTCATGCCAATGAACTGCATGCCGCCGTCCATGTCGTTACGGTTCGAGGCCATGAAATAGACGATGTTTTCGGCAGCACGCACGTTGCTGAAGATATCCGGCAGCAGGCGCGCCTGCTCGGGCCAGGCCGCGGGCAGGACAACGATGTCGGCCCCTTCCAGTGCCAAGGTGCGTATGGCCTCCGGGAAGCGGATTTCGTAGCAGATCGCCAGACCGATACGGCCGATTTCCGTATCGAATACCGGCGGTGTCCATTCAGCTGGGCGATCAGTGAAGCGATCACCGATCATGAAGGGCAGATGTCGTTTGCGATGCAGACCGATGATCCCTTTGGGGCCCATCAGCGCTGCCGTATTGAAGATCGACTCGGCGTATGTTTCGTAGAAACCAACGACAATGTGGATGCCGGTTTCAGCGGCAACCGTCAGCAAAGGATTAAGGGCATCGATGCTGATGGCGCCTTTTTCCAGGTCTTCGCGGCTGTCGAAGGAGCCTCCGGTCAGCAGGCATTCGGCGAATACGACCAGGCGCGAACCTTCTTTTGCAGCTTGACGTGACAGCTGCGCAACCTTGTCGATGGTTTGAGCCGGATTGCCAACAACGGGGTGGATCTGTGCGACAGAAACTTTCATGGCTTGGTTTCCTCGTGGTGGATTGGAAGGCGTGCGCTGAATGAAGCGCTCAGCGCAGCCGGGGGAGGCGGCGCCGTTATTGCGGGTGGTAATCCACGGCCGTATAGACTTTCTTAACCAGTTCGGGATTGATCTGCGCGGCGTATTTGTCGATCACCGGGCGGATTTTCTGCTGGATACGCGCGATCTCTTCGGGGGCCAGTTCGTTGACTTGCATGCCGGCGCTGCGCAATTCGGCAATCGTCCTGCTGTCGGCCTGGCGGGAAATCTCGCGTTGTTCAAGGCGTACTTCCATGGCGACCTCCGTCAGCAACGCCTTCTCATCGGCATTCAAGCTGTCCCAGAAGGGCTTGCCGATCAGGACGATCTGCGGGTTGTAGTTGTGATGGGTCAAGCTGAGGTATTTCTGCACTTCATTGAACCGTGAAGCGAGGATCAGCGCTGCCGGGTTTTCCTGACCGTCTACGGTGTGGGTTTCGAGCGCGGTGTGCACTTCGGTGAAGGGCAACGGTGTGGGGTTCGCGCCAAGTGCCGTCCACACATCCAGGAACAACGGCGATTGTTGCGCCCGAATCTTCAGGCCGGCGATGTCTTCCATCTTCTGCACCGGCCGCACGTTATTGGTCAGGTTACGCACGCCCAGCTCCCAGAACGCCAGGCCTACCAGGTTCTGCGCGGGCAACTGGTCGATCAGCATCTTGCCGACTTCGCCATCGAGCATGGCGTCGACCTTGGCGGTATCGGTGTAGATAAAGGGGAAATCGAGAATGCCGAAGTCGGTCACATGATTGAGCATCAGGCCGGCGTTCCAGGTCATCATTTCCACCACGCCGCCCTGTAGCGAGGAGAGCACTTGTACGTCGCCACCCAGCACGCCATTGGGGAAGGTCCGCACTTTGATCTTGCCGCCACTGCGCTCATTGACCTTCTTGGCAAACAGCTCCATGCCAATGGCCGGCGGCGTTCCCTTCGGGCTGGTGGCGGCAAACTTGATCATGCGAGTGTTGTACTCGGCGGCGAAGCTCAAACTGCTGGCCAGCAGCAAGGCAGCCAGGACGGTTAGATGCTTGGTCATGGTTTTTCCTTTTTTCTTGTCGGTTGTTTTAGTGGGCGAACCATTGCGCTGGAACGGTGACCAGGTCAGGGAAGATCACCAGGAGGAAGAGAACGATGGTTTCCGCGATCAGGAACGGCACAGTGCCTTTGAGCAGCGCTTCGTAGCGCATGTTGCCGATGCCACAGACGACGTTGAGCACCGTGCCCACGGGCGGGGTAATCAGGCCGATGGAGCAATTGATCATGAACAGCACGCCGAAGTAGATCGGGTCGATGTTCGCGGCGGTCACGACAGGCACGAGGATCGGCGCCAGCAGCAAAATTGTCGGTGTCAGGTCCATGACCATGGAGATCAGCAGAATCAGCAGCATGAGCACCACGATCAACAGCTTTGGGTTGTCCATGAGCGGTTGAATGAGGTCGATGATCTGTCCTGGGATGTCCGCGATGGTGATCATCCAGGCCGGAATCGACGCGGCGGCGACCAGGAACATGACGGCCGCAGTCGTTTTTCCGGCGCGCAGTAGCAATTCGCCGAGTGACTTCAGGCTGAGCTCGCGGTAGATCAGCGACGACACCAGCAGCGCATAGACACTCGCCACCGCACCCGCCTCGGTAGGCGTCACGATGCCGAAGCGCAGGCCAACCACGATGATCACCGGCAACAGCAGCGCCCAGGTGCTGTCGGTCAAGGCTTTGATGCGTTCCTTGCCAGACGCCTTGGGGCTCAGTTCAACGTCGTTGTCGCGGCGGGACACCAGCCACCAGGTGGCGACCAGCGCAGTGGCGATCATCAGCCCCGGGGCGATACCCGCCAGGAACAATTTGGTGATCGACAAGCCGGAGGCGACCCCCAGCACCACAAAACCGATGCTGGGTGGAATAATCGAACCAAGCACCGAGACCGAGGCGATCAGGCCGCCGGATCGGTTGCGGTTGTAACCTGCGATGACCATCATCGGCAGGAGCAGCGCCGTCAGCGACGCCGCATCGGCCAATGCCGAGCCCGACAAGCTGGAGAGCAGTACCCCGGCGAAGATGGTGACGTAGCCAAGACCTCCGCGCAGATGGCCGACCAAGGAAATGGCCAGGTTGATGATGCGCTTGGACAGGCCGCCGCTGTTCATGACCTCGCCGGCGATGATAAACAGCGGAATGGCCAGCAATGGGAAGCTGCCCGCCGAGTTGATGATGTTCTGCGCGATGATCTGGCCGTCGAACAACCCGAGCAGCCACATCAGGGCTACGCCGCAGAGGATCAGTGCATAGGCGATTGGCGCGCCTATGAACAGGGCGGCCATCAGCACGCCAACAAAAACGCCCAGGGCCATTATTTGAGTACCCCGTTTGCGGCTGAGGACAACGGCATGCTGGCCGGTGTGGCCAAGTGCTTCACCAATTGAACGCAGAGCAGCAGGGTGCTCAAGACGCAAAAGACCAACCCGGCGCCATAGAACAAGCCCATGGATATTCCGGTGGAAGGGGCGCCCACATGCAGGTTGATCACTGTCTGCTGCCAACTGCCCTGAAGAAACAGCGAAGTGGCAAACAGCATCAGCAGATAGGTCAACGTCAATAGGTGTTTGGCTATCTTGGGCGAGACACGGCTGGTCAGGATATCGACGCCGATATGACCCTTTTCATGAAGCATGAGTTGGGAACCGGCGAAGACCAGCCAGACGAATGCCAACCGGGAAATTTCTTCACTGAAAAACAAGCCGGAATTAAAGCCGTAGCGCAACACGACATTGGTAAAAATCAGTGCGGTGATACAAACCAGGCACGCAATGATCAATATTTTCAGCGTTAGAAAGTAGAGTTTCAGAACGTCGTTCATGGTGCTTGTACCCAGTTGATTGCGTGGAGGCTGCGCAATTGAGGTTTTGCAAGGAGATTGCCGTTGGGCGGGTTGGGGCGCGCGGCAAAAAAATGCAAACGGAACATAAGTAAGATCACCTTTTATTATTTTTTATATGTCGTCGTACGACATCGATAAGTCTTTCCTTCCTCCGCAGTTGTGTCAATGCCGACGGTACTGCTTGCTAAGTCAATGTTCTTATTAGTTAGATAAGGAATGGTAATCAAGTGTTGCCGAGAATTATCGAAAGGCAGGGCTATTTGATTAAATAGTTGTTTTATTTGTTGTTGTATGATGACGTATGACGTCAATTGCTTTTCCAATAACAAACAAAACAGGTGACAACACGATGACTCCATCTGAACTTAAATCCGTTCTTTCTTCGGGCCTTCTTTCATTCCCGCTGACGGACTTCGACATCCGTGGCGAATTCGATGCCGCCGGGTATGCGCGACGCTTGGAGTGGTTGGCGCCGTACGGCACGAGTGCACTGTTTGCAGCAGGTGGAACCGGAGAGTTTTTTTCCCTGGCTGCCCACGAGTACAGCGCGGTTATCAAGACCGCCGTGGACACTTGCGCCGGTAGTGTGCCGATCCTGGCGGGTGTGGGTGGATCCACGCGTCAGGCGATTCAATATGCGCAAGAGGCTGAACGATTGGGTGCCAAAGGGGTGTTGTTGCTTCCCCATTATTTGACCGAGGCGAGCCAGGAGGGCGTGGCTGACCATGTCGAGGCTGTGTGCAAATCGGTCAGGATCGGCGTCGTTGTCTACAACCGCAACGTGTGCCGCCTGACCGCTCCGCTTCTGGAAAGATTAGCCGAGCGCTGCCCAAACCTGATCGGCTACAAGGATGGCTTGGGCGATGTGGAATTGATGGTATCGATTCGTCGTCGTCTGGGTGATCGATTCTCGTACCTCGGCGGCCTGCCGACGGCTGAGGTCTACGCTGCGGCCTACAAGGCGCTGGGTGTGCCGGTGTACTCGTCGGCGGTCTTCAATTTTGTACCCAAATTGGCAATGGATTTCTATCACGCGATTGCCAGGGAAGATCACGAGGCTGTTGGCAAAATGATCGACGACTTCTTCCTGCCCTATCTTGAGATACGCAACCGCAAAGCGGGTTACGCGGTCAGTATCGTCAAGGCGGGTGCAAGAATTGTCGGCCATGACGCGGGGCCGGTACGTACTCCGCTCACTGACCTGTCTTCGGAAGAGTACAAGATGCTTGCCGCGCTGATCGAAAAGCAAGGCACACAATAACCATCACGATTCAAAACCACTGAAAACACAGTGGTTGCCGAGGTAGTTACGCAGCGCCCTGCAAGAGCAAAATTCCTGCAGGGCGTTTTGTCTTGGGGGGCAGTTGAACTGCCCGACCTGTGTACCGTTTTGCGGCGAGAGGCCCCCTGATTAAAAGGAAGCCGCCAGCTCATCGCCCGAGCTCCGCCGATTCCCCCAACAACGCCTTTTGCCGCCAGGCCGGTGCGCTGGTAGGGAACAGCACTTCGTTCGGCCGATAGCGCGCAACGCCACAAGCGGCGGCAATGCGCTGCCGTTGCCGGCCCCGGGCAAGGGCCAGCCGAAAGCTGCTTTCGCTCTGCGGTAACCCCAGCACATAGCCAGTGCCCACCTGGAAATCGCCACCATGAGCCTGCCACCAGACTTCGATTGCCTGCGGATCGGGCCAAGGCAGGTCCTCATCGGGGTCCATGGCGACATTGGGGTCCTGAGGGTCATCGTTCGGGCCAGCATCGAAGTCCGGCAAGTCCTGCAATTCCAGATCGAGCAGCGCCAAGTCAGCGCCGGTCATCAGGCTGAAAGCTTCGCCAGCGACGCGGGAATAAGGCAGGTCACTCATCTGCTGGATCAGCCACGGCACGCTGACCGGATCGCCCAGTAACCCGAGGGCCTGGATGCCGATGCGCCGCTGCGCGGGATTCTGTACCCGCTGGCGTATCCAGGCGACGCTGGGTTCGCGCTTCTGCCAGGCCAGCAATACACAGCATGCGCGGTACTGAAACTCGCCCGGTTGCTCGGCAAACTCGCGCAGGGGTTCCAAGGCTTGCTCATCGCCCATTTGCGCAGTGGCCCAGTTGGCCCAGAAACGCGTGGCTGGCTCCTGGTGTAGGCGGTGGGCACGAATCGCCGGCAGCAAGTCACGTCGGCGCAATTCACCGGCGGTGCGGGCGGCACGCGCCAGCACGCTTGGGTCGGCATCGGAAAGCCCGGCCAGCAGCGCGGGGCCTGGATCGTGGCGATGCAAGCCGCAGGCCGCGAGGCCGAGACGACGAAACAGGGGCTCGGGAGAGGTGAGCAGGCGGTCGATCCAGGGCGCGACCCGCGACCACTCCAGCCAACCCAAGGCGGCAGCCATATAGCGCTCACAGTCTCCGTGGGCGCGCATATGTCCCGCCAGGGTGGTCATGGCTGCGACATGGCCGGTTTCGAAGGCCAGCACCGTAGCGGCAAATACTTCCCCCAGTGCGGTGGGGGTCAGTTGTTGCAGCAGCACCTCCAGTCCGGGCAAACCTGCGATGTGCAGGCCATCCAGATGGGCTTCGATGCGATTGTCCAGGGTGGTCAGGTGTGCGAGGTCGTAGTGGGGCGCCCGAACGGCGTAGTCGCGCAAGCTCGCGAGGAAGGTGACCTCTTCGGCGTGTTGATCAATCACAATCGAAGACATCATAAGGAGCCTATCGGGGAAGCCCCATCGCTCAAAGCCAGACAATTACTCAAACGATCCTCGTCCATTCAATCCCATCGAAAGACATAAGATCGAACTCACCATTCGACCACATGACGTCATTGCCGGCGCTCAACTGGTAACAGGACGCCGGAGGATCATCACCGAAGTCCACAGGCACCAATTGTGATTGTTTCAACCGATAGACATTGGACATGGTAGAGACGTAAAGAGCATCGATAAACCATTCCAGATCCCAGATATTATCGGAGACTACCGTTTGATCGATGACGCTCCACATATCCTTGCGCCCTTGCAACAGCACACCGCGATGGCCCGCTATGTACACCGTTCCATCAGGTGCGCACTTGACCGACGTGAGAGTCACCGATGTAGGCGATTCGCAAGGGTGCCAATGACGACCGTCGAATAGCCATATCGCGCCATCCCGGCCAACTGCATAGATTTCTGTATCTGAGAAACCATGAATCGCCTGCGCGTTGAAAGTTTCCGGTAAGCCATCATCGATCCGTACCCAACGTTTGGGACCGTCAAAGCGGTACACCATACCCCTTAGGCCGACCGCAAAGGCTTTTCCGTTTATCTCCGCCACCCCGCGAATCCCGCCCGTTCTCGGCGCTTGAGGTGCAGGTGTGCTGTCGTCGAATATGTCACCGGTGGTGGTGCCGCTTGCCATGATGGCTGAGTAATAGCCGGCGCCAGATAGAGCAATGAGTCCAAGCTCAGGCTGAGAAACAACAGCTAACGAATGGGCATCATAGTTGGCTTCGCCTCTGGTAAAAGTGCCGTCCTTGTATTTGAACGTAATGGCGTGTGGAACCTCATCGGTTTCTTTCTTAGGGTCAGCGGCATAGATATAACCAAGGCCCGGTAGACGTACTACCGCAGTGCGCATGATGAGGCCTTTCAACGGTGTGTCTGGCATGGGGGAATCTCCTTGAAAATAGATGTCATAGGGTCGTCGTATCCGAGGGTTCTGGAACGCGCCCGGCCGTTGATGGACGGATTTGGTCCGTTGGACCAATATTCATCTGTTGATGACTTGCTCGCACCTGGCTTTGCGTGCAGCCCTTATCGCACTTACTGCCACCTTTTTGGGCGGCCTGAGCTCCGACCGTTTCGGCTTCGGCAACACTCCAGCGAGCATTTGGATCAATGGTCTTGCCGGTGACATGCGGCGCAACGGCCGGATGATTCACTGTGAGGAGGTTCGTCTCTTCATGAATGTCACCGTGGGTCCCGGTGGAGTGGCTATGGCCATCTTCACAAATGCAGGGTGCCTTGTCGGGGTCGTACTTATTGGCTCCTTGCGCATCGAGCAGGAGCGCCTTACCACCTTTCCCTCTCTCCTTGAATTGTGATTTAGGCACTACATGGTGTGGTGTTTTCCCGTCACAGCAGTTCGAGGGTGCATAGGGTGTAAGCACGCACTCTACTGCTTTTTTACACTTTGGATCGCCGCACAAGGCGGCTGCTGCGCCGGCCCGATTGACCGCACCTGTTGAGTAAGTGTTTGCATCGACATGGCGCTGGCAATTGTTATCTTTCAACCCCTTCGCTACGTTGTGACAGGGATGGGAACTGTTGGCCGCGGCAACCGTGTCAATATAGGGCCAAGTTGGACTGTTGCCCGGCTGCGACGCATGGTTATGGGTCGTCAGGTCCATGTTCCTGACTACATTTTCTCCCTCGAACTTCACATCCATCGACCATGCAGTGAAGTACACCTTTCCCTTAATCTTGCTGGTAACTATCCCTTTCTTCGGTGCGTTCCCAGCTTCATCCCCTGTGCTGGTTTTGAAGTAGCTCTTGTTTTTGAGCATGACCTCCTTGCCGCTGATTTTTACCGTCCGTGATCCGTTGATGGTGTCCTTCGCCATGCCGGTATTGGGGTAGGGAATCGGCACCCCCAGCGGGGTAGGCGGGGCCTGAGGCGGGGTGAAACAGACGTCCGGGAACGCAGCAATGGACTTGCCATCCGCCGCCTTGCAGGAGATCTCCATACTGTTGGCAAAGACCTCGTTGGCCATTACGCAGCCCTCACAGTCAGGTAACTGAGCAATGCGACGGCGCGTTCGCCGGCGTCGTTGCCGAGGTGGTAGAAGATATTCGGACCTTCGCCGTAACCCTTGCGACTGGCGGCCAACGCCACGGCGAGCATGGTCGGGCCGATGGCGGCGCCGACTTCACCGATGCAGTCGGCCGGGTGCCAGAGATGGAAGAACTCTTTGCGCACACGCAGGGTCCGGCTGAGGGCCAGGGAGGCTTCCTTGAAGTAGTACTGCTCGCCGGAGATGTCGGTGAGCCGATAATCCATTTGCTCCAACCCACAGCCGGCTTCGCTCAGGGCCGCCCGTACCGCTTGAGTCAGGCCTTCGGAGCGCAGGGGAATGTCTTCGGTCTCCACAGTGGCCTTCTCCACGCCGAACCCCAGGCCGATGCAGGCCAATTGCGGCTCTTCGCGGGCGACGGGAGCGGCTAGCACCACCGCTGCGGCACCTTCGCCGGGGATAAAACCGTTTGAATTCTCGCTGGTAAGCAGCCGTTCACGTTCTTCGAAGGCGGCCAGGGTCGCTCCATTAAGGAAGGAGTCGACGCCGGCAATGATCACGTGACGATGGCCATCTTGATGTATCAACGCACGCGCGTTGAGCAGGGCCACGGCGGCACTGACCCGGCCCCGCGCGATGACGTAGGAACCAGGATGAAAACGGACGCCCAGTTCGGCTTCGATGGCGTGCAGCAGCCCCTGGTCGAGACCGGCGAGTCGACCGGGACGTTCGGCTTCCGCCAGCCCCAGCAGCAGCGGCGTCTTTTCCGGGTCGATGCCGGGAGTGCTCTGCAGTGCCTCGGCAATGGCGCGGGCAGCCATCTTGATCAGCTTGGTGCGGCCGCGCCAGGGTTGCTCCAAAGGCACGCTCGCGGCAATCAGCCATTCACCGGCGCGGTCGAGAAAGCGGGTTTCCTGGAAGTTGTCGATGGCACAGCGGATCGCCGCACAGCTCGCCGGCGCGCTCAAGCCGACAGCACTGATCATCCCCGAACCGATGATGCAAAGGGCAGTCATCAGTTCGTCTCCTCGGGGGCGCGCTTGGCTTTCACCAAGGCGCCAAGCGACGGGTAGTAATCCTTGCCCAGTTCACGGGCACGCCACCACGCTGTAGACATATTGCCGACCAGCACCTGGGCAATCTCGAAAATGTTACGCCGTAGCGGACGAGCGACTCGCCACGTCAGTTGCACCTGGCGAGCGTCGGTGTCGATCAGCAAGGTGTCAATCACCGCCTGCACAGTCTCATGACCGCCTTTTTTCAGAAAAAAGGTCACCGGCACAGCCATTTCGGGAATGCGAAAACCTGCGCGCTCCTGGGGCGTGAGGTTGAGCAGCTGTACATTCTCGCCGCCACGCAGGTGAGGAACCTGCTGGTCGTCAGGGGCCGCCTGGAAGTAGCGATTGTCGAAATCCCCTGGCAGAAACGGAAAGCAGTCGGCCAACCAGGCATCGTCGTAGGTGCCGGCGAAGCGGGCGCGTTGCGGCCAGCTACGGCCGACCGGGCCGAGGGCCATCGGACGAAAGTCGCCAGAGGGGCTGTCGATCGCCTTGCCCAATTCCTCGGTGTTCGGCATCGGCGTGCCCACGATGTCAGCACTGCTCAAACGGTGCGGATACCAGCCGCGACCGGTCGGATTGGCTGGGTAGCAGTGACGCATGTCGGGCTCGTTCGCCACGGGATGGCTGCCGCCGAAGGCCTGGGCATAAGAGATATCCTGCTCGGTGAAGGACTGCGGTAAGCCGGGAGAAGCGCCCAACAATCCTGGTTGCCATTGCCGAGGGCCAAGGACGGAAAAGGCCTTGGTCATCTGACCAACACGAATGCCTGCGGTCAACTGTGTCACCGGCCGTCCGCCTGGCGCGTAGGCCTTGCCACGCACCAGCACATCGCAGAATGGCTTGACCGGGGCGAAATCCATTTCCTGCAACGGCGCGCTGAGGCCCGGTTCGCCAATAAAAGTGTCAGCCATCAGCAGCGGTTGCTGGATCTCAGCGAGGGTCGCGGCGCGATCGTCCAACGGAAGATCGAAGGTGCCCTTGGCCACTACCACCAGGGATTCACGGCCGTCGCTTGCCATGCCCAGGGTGTAGGCAGCCACCAGTTTGCTGGCGTTGAGCAGTTCCATGGACCGACTACCTTCTAGTTTATCTGCACCGAACCGCCCTTGATGCGGTTCACGCCGGATGATCGACTCGACAGGTAGGCCCCTCGGATGAGTATCTTGCCTTCACGCGTGAGCGTGATGCTGGCCTTGCCGCAGCGCAGGACGATTTCCCGCTCGGCTGTAAATTCCAAGCGCTCGCCGTCCAGGTGGGCCACGGCAGGCGTCACGGTTTCCGGTAGACGCTGGATGCGCCCGATCACCAGCGGTCGGGCCACGTCGCCGGCCTCGAACATCAGGGCGACCTGGGCGCCGATGTCTTCGCGGGTGAGCGGGGTGGTGGTGCGCGCAGCGAGGCCCGTGTCACCGGGACAGCCGGGGAAGGCCACCACCGGGGCGTCCGCCTTGGGCACGTCCAGCAACACACCAATCACGACGCCCTCCACGCGCGCAGGCGTGGCGGCGGAGGCGACGGGGAGGTGATATTCAATGGTCATAGCGCCTACTCCCTGGCTAGTTCTGCAGAATCTTCTGGCCTTTGACGACCACGTTCTTGTTGGCCTTGATGTTGATCGCGCCTGAGCCGTCGATGGTGATGTTCTTGCCGCTGATCATGATCGTGCCGTCCTTCTTCATGGTGATGCTGGCTGCGCCCGTGGTCAGGGTGATGGAGTCGCCGGCCGTGAGGGAAAAATGCTTGCCGACGTCCAGGCTGTCGTTCTGCTTGATGCCCGTGGTGCGGTTCTGGGCAACGTCGCGGGATTCGTTCTGGCCAATCTGGGTGCTCTGGTTGCCGTTGATCTCGATGCCTTCGTTGCCCTGGACCGTTTCGTTACGGTTGCCGCTGATGCCGATGGTCTCGTTGCCGCCTACGTCCTCGGTGCGGTTGCTGACAATGCTGATTTTTTCGTTGGCGCCGACCTTTTCCGTGCGGTCCGCACCGATGGTGATGGTTTCATTACTACCCACGCTCTCGGTGCGATTGGCGCCGATGGTGATCTTCTCGTTGCGGCCCACATCCTCGGTGCGGTTCACACCGATGGAGATGGTTTCGTTATTGCCGACCTTTTCCTTGCGGTCCACACCGATGGTGATGGTTTCGTTGTTATCGACGGTTTCGGTGCGGTCGTGTTTGACGTGCACGGTTTCATCGTGATCGATGGTCTTGCGGCGGTCATGGCCGACCCAGTGGGTCTCGTCGTTCTCGACCTCGATGTCCTGGTTCTTCTCGGCGTGGATAAACAGTTGCTCGGCGCCTTTCTTGTCCTCCATGCGGATTTCATTGAAGTTGGCCGG
>Ga0308169_10003711_pt1 | contig 14722 bp, 9 predicted proteins | sample PhyBR1_2_FD_202139 | JGI IMG/M metagenome (GOLD analysis project Ga0308169, IMG submission 202139) | Phyllosphere microbial communities from UC Gill Tract Community Farm, Albany, California, United States - DLSLSB.R1 | ecosystem: Host-associated > Plants > Phyllosphere > Unclassified | place... | reverse complement strand
CATCATTCAGATGATCTTCGCTACTAAGGTTTTTACCCAATGCTTGAGCTTGCCATTGCTGCTGACTGAACTCTTGTGCAGTTTGATTCAGCGACATTAACTCGTGATCATTGGCTAAATCTAAACCCATAGAGTTTGGACGAGTATCGCCGTATAAATCTGGTGCGAGCGGAATGGCCGGATGCTTTTGACCAAGCTGTGATTCTTTGGCTGCATTTTTTAAAATTTCTGCACGTGGATTTTCAATCAGATCTTCAATTTTTAAGGATTTATCTGCAATACGGTTTACGAAAGAGGTATTGGCGCCATTTTCCAGTAAACGTCGGACCAGATACGCCAGTAGTGTTTCATGATTGCCGACTGGTGCGTAAATACGGCAAGGCACCCCCAGTTTGTTCTCCATTTTATTGCCCACCACTTGCTCATAGAGTGGTTCGCCCATGCCATGCAGACACTGGAATTCATATTGACCGCTGTAATATTGATTCGGATCGGCTAAATGGTAAATCGTGGCAAGGGTTTGGGCATTATGCGTCGCAAACTGCGGATAAATCTGCTCTGGGGCAGCCAGGAGTTTTTTGGCACAGGCAATATAAGATAAGTCCGTATGTACTTTACGGGTAAATACCGGATAGTCAGTCATGCCATCAATCTGGGCTTTCTTAATTTCGCTATCCCAGTAAGCACCTTTAACCAGACGGATCATCAAACGTTTTTGACTGCGTTTTGCTAAATCCACTACATAATCAACCACGTTGAAACAACGTTTTTGATAGGCCTGAATTACAAAACCAATCCCTTTCCAGTCGGAAAGACTAGGCTCAAAACACAGACGGTCTAATAATTCCAGGGAAATTTCCAGACGCTCAGATTCTTCAGCATCAATGTTTAAACCAATATTGTAGCGTTTTGCCAGTTCCGCCAATTGCAGCACTTTTGGATACAGCTCGTCATGTACGCGGCTGATTTGTGCACGCTGATAGCGCGGATGCAGGGCAGACAGCTTGATGGAAATGCCAGGACCCTCATAAACATCTTTGTCTTTGGATGCCTGACCAATGGCATGGATGGCATTGCTATAATCTTGGTAATAACGTTCAGCATCATGTTCTGTGAGTGCTGCTTCACCGAGCATGTCATAGGAATATCGGAAACCTTTGTCTTCTAAAAGTTCTGCATGTTCTAGCGCTTCTTGAATGGTTTCACCAGTCACGAACTGTTCACCCATCATCCGCATGGCCACATCTACCGCTTTACGGATAATACCGCGACCACTACGTGCTAAAAGCCCGGTCAGGACACTGGATAAACTTTTCTGTTTTGGCGTTTCCATCAGTTTGCCGGTTAGCATGAGGCCCCAAGCCGCAGCATTGACAAACATCAGGCTACTTTGCCCAACATGCTCCTTCCAATTACCCTGATTAATTTTGTCGCGAATTAGCAGGTCACGTGTCGCACTATCCGGAATACGAAGCAAGGCTTCCGCCAGACACATCAGGGCAATGCCTTCTTGAGAGGACAATGAAAATTCTTGCAATAAACCCTGAACGATTCCGGCTTTACCATTCGTGCTTTTACGTTCACGCAATGTGTGGGCCAAGTTGAAGGCAAGATCATAAATACGCTGATTCAGTTGTTCAGAAATCTGGCTATATTCAAGCAGGTTTTCAACACACTCGGGTTCAGCACGGCGCCAGGCAGTATTAACCTCAACTTCATAATCATTCTGTTCTTTGAATTCAGTAATATATTCAAAGTGAGGTTTTGCTTCGTCGAAACGGGTTTCTGTATCCATCATATTCATGCCAACATCCTGTGACTGCCAATTTTTTTGTTGAGTCAAATACCTTATATAATTTATGATTACAGAAAGGATGCCGAATAACTCACTATAATTTTTATTCATTTTAGAGAATAATTCAGATGACGAGCCCAATTTTTACTTTGGACAGAACGGATATCAAAATTTTAGATATTCTGCAAAATGATGGACGAATTTCGAATATCAAATTGGCTGAAGCAGTGAATCTATCAGCCACTGCAGCACTGGCGCGGGTGCAAAAATTAGCCAAAGACGGTTTTATTTTAGGCTATGAAGCCAAGCTGAATCCGGACATGCTGAATGCCAGTTTTGTGGTGTTTGTGGAAATATTACTGGATAAAACCACGCCTAATGTGTTGGAAGAGTTTTCCGATGCGATCATGCAATATCCGGAAATTGTGGAATGTCATATGATCAGCGGTGGTTTCGATTTTGTGGTAAAAATTCGCTGTGCCAATATGGAAGAGTTCCGCAGAATTTCAGGACAGGTGCTGTGGCAATTGCCTGGGATCAAAGAAACACGCAGTTATCCGGTAATGGAAGTGATTAAAGAAAGCTCCAAGATATATCTGAAAAGCAAAGGGCAAAAATAAAACAAAGGGGCATAAAGCCCCTTTTTAAATGCCCAACTAGATTGCAATGATTCAGATTTTATAAGGAGTTTTCCGGTTGGGCAGGGATTTGATTTTGCAGTTCGGCCATTTCTTTTTTATACAATTCATCTGCCTGTTCAAAACGTTGAATCACGTCTTGAGAAGGGGCTTTTTCCAGTAAACTCACCACGACAATGCTGACAAATGACAGAATGAAACCGGGAATAATTTCATATAATCCGGTATCCGCCATCATGTTTTTCCACAGAATGACCGTGCTTGCACCCACCAGAATACCCATGATGGCGCCGTTTAAAGTCATGCGTTTCCAGAACAAGGACAAAATAATTAAGGGTCCAAATGCCGCGCCAAAACCTGCCCAGGCATAGGCAACCAGCCCCAGTACTTTGCTGCTTGGGTTGCTTGCCAACACGATGGCAAGAACAGCAATGGCTAACACCATAAAGCGCCCGACCCAGACCAGTTCCTTTTGCGAGGCATTCTTGCGTAGAAATGATTTATACAAATCTTCAGTCAAGGTACTTGAACAAACCAAAAGCTGACAGCTGAGCGTGCTCATCACTGCGGCTAAAATCGCGGCCAAAATAATGCCGGCAATCCATGGATTAAACAGGATTTTGGTCAGTTCCATAAAAATGGTTTCCGGGTTTTGAGAGACCACGCTTGCCAGTTCGGCATGCTGCTGGAAATAGGCAATACCAATAAAACCTGCACCAACTGCGCCGCCCAAACATAAAATCATCCAGCTCATGCCAATACGGCGTGCCGCAGGAATGGTCTTGACTGAATCGGCCGCCATAAAACGCACCAAAATATGCGGCTGACCGAAATAGCCTAAGCCCCAAGCGAGGGAGGATAAAATGGCAACCGTACTTAAACCTGAAAGCATATTGCTGGCATGCGGGCGTGCTGTTTCAATTACAGTTGCCAACTGCTGACTATGATCACCGATGGCCATATAAGCCATGATCGGGGTGAGGATTAAGGCGAAAATCATCAGGCCTGCCTGGAAAGTATCGGTCCAGCTAATCGCCAGGAATCCTCCAATACACACATAACTAATGGTGGCAATTGCGCTGATCCATAATGCAGTGGTATATGACCAGCCAAAAATGCTTTCAAATAGGCGCGCACCCGCAACCATGCCGGAGGCACAATAAATCGAGAAAAACACCAGAATCACCAAGGCTGAAATCACACGTAAAACACGCTTGCGGTCAGCAAAACGACTGGTGAAATAATCGGGCAGGGTCAAGGCATTATTCTGAACTTCGGTATGCACCCGCAAGCGACCTGCAACCAGTAGCCAATTCAGCCATGCACCGATAATCAGTCCAATGGCAATCCATGCTTCAGATAAGCCAGAGAGATAAATGGCTCCAGGTAAGCCCATGAGCAACCAGCCACTCATATCCGATGCACCTGCAGACAGGGCAGTGACCACACTGCCTAGACTGCGGCCACCCAGAATATAATCTGAAAAGTCGGTAGTGGCTTTATAGGCATATAATCCTATACCGACCATGGCGACAATATAAAAAATAAATGTGATTAATGTCGGGTTCAGTTGACTCATGTACTCATCCTTATGTCCTTATAAATACATCTGTCCAAGATGAATTTTTATCCATATTTAGTAGGCGCTGATTCAAACACAAAATCAAAATTACCTTCTGTTACATTTCTAAGGGAATTAATTGCATGTTCTGTTGCAGAATGTATTTTTAGATACAATTAAATAAAAGTTAATAAAATCAAATAAATATAAATATGAGGCTAAATGTCATTTATAAGGTGGGGAATGTGACATAGGGTTAATTGAATATTCAGGCGACAAGCTTTACCAACGCTGTTTTTTGAGCAGGTAAATTGAATAGCAAAAGTGAAATTACAAATACTTACATTAGCTACAAAGCCCATGTATTTGGTCATAGAGCATTGCCAAATAAATATCTTTTTACTGTAGTCAAAATAAAGCAAAGGTTTAGGATTTTCGCTATTGCACCATTTTAGTACATACAAGTGAGTATAGTAAAAGTGTCTACAGTACAATCTGAGAATACAAGAATAGAGCGTGATTTGCTGGGAGCCAAGGAAGTTCCGGCAGCATGTTATTACGGCATTCATACTTTAAGAGCTTTAGAGAATTTCCAGATCTCTAATCAGAAAGTGGGGAATCAACATCATTTTATTCGTGCCTTGGCGCAAGTCAAAAAAGCTTCAGCACAAACCAATTTCAAATTCGGCAAAATTTCTGAACAGCTGAATCAGGCTATACAATATGCCTGCAATGTCCTGATCGAAGAACCGGAACAATGGAGTGAGGCTTTTCCCTTAGATATTTATCAGGGCGGAGCAGGAACTTCCATTAATATGAATACCAATGAAGTCCTGGCCAATATTGCCTTGGAGCATTTAGGCTTTCACAAGGGGCAATACGAACATATTCACCCGAATGATCATGTCAATAAATCCCAATCCACTAATGACGTCTATCCGACGGCGTTACGTCTGGCGACTTATTATAGTCTGGATGATTTATTGCTTCAGATTCAAAAATTAGTTGATACATTGCATATCAAGGTTGCAGAGTTTCAGTTTGTTTTAAAAATGGGCCGTACCCAGTTGCAGGATGCAGTTCCGATGACCTTGGGACAAGAATTTCGTGCTTTTGCCACCTTGCTAAAAGAAGACCTGCGCCTGATTCAACATACCCGTGAGCTATTGCTGGAAGTCAATCTGGGAGCAACGGCAATTGGTACCGGGGTAAACACTCCGAAAGGCTATGCTCATCAAGCGGTTCAGGCTTTAAGTCAGGTTACCGGACTGAAGCTGATTGGTGCAGAAGACTATGTGGAAGCCACCAGCGATTGCGGTGTATTTATTATTTTATCCAGTACCCTGAAACGGTTGGCAGTCAAGCTTTCAAAAATCTGTAATGACTTGCGCTTATTGAGCTCGGGGCCACGTACCGGTCTGGCGGAAATTCGCTTACCCGAATTGCAGGCTGGTTCATCCATTATGCCGGCCAAAATCAATCCGGTCATTCCTGAAGTGGTGAATCAGATTGCCTATAAAGTCATTGGTAATGATCTCACTGTGACCATGGCAGCAGAAGCAGGACAATTACAGTTAAATGTGATGGAACCGGTCATCGCACTTTCAATGAATGAATCCATTGAATTACTGACAAAAGCCATTGCAAGTCTGGATAGTAAATGTATTCAGGGTATTCAGGCCAATGAGCAGGTGTGTTATGACGCGGTCATGCGCAGTGTCGGGATTGTGACTTTACTCGATCCCATTTTGGGACATGCCAAATGTGATGAGATCGGCAAGCAATGTATTGTCGAAAATAAAACTATTCAACAGGTCGTATTAGAGCAGGAATTACTCACACAAGAACAGTTAGATGAAATCTTTGCTTTTAGTAATCTGGTGTCAGAAGTGAGTTTGCAACATGAGTCATTAGCACAAGTCAGTTAATGGCTTTTAGAGAAAGTCTAATTGTGTAGTTGTTGTAAAAGTCAAAGAGTTGAAAAGCGGGTAACTTCGGTTACTGGCTTTTTTATAAAAATAATCATCACAACAGGTCTGCTCAGGGTTAAAATAGGCAGGATTTAAAATATTTGTAATACTTATGCTGAATAAACTTGCTGGACTATTTACAAGTTCTAAACCTTCTCCTGAACAGTTGTTCCTGAAAGAAAATAATATTCAATTCAATCAGGAACAGGGCTATATCGTGGATGGCATTATTCTTAATGAATGGTCAGAACGGTTATCTTATTTTTCCAATCGCAAATTAGATACGTTTGATGATTTAAAAGCGTTATATTTCGCGGCCATCATTATCAATGAAAAAATTGATCTGGAAATTGCCAATCAGCGTTTTGTAACGCGTTTGGGCAATAATGAGAAAAATCTGTTGCAGTTAAAGCAGGTGATCAAAAAGCTGAATGACTATTACCGCAACTTTAAACGCGAAAAATAATTGGCTTATCCGGTTTGAGTACATGACTTTTAAAAGGATTTAGCGGTCATGATTTGTTGAATATAAAAATAACTCAACCAGCAAAAAACCCATGTTAAGATACAGCTCATGTCATTTAGACCAAAAGCTATATACATGTTCCAACAAGAAATTTCCCAATTAAATCTGCAGCAATTAAAAGCAGGCGAAAAACGCTGGGTCGGTAATTTACAAGGCTCATCCGCCGCTTTATTGTTTAAAGAAATTGCCACGCAAAATAAGCAATTATTCATTGTAATTGCCAGAAATAATCAGCACTTGGGACAGTTGGAAAGTGAGCTGGAATTTTATGGCATAAAACCGATCATTTTCCCGGATTGGGAAATCCTTCCTTATGACAGATTGTCGCCCCATCAGGATATTGTGTCGGAGCGTCTTTCAATTTTATCGAATATGCCGAAGCAAGGTGTGTTGCTTTTATCCGCATCCACTTTAGCACAACGTGTTGCGCCTACCTCATGGGTGTTGGGTGAACACTTCGATATTAAAGTGGGACAGAAATTTGAGCTGGAACAGCAAAAACTGCGTTTGATTCAAGCGGGTTATCATCTGGTCGATACCGTTTATGATCATGGTGAATTTGCGGTACGTGGCAGCATTATGGATATTTATGCATCCGGGCAAAATTCACCGATTCGTATCGATTTGTTTGATGATGAAATCGAGAGCTTAAAGTTCTTTGATCCTGAAACGCAAAGAACCACACAAACGCTACAACTGTTTTCGGTATTGCCGGCCAAAGAATTTCCGCTCAAAGAAGGCCGTGCAACTTTCCGTGACCGTTATGCAGAGAGTTTTCCGACTGCAAATCCGAAGAAAAATCCAGTGTATCAGGATGTTCTGGAAGGCATTGCATCTCCAGGGCTGGAGTTTTATTTCCCTTTATTTTTCACCAAAGAAGCGATGCAAACTCAAAGTACCCTGATGGCGTACTTACCCAAGAATGGCATTGTCATTACAGATAAGCATCTGGATGAGGGATTAACCAGTTTTTGGAAGGATGTGGTTCGACGTTATGAAGACCGCCGTCATAATGTCGATCATCCTATTCTTGCACCCGAAGAAATATTTCTGCAGCCGAATCAGGTCTTGGAACAGCTGAATCACTTTGCCAGAATCATTGCTTCTTCAGAAGAGTTTGTAGATAAAACGGGGGTGCTGAATCTTAATACCGAATTACCCCCGCGTTTACCGGTAGATCCAAAACAGGAAAAACCGTTCTCTGCGGTTAAAAAATATATTGATGCAGCCAATCATCCAGTGCTGTTGGTAGCTGAAAGTGCCGGACGCCGTGAAACCTTAAAAGATGCGTTGCGCCCGGCTTTGGGTGATATTCCCAATGTAGAGAATTTTGCAGATTTTAGAAAATCATTGCATGCCATCGCCATTACCAGTGCGCCTCTTGATCGTGGTCTGGTGATTCCGAATCACCTCACGGTAATTTCTGAAAATCAGCTCTATGAACATCGTGTCGTCCAGCGCCGTCGTAAACGCCAGCAGGAAGTCTCAGAAGAGTTCCTGATCCGCAGTTTAACCGAACTCAGTATTGGTGCACCGGTAGTGCATATCGATTATGGGGTGGGACGTTATGCCGGCTTGGTCACTTTAAGTATTGATGATCAAGATCATGAGTTTTTACAGCTGGATTATGCCGATGCTGCCAAGGTCTATGTTCCGGTCACCAATTTGCATTTGATCAGCCGTTATAGTGGCGGCGATCCTGATTTAGCACCTTTACATAAACTCGGTACCGATGCCTGGAATAAAGCCAAACGTAAAGCTTTGGAACAGATTCACGATGTTGCTGCCGAGCTGTTGCATATCCAGGCACGTCGCCAGTCCAAACCTGGCTTTAGTTTCGAGCTGGAACAAAGTCCTTATATGCAGTTTGCCAGCGGCTTTGCCTATGAAGAAACTTTAGATCAGGCCAATGCCATTGAAGCGACCCTGCATGATATGCAACTGGCGAAACCGATGGATCGTCTGGTCTGTGGTGATGTCGGTTTTGGTAAAACTGAAGTGGCAATGCGGGCCGCATTCTTGGCAGTACAAAACAACAAACAAGTGGCGGTGCTGGTTCCGACGACCTTGCTGGCACAGCAACATTATGAATCTTTTAAAGACCGTTTTGCTGACTGGCCGATTCGTATTGAAGTGCTTTCCCGTTTTGGTTCAAGTAAATCTCATACCAAAACCATTGAAGACCTGGCCGAAGGTAAAGTCGATATTGTGATTGGTACGCATAAAATTTTGCAGGAAAATGTTCAGTTTAAAAATCTGGGGCTGATGATCGTCGATGAAGAACACCGCTTTGGCGTACGTGATAAAGAACGTATTAAAGCCATGCGTGCCGATGTCGATATGTTGACCCTGACCGCAACCCCAATTCCGCGTACTTTAAATATGGCGTTTAGCGGAATGCGTGATTTATCGATTATTGCCACACCGCCAGCCCGCCGTCTGGCCGTAAAAACCTTTGTACAGGAACAAACGGACGAATCGATTAAAGAAGCGATTTTGCGTGAGTTACTGCGTGGTGGGCAGGTGTATTTCCTGCATAATGAAGTGGATACCATTGAACGCACTGCAGAAAATATCCGCAAGCTGGTGCCTGAAGCCCGCGTTGCCGTAGCACATGGACAAATGCGGGAACGTGAACTGGAACAGATCATGCAGCAGTTCTATCACAAAGAATACAATGTGCTGGTCTGTTCAACCATTATTGAAACCGGGATTGATGTGCCGAATGCCAATACTATCCTGATCGAGCGTGCAGACAAGTTAGGTCTGGCTCAGTTACATCAGTTGCGTGGTCGTGTGGGACGTTCGCACCATCAGGCCTATGCTTATCTGCTGGTACCTTCAATTAAAGGTCTCAAAGGTGATGCTGAAAAACGTCTGGATGCGATTCAGCGTGCATCCAACTTAGGTGCAGGTTTCATGCTGGCCACCGAAGATCTGGAAATTCGTGGTGCCGGTGAATTATTAGGTGAACAACAAAGCGGTTCCATGCAGGCGATTGGTTATAGTCTGTATATGGAAATGCTGGAAAAAGCCACCAAAGCCATCCAAAAAGGCAAAACCCCGAATTTCGATGCGCCATTATCCCTCATTGCGGAAATCAATCTGCATATGCCGGCTCTGATTCCCGATGAATATCTAGGCGATGTACACCAGCGCTTATTGTTCTATAAACGGATCAGTAATACCGATACGCAGGAAAAACTCGACAATATCCGTATGGAGTTGATTGACCGTTTTGGTGTGCCGCCGCAGCCAGTAAAACAGCTGTTTGCTGTGCATCAGATTCGCTTAAAAGCAGAGCAGTTGGGCATTACTAAAATTGATATCAGCGCTAATGGTGGACATATCGAGTTTGCACCGGATACGCCAGTCCAGGCCATCAGTATTATTCAGATGATGCAAAAACATCCAACTTTTTTCCGCATGGATGGAGGACAACGCCTGAAAGTCATGGTGATGCTGGAAGATTATCAAAAACGCATCCAGTTTATTGTCGATTTGCTGGACAGTTTATTGAAAGAAATTCATTAATTTGAACAGGAGTGCATAATATTTATGCACTCTGTTTGCAATTTACGCTTATTTAAGAAATTAATGCGATGAAGCGCTTGATTTTTTAGAGAAATTTATTAAATTCGTGCATGTTCACATATTCAATGGAAATAGTGGCTTATTTGTAATGAAACACATTGCATAGAATATTCACGTCCCATTGTATGTGATAGTATTAGCCATCATTCTAATTTTGCATAATTTATAAAGATATGTTTAGTTTGCATCCACAACTTGCTCAAGACACTTTTTTTGTAGGCGACTTTCCACTGTCAACATGTCGTTTAATGAATGATATGCAATTTCCGTGGCTCATATTAATTCCGCGTGTACCTGGCGTAAGCGAATTATATGAATTAAGTCAGGCTGACCAGGAACAATTCCTGCGTGAATCTAGCTGGTTATCAAGTCAGCTTTCACGCGTATTCCGTGCAGACAAAATGAATGTTGCAGCATTAGGCAACATGGTTCCACAACTGCATTTTCATCATGTCGTGCGTTATCAAAATGACGTGGCTTGGCCAAAACCGGTTTGGGGTACACCAGCGGTTCCTTATAGCAATGAAGTTCTTGCACATATGCGTCAAACCTTGATGCTCGCTTTGCGCGGTCAGGGTGATATGCCATTTGACTGGCGTATGGATTAATTACTGGTCATCGAAAGCCATACTGGAATATATGGTGTAAAGACTCGGATCAGGAGGAATTGAGTGTCATTAGACGACTGGATTAGAAAAGAGCCCAGACAGTTTGAATACTTTCATCGTTTGATGGGATATATCATGTTGTCTTTGCTGATTATTGTCTATCATTACACAGCATCTGACACTCAATTTCAGATTTATATTCCATTTTTTCTGCTGTTTATATTACTGATTTCACCGAAGTTATCGACCTGGCTACAGTATCGCTATAACACCAATATCAAACGCAATGTCTTATTTGTGATGGATATTATAGCGATTTCAGTCATTCTATCGGGCATTCACTTAAATCTGGTCCTGACTTTTATTTCCCTGTTTGCGCTTTTATATACCGCAATCAGCAATAAAATTTCCTTTTTAATCGTGTCTTTGGCAAGCCTGATTGGTATTGCTGTTTTTTATCTATGCAATATTTTTGTCTTTGGCTTTGGTGAGTATTTTGAGCAAACCACAGGCGAATTAACCGTTCTGGGTTTTATCTGCTTAATTACTTATTTTGGGGTGGGCAGTTTTTACCAGCGCAGCCAGATTCAGCATATCAGTAATCGCCGAACGTATTATTACGATCAAATGAATCGTTATATGGAATTCGCGAACCAGCTGAGCCGCTATGCACCTGTGCAGTTGTGGCAGTCGATCATGAAAGGTGAGTCGGAAGCCAAAATTGAATACAAACGTAAGAAAATGACCATTTTCTTTTCAGATATTCAAGGTTTTACCGAACTTTCAGAAACACTTATTCCAGATGATCTGGCATTCCTGCTGAATGACTATTTAAGTCATATGACTGAAATTGCCAAACAGTATGAAGCGACTGTCGACAAGTTTATGGGTGATGCCATCCTGATTTTCTTTGGTGACCCAATCTCGCAAGGTGTGGAACAAGATGCAAAAACGTGTCTAGACATGGCAATCGACATGCGTCAGCAAATGAAGCTGCTGCGTGAGCGCTGGATCAAGATGGGTTATCCGGCGTTGCATATCCGTATGGGAATCAGTACCGGATATTGTCACGTAGGAAACTATGGCGCAGCACATCGTATGGCTTATACCATTGTCGGGCGGGATGCCAATCTGGCAGCGCGTTTGCAAAGTGCAGCAGCAGTGGATGAAATCCTGATTTCAGACGAGACCTATAATTTAATCAAGAATGATTATTTATGTGCACCTAAGGCACCCATTACGCTTAAAGGCATTCAGGGACCGGTAAAAACCTGGCAAGTGATGGAGAAATATACCTCGCGTAAATCGGACTATCAGCGCTGGTTTGACTATGAATACAAGGGTTTCCATTTGTTGTTGAATCTGGATGAAGTTCAAAACTATGAATATCCTGAACTGATTCAAGTTCTGGAAAAAATGATCAAGCGCATAGAAAAACAGCAAAAAATGACCAATTCTGAAGGTATTGTCAGACTCAATTTGGAAGATGTGGTTGAAGATGAAAAAGACGAACAATATCACTAGAAAAATTGCTTAAGATAAGGTTTATAGTTGAAAAAAACCACGCAATCGCGTGGTTTTTTATGGCTCAGAATTTTAATGATTTTCTGAAGCATGGTTAATGGTGTATTTCGGAATTTCAACTTCCAGATCTTCATCGACAATTTTAACCTGGCATGAAAGGCGTGAATCAGGTTCAAGACCCCAAGCACGATCCAGCAAATCTGCTTCAACATCGGTCATTTCTTCCAGGCTGTCAAAGCCTTTACGTACCACCACGTGGCAAGTGGTACATGCACAAGACATATCGCATGCATGCTCAATCTTAATGCCATTTTTCAATAAGCTTTCGCAAAGATTGGCATCCTGTTCTACTTCAAACTCAGCACCATTAGGGCAAATTTGCGCATGTGGAAGAACTTTAATACGTGGCATAATTTTTTCCTATTTATTTGTCCGAGTTTGACCAGTCATCAAGTTTAGTGCCTTTGAGCGCAGCATCAATATGTTGATTCATACGTGCAGCAGCAAAAGCATCGCTGTGTATTTTAAGCTGTTCTACAGCCTGTTCAATAGCTTTGAGATCTGTAGTTTCGAGTTGAGCTTCAAGCTGAGTTTTGGCTTGATTTAAAGCCTCTAACTGTTCTGCAGTTAATAGCTGGGCATCTGCTTTAAGGGCTTGCTCTAATGCTTCAAGTTCACGTTTTGCTTCAACTTTGGTTTCCTGCAAATGACGAAGATTCTTATCTTCTTCAGCATATTTGAAACCGTCAATCAGTAAACGTTCGGTATCGGCATCGGATAAACCATAAGAAGGTTTAATGTCAATTTGTGCATGAACACCAGAAGTAGTTTCTTTCGCTGCTACGGTCAAAAGTCCATCCGCATCGACCTGGAAAGTCACTTCAATACGTGCCTGACCGGCTGTCATTGGCGGAATGCCGTGCAATACAAAACGACCCAAACTACGACAATGTTCCACCAGATCACGTTCACCTTGCACCACGTGAATCAGCATGGCAGTTTGACCATCTTGATAGGTGGTAAATTCCTGACGACGCGCCACAGGAATGGCGGTGTTGCGCGAGATTAAACGTTCAACCAGACCACCCATGGTTTCCAGACCGAGGGACAGCGGGGTAACGTCTAATAACAAAGAGCCATCTTTAGAGTTGCCAATCAACTGATTGGCAGTGATGGATGCGCCAATCGCAACCACTTCATCTGGGTTAATCGTGCAGAGAGGTTCTTGATTAAACACTTCACGCACCGCTTTTTGCACAGCATAAGAGCGGGTAGAACCACCGACAAGTACGACATTCTTAATGTCATCCAGTTCAAGTTTGGCATCGCGCATCACGCGTTTGCATACGCTGATGGTTTTGTCTAAAGCCACTTTAATGATGTCTTCAAATGTAGCACGTTCTAAAGTGATGGTTTGATCCAATACTTTAAGTTCTACGGAATCGGCATCCGACAAGGCTTCTTTGGCTTTACGTGCAGAAACAATAAAATGTGCATATTCTGCATCATCCAATGTATCTACATTGAGTTGTTTCTTGGCCCATTTCACAATTAAACGGTCGAGGTCATCACCACCCAGTGCAGTATGACCACCAGTTGCTAAAACTTCGAATACGCCTTGAGAGAAACGCAGGATCGATACGTCAAAAGTACCGCCACCCAGATCATAAATCACATAGTTTTGATCATGAGCTAGATTGGTTTCCTGGTCTAGACCATAAGCCACAGCCGCAGCAGTGGGCTCATTCAGCAAACGTAAAACGTTTAAACCGGCCAGTTGGGCAGCATCACGGGTTGCCTGACGTTGTGCTTCATCGAAGTATGCTGGAACAGTAATGACAGCACCATTCACTGGATTATTTAAGCTGCTTTCCGCACGGTCCTTCAGCTGTTTTAAAATTTCTGCTGAAATTTCAACAGGGGTTTTACGACCTTGTGCAGTTTCAAAAGCAGGCATCTGATTATCTTCACCCACCAAAGTGTAAGGGTGTTGAAACTTGATGTCTGCTTTAGAACGTCCCATAAAACGTTTTACTGAAACAATGGTATTTTTCGGATCTGAAGTAAGAAAAGGCTTGGCTTCATCACCATAATTTGTGTTGTTATGGCTATAGTGAACAATAGACGGAAGTAACACTCGACCTTGTTCGTCGTTAAGTACTTTGGCTTTACCTGAAAGTACGGTGGCAACCAATGAATGCGTAGTACCTAAGTCGATACCAATTGCAATGCGGTGTTCATGCGGTGCACTTGATTGACCGGGTTCTGCAATTTGCAAGAGAGCCATTGTGTTACATCCTTAGAACTAAAAATTAAAAAATAAAATCAAAGCGAATTAAAAATCATCATCTAAATCAAAGCTATCATCGTCCAGAAAACGATCCTCAGCTTTGTCGATGTCAGTCATGACTTTCACAAAGAAACGTAATTTACGAACGGTATCGCGAGCTTCAGGCCAATCTTCTTCATCATAGTCAATTTTGAATTCACGCACTAAGCCATCAAT
>Ga0308169_10003710_pt1 | contig 14724 bp, 11 predicted proteins | sample PhyBR1_2_FD_202139 | JGI IMG/M metagenome (GOLD analysis project Ga0308169, IMG submission 202139) | Phyllosphere microbial communities from UC Gill Tract Community Farm, Albany, California, United States - DLSLSB.R1 | ecosystem: Host-associated > Plants > Phyllosphere > Unclassified | place... | reverse complement strand
GCACCGGCACGCGCTCACGCACCAGTACATGGCAGAATCCTGAGCAAAAGTTGTACCAGCCACTTTCACTGAACCTTCCGGCAAGGCTCATACTCGAACGCTTCAGACGTCACTTACGGAGATTCACCGATGGCCAGAACCCAGGCAAAGACTGCTCAAGAAACCCTGATGGAAGATTTCCAGACGCTGGTCAGCGACACGGAAAGGCTGCTGGACCATACCGCGACACTGGCAGGCGATCAGGCCGACGTGCTGCGCAGCCAGATCCACGAAACCCTGCTGCGCGCCCGCGAAACGCTGAAACTGACCGAGGATTCGGTGCGCGAACGTGGCCAGGCGGCGGTAGTCGCCACTGAGGAGTACGTACAGGCCAACCCTTGGCAATCCGTCGGTATTGCCGCTGGCGTGGGCTTTCTTATCGGTCTGCTGGCGACACGGCGCTGATGATGGGCATCGACGAATCCGGCTCGCCCGAATCGGGCACGCAACCTACAGCGCGACGCCTGGGCGCGGCGTTTCTTGGCTTGTTGCACAGCCATGTCGAGTTGTTCGGCATGGAGCTGCAGGAACAGAAGGCCCGCACCGTCAGCCTGCTGCTGTTCGCCGGCCTTGCGCTGGTGTTCGGTTTGCTGCTGCTGGTCGGGCTCTCGGCACTGGTCCTGATCCTGGTGTGGGACACCTATCGCCTGGCGGGCATCATCGGTTTGTGCCTGTTCTATCTGTTGGCGGCGCTGTTCTGCGGGCTGCGGCTCAAGGCAGCGATCTACGACGAGTCCTCGCCTTTCCATGCCACTCTTGAAGAACTCGCCAATGACCGGGAGCGCCTGCTGCCATGAGCCTGCCAGATATTCCTCAAGCACGGACACGACAGGAAATGCGCAAGGCGCTGGTACGCCTGCGCATGGAGATGCACCGCCAGGAAATTCGCCAGGAAACGCGTCAGTTGTTGCATCCCCTGCAACGGGTGCGCGGCCTGACGCAAAGCTGGCATGAGGGTTTCGGCATCAAGCATGCGCCACTCTGGGGCGTGGCGGCGGTGTCCCTGCTGGGCTTCATCACCGGTAAACGGACCCGCCATGGCGGTGGTGGCGGCGTAACAGGCCTGATCCGCCTGGCAACGACCTTGCTGCCATTGATCAAGCTGGCCAAGACGCTGCGCAAACCCTGAAACCCTGTGGCCAGGCACCTTGCTCCCTGGCCACAAGGTTTGCGTATCCCGTTCTTGTGCAGGGCCATAGCCCTTGCACGGCAACCCACTAACCGGGAAGCTAGGGCACTCGACCTTATCAGACGGAGCACCCGGCCTTGGATTGGCATACCCTGCTGACTCGCGAACGCCTCGGAAAACCGCTGCACAGCCCGCAAGAGCTGGGCCGTAGCCCCTTCCACAAGGACCACGACCGCATCATTTTCTCCGGCGCCTTCCGCCGCCTCGGACGCAAGACGCAGGTGCATCCGGTTTCCAGCAACGATCACATCCACACACGCCTGACCCATTCCCTGGAAGTCAGTTGCGTAGGACGGTCGCTGGGCATGCGCGTCGGGGAGACTATCCGCAACGCCCTGCCGGACTGGTGCGAACCCAGCGACCTGGGCATGGTGGTGCAATCGGCCTGCCTGGCCCACGACATCGGCAACCCGCCGTTTGGGCATTCCGGGGAAGACGCCATCCGCTACTGGTTCCAGCAGGCCGCCGGACGCGGTTGGCTCGATGCCATGAGCGAAGTCGAGCGCAACGATTTCCTGAACTTCGAAGGCAACGCCCAAGGCTTCCGAGTGCTCACACAGCTTGAATACCATCAATTCGACGGCGGAACACGGCTGACTTACGCCACTCTCGGCACCTACCTGAAGTACCCTTGGACTGCCCGTCATGCTGACTCCCTGGGCTACAAGAAGCACAAGTTCGGTTGCTACCAGAGTGAACTGCCGCTGCTGGAGCAGATCGCCCACAAGCTTGGTCTCCCGCAGATCGAGGACCAACGCTGGGCACGCCATCCGTTGGTGTACCTGATGGAGGCCGCCGACGACATCTGCTATGCGCTGATCGACCTGGAAGACGGCGTAGAGATGGAATTGCTCGAATACTCGCAGGTCGAGTCGCTGCTCCTGGACCTGGTGGGCGACGATCTCCCGGACACCTACCGTCAACTGGGGCCGCTGGACTCTCGGCGGCGCAAACTGGCGATACTGCGGGGCAAGGCCATCGAACACCTCACCAATGCCGCTGCCCGGGCGTTCGTCGAACAGCAGGAAGCATTGCTGGCCGGCACGCTGCCAGGTGACCTGGTGGAACACATGCATGGCCCGGCCAAGCGCTGCGTATTGAACGCCAAGGACATGGCCCGCAAGAAGATTTTCCAGGACAAGCGCAAGACCCTGCACGAAATCGGCGCATACACGACGCTGGAAATCCTGCTCAACGGATTTTGCGGAGCCGCGCTCGAACAGCATGGCGGCCGTACGCCGTCCTTCAAGAATCGCCGCATCCTCGACCTCTTGGGCAACAACGCGCCCGACCCCAATGGCCCGCTGCATGGTGCCTTCCTGCGAATGATCGATTTCATCGCCGGGATGACGGACAGCTACGCCAGCGAAATGGCCCAGGAGATGACGGGCCGTACGCGCCAATAAAGATATGGCCGCGCAAGCGAGCTTGTAGGCGATGAGCGTGGCACTTCTATATCCAGATCAACTGGCCCACCGCTATCGCGAGCAAGCTCGCTGCCACAGGGGAGTGGTGATGGCGGTGGTTCTTGCAGCCATCGGGCCAGGGATTGGGCGGATAAAAAATCTGCGCCTGCGGGCAAACATCGAATAAAGCCTTCTCCCGTTTGTTTGAATAAACAACGCGCTCAAGGAAATATCCTTTCACATAGTTCCAACATTCCTTCTTTTAATTATCATCCACCTACTAAAAAACCGATAACTTCGTAATATCTTGCCTCTTTTCTTGTAGGAAACTTCTGAAATTGAAGTTGCGCACCCGTCTCTTCGTACGGCCTCGGCTGTAACTGGGCTAAGGTGCGCCCTTTATTAAGCTCGCAGGATATTTATTCATGAACTCCGTTTTCATTGTCGACGATCATCCGGTCATCCGCCTCGCCGTCCGCATGCTGCTGGAGCATGAAGGCTATAAGGTCGTCGGGGAAACTGATAACGGCGTCGACGCGATGCAAATGGTGCGCGAATGCATGCCGGACCTGGTCATTCTTGACATCAGCATCCCCAAACTCGACGGGCTGGAAATTCTCTCGCGCTTCAACGCCATGACCACGCCGCTCAAGACGCTGGTGCTGACTGCGCAGTCGCCCACGCTCTTCGGTATCCGATGCATGCAGTCCGGTGCTTCTGGTTACGTTTGCAAACAGGAAGACCTCAGTGAACTGGTCAGCGCAATCAAGGCCGTGCTGTCCGGCTATAACTATTTTCCCAGCCAGGCATTGAACCCGGTGCGCCAGGATGACCCTCGCAGCCTGGAGTTGGACCTGTTCAAAAGTGTCAATGACCGGGAATTGATGGTGCTGCAATTATTTGCCCAAGGGCGCACTAACAAGGAAATAGCCAAGGGCATGTTCCTGAGTAACAAGACCGTCAGTACCTATAAGAAACGGCTGATGCAAAAACTCAAGGTGAAGTCATTGGTGGATCTGATTGAAATGGCGAAGCGCAACGCGCTGGTGTGAGAAACAGCATGCTCAAGTGCATAATCCAATGTCTGCTAATGCTGGGTGCGGGGTTGTATGCCGCAGTTCTCGCGGCGGCATCGAGTGCGCCGCAACCGTACACATTGCTCGGTCGTTCGCCTGCGGCTCATCTCGGCGTTCAGCTGAATGAGGTTCAACGCGCCTGGCTCAAGGATCGCCACGAACTGGTCCTGGGCACCTCCGCACCGGATTACCCGCCGTTCGACCTGTCCACCAGCGGACGCGACTACGAGGGGCTGACCGCCGATTATACCCACATCATCGCCCAGGCGACCCGCCTGCCCATGAGGATCCTGCGCTTCGATTCCCGTGAGGCGGCCATCGCTGCGCTCCAGAACGGACAAATCGACATGCTGGGCACCGCCAACGGGTTTGAAGCCGGTCATTCCGGCATCGCCTTATCGGCGCCGTACGCAGTGGACCAGCCGGTCCTTGTCACCCGAACGAATGAAAGCCGATCCTTGACGGAGGATCTCAAGGGCTTGCGCCTGAGCATGGTCTATCACTACCTGCCACTGCGAGACATTGAAAAGCTGTACCCCGAGGCGCAGATCACCACCTACCCTTCCAACCAGAACGCCATGAATGCCGTCGCCTTCGGCCAGGCCGATGTATTCCTCGGCGATACCCTTTCTACCCACTATATGATCAGCAAGGGCTACCTGGGCAATATCCGCATGGCGAGCTTCGGCAAGCATGAAACCCACGGATTCGGTTTCGCGGTGCGACGCAGCGATCCCAGTTTGCTGGAGATCATCAACGCCACGCTGGAGCAGGTTTCCGTCGCCGAGCAGGCAGCCATCTCCAAGCGCTGGAGCGCCGGCAGCGACCTCTACCTCGACGCCCCGAAAATCCAACTGACCGACCGGGAGCAACGCTGGCTGGCAGCGCACCCGGTGGTTCGGGTAGTGGTGAACGATACGTCCGCCCCCTTCACTTTCTTCGACCAGGACGGCGATTTGCGCGGGATCAGCGCCGACTTGCTGGAGCTGATCCGACTGCGTACCGGCCTGCGCCTGGACATCCAGCGCCGCCAGAATGACAGCGATATGATTGCCTCGGTCCTGAATGGCCAGGCCGACATGATCGCGGCGCTTTTGCCCAGCAATGAACGGCAAATGCAGTTGAAATTCAGCCGCCCCTACGTCGACAGTTCATTTGTACTGCTGACCCGAAAGCAATCCGATACACCCGCCACGATCGAGCAGTTCGCAAACGCAAGCCTGGCGATCGCCCAGGGCAATCCCGTCATCGAATGGCTACGCCGCCAGCATCCGGGCATCAGGATAATCGAGACGGACGGCCCGTTGCGTGCCGTGGAAATGCTCGCCCAGGGTCAGGTCGATGGCGCAGTGAACTCGCTGGTCATGGCCAATTATTTCCTGTCCTCCCCGGCGCTGCGGGATACGTTGCAAATCAGCAGCACGGTCGGCACCCAACAGGCCATGTTCGCCCTGGCCACCGCCAAACACGCGTCGGAGTTGAGCGCCATTCTCGACAAGGCCCTGACCAGCATCGATCCCGATGAGCTGGGTGTGATCAACAACCGCTGGCGCGGGTACGTCTCGCCCTTCGAACACACTTGGCGCACTTATAATCGTCTGTTTTTCCAGATTGTCGCGGGTGTCGGTCTGTTACTGGCGCTTTCCCTGGCCTGGAATGCCTATATGCAGCGACAGATCAGGCAACGCCAACGGGCAGAGCTGGCGCTCAACGACCAGCTCGAATTCATGCATTCGCTGCTCAATGGCACGCCTTACCCCATTTACGTGAGAGATCGCGACGGCGTCCTGCAAAGCTGCAACGACAGTTACCTGGAAGCATTCGATGCAAACCGTGAAGACGTCATTGGCAAGAGCGTGATGCCCGGTTCCATGAGCAATGCCTTCGAGGCGCAGGAGTACCAGGCGGACTACCAGCGCGTGATGGCCGAAGGAGCCGCGCTGATCATGGATCGCCCCCTGCACATCGGGGACCGGAAACTGACGATCTACCACTGGATCCTCCCCTACCGCAACGCTGCCGCACAGGTGCAAGGCATCATCGGCGGGTGGATCGACATCAGCGAGCGGCGGCAACTGTTCGAGGAACTGCGAGCGTCGAAGAAGCGTGCCGATGACGCAAATCGGGCCAAAAGCACATTCCTGGCAACCATGAGCCACGAGATCCGCACCCCCATGAACGCGGTGATTGGCATGCTCGAACTGGCCCTGAAGCAGGCCGACAAGGGCCTGGTGGACCGTCCGGCCATAGAAGTCGCATACGAATCGGCCTCCGGCATGCTCGAGCTGATAGGCGACATCCTGGACATCGCCCGCATCGAATCAGGCCATCTGAGCCTGGCGCCCGAGCGGGTCAACCTCAGGGCGCTGCTGCAATCGGTCATACGGGTCTTCGAGGGCGTGGCCCGGCAGAAAAACCTGGAACTGGCGCTGCAATTCGACGCGGCCCAGGATTGCCCGGACGTGCTAATCGACCCCTTGCGATTCAAGCAGGTGCTGTCGAACCTGATCAGCAACGCATTGAAATTCACCGAACAGGGCCGGGTGCTGGTCAAGGCGAGGCTGACCGGGACCGCCCAGGCCGACTGCGTGCACCTGCGCCTGGAAATCAGCGACAGCGGTATCGGCATCAGCCCGGCTGACCTGCGGCGCCTGTTCGAGCCGTTTGCCCAGGTCGACAACACCGGGCGGATGGCTCGCAAAGGCGCAGGGCTGGGGCTGGTGATCAGTCGCAACCTGTGCCAGATGATGGGCGGCAGTCTGTGCATGAACAGCCAACCCGGCGTCGGGACCCAGGCCCACGTCAGCCTGCAATTGAGCACGTTGCCTCCGGCCCCCCCGTGCGAGCCGGTCGAGCCGGTGCTCGAAACGGCGGTAGAGGTCCTCAATGTACTGGTCGTGGACGATCACCCCGCCAACCGCCTGCTGATGTCGCAGCAACTGGAATACCTCGGGCATCGCTACCAGGTTGCTCATGATGGCGCGCACGGGCTCGAGGTCTGGCATGCAGGGGACTTCGACCTGGTCATCGCCGATTGCAACATGCCGATCATGAGCGGTTATGAGCTGGCCAGATCGATCCGTCGCAGTGAATCCGAACAACAACGGCCGCCCTGCACCGTGCTGGGTTTCACCGCCAATGCACAGCCCGAGGAAAAGCAACGCTGCCAGGATGCGGGGATGGACGACTGCCTGTTCAAACCGATCAGCTTGAGCGCGCTGAGCCAATGGATCAAGACGGTCAAATCGGTGTCCCGCCCCGGTGTCTTCAGCGTGCAAAGCCTGCAAGCGCTGACCGGCGGCGACCCGTCATCCGCCCGGCGCCTGCTGGCCGAATTGCTCAACAGCAGCCGCTCGGACCGCCAGGAGTTGCTCGATGTCGCCCGCGACGGGAACCGGCAGGCCCTGACCGAAACAGCGCATAAGATAAAAGGCGTCGCCCGGATCGTGCAGGCGAACACGTTGATCCAGCGGTGCGAGGCACTCGAACAGGTCTGCCAGCAAGCACATGCGCCTGGCCTTATCAGTCACATCGAAGCCCTCGACCAAGCCATGGCCGAGCTGGAGCGAGCCTTGCAAAGAGACATCGCCAAGGCGCAATGACCCAGTGTTTACTATGCTATCCCCTTAGCAGTGCGTACCTGGGGTGTTCTCAAACGGTTTCCCCTGCGCGCGAAAAGCCCGTCGAGAACGCCCCTGCCCATGGAGAGACAGCAATGCCCAACGCACCGCGCCCGCAAACGCGCCGTTTTCCCCTTCATGTGCACATCAGCGTAATGTTTACCCTGCTCCTGTTGCTGACTGGAGTGGTGCTGGGCATTTTCAATTATCAACAAACGACGCGAATCATCCTGTCCAGCAGTGAAAAACTGTTCAATCGCATTGAACAGGAGGTGCGCCTGGACTTGTATGACACCTACGAGCCGATTCGCCACCTGCTGGACCTGCTGGCTGAATACCCGGCGACGCGCGAGTCGCGGATGGAACAACGCCTGGCCCTGCTAGGACCATTCAGCCAGGCGCTGCGGGACAACCCGAACCTGGCGTCGTTGTACCTGGGCGACAGCAATGGCAACTTCCTGATGGTCCGGCCGTTGCGCACCGCCGACTTGAAAGCCGCCCTGAAGGCTCCGGACCAAGCGGCCTATCAGGTCTGGACCGTGGAGCGAGCAAACGACGGAGGCCCGTTACGCTCCCAGTCGCTGTTCTATGACGAGAACCTCGCGCTCTTAGGACGCGCGGACATCGCCGACGAAAGCTACGATCCCCGCAGCCGCGGCTGGTTTCGCAGCGCCCTGGACAGCGCCGGCCAGATCACGACCGAGCCCTACGTGTTCTTCTCTACCCGCAACATCGGCACCACCCTCGCCCGGCGCAGTGGCGGGCAGGCGGTCATCGGGGCCGACCTGACCCTGGCGGCCCTGTCCCAGACCCTGGCCAAGCACAAGGTGACTGCCGGTACCGAAATCGTCCTGCTCGACCCCGAAGGCAACGCCGTGGGTTATCCCGACAGCGGCCGGCTGGTCACCGATGCCCGGTCGTCGCGCCTGATCAAGGCCCGCGACCTCAGCCCGGCCATCGACGCCGCCCTGGACGAAAGCCTCGACACTTCACGTCTGGAGGCGGCCGGGCGTCACTGGATCGTTTCACGCAGCCACATGCAGGAAGGTGGGCCGCAGGGCCTGGAACTGGCGTTGCTGGTGCCTGAAGACGAGTTGCTGGACGATGCCTATCGCCTGCGCTGGCAAGGTGCACTCATCACCCTCGCCACGTTGCTGCTATGCCTTCCCCTCGGCTGGCTGACGTCGAGAATCCTGGTCAAGCCGTTACGCGAACTGGTGCAGGAAGCCGACGCCATTCGCAGCTTCGATTTCAATTATCCGGTGTCCCGCCGCTCGCCCGTGCTGGAGGTCGATCAGTTGAGCGTGTCGATGGCCCGCATGAAAGAAACCCTGGCCAGCTTCTTTGAAATCACTGCCAGCCTGCGCGCAGAAACCCGCTTCGCCCCGTTGCTGGAACGGGTGCTGTTCGAGACCGTGAAAATCGGCCAGGCCCAGGCCGGGCTGATCTACCTGCGCGAGAACGACGATAATCGGGTCAAGCCATGTGGCTTGATCATCAATGGGACCCCTCGGGATCTGGCGGTCTTCAAACTGCAAGACCATGAGCTACAAGCGCAAGACACCCCGCAATGGCTCCAGCAATTGGCCGTTTCAGACAACGCGGTGACATCCTTGGGCTTCGAACAGGCGGCCGATCTCCAAGGCGTCCTGCAGGCGCTGGACTCTCCTCGGGTTCACCTGATCGGTATTCGCCTGCGCAATCGCCACCAGGAAACCATTGGCGCATTGGTCTTGCTGATCAGCGACAGCGGCACCGAAGCCGACCTCGAAAAGCTGCAGCCGGACCGCATCGCCTTCCTGCAGGCCGTATCCGGCGCCGCCACCGTCAGCATCGAAAGCCAGCGCCTGCAAGCCAGGCAAAAACAGTTGTTGGATGCATTCATCCAGTTGCTGGCCGGCGCAATCGACGCCAAGAGTCCCTACACAGGGGGCCATTGCCAGAGGGTGCCGGTCCTGACACTGATGCTTGCCCAAGCTGCCGCCGCCAGCCAGGCGCCGGCATTCGACGCCTACCGACCGACGGAGGATGAATGGGAGGCCCTGCACATCGCCGCCTGGCTGCACGATTGCGGCAAGGTCACCACCCCGGAATACGTCGTGGACAAAGCCACCAAGCTCGAGACCCTGAACGACAGGATCCACGAAATTCGTACACGCTTCGAAGTGCTCAAGCGCGACGCCTGGGTCGATTATTGGCAGGCCGTGGCAACGGGTGGCGAGTTGTCTTCGCTGGCGCAGCAACGCGACGCGACATTGGCCGCTCTCGATGATGATTTCGCCTTTGTCGCCCGTTGCAACCTGGGCTCCGAAGCCATGGCCGACGCCGATCTGCAACGCCTGCAAAACATCGCCCGACGCTCTTGGACCCGTACCCTCGATGATCGCCTGGGGGTTTCCTGGGAAGAGAACCGGCGCCAGGCACGTACCCCCAAGCCCCCCTTACCGGTAACCGAGCCATTGTTGGCGGACAAGCCTGAGCACCTGTTCGAGCGGCACCCGGCCGAACTGATCCCGGCGGACAATCCGTGGGGCTTCCAGCTCGACGTACCGCAGTGGAAATACAACCGCGGCGAGCTCTACAACCTGAGCATCACGCGGGGCACGCTGACGCGTGAGGAGCGCTACGTCATCAATCATCACATGGTGCAGACGATCCTGATGCTTAGCCAACTGCCCTTTCCGACCCACTTGGGCAATGTGGCGGAAATCGCCGGCGGCCATCACGAAAAAATGGACGGCAGCGGCTATCCCAAGCGGCTCAAACGCGAGCAGATGAGCCTGCCCGCCCGGATGATGGCCATTGCCGACATTTTCGAAGCACTGACAGCGGCCGACCGCCCGTACAAGAAAGCCAAGAAACTCAGCGAGGCCCTGGGCATCATGGCCACCATGTGCCGTGACGCCCACATCGACCCAGAATTGTTCGGGCTGTTCATCGGCGAAAAAATCTACCTGGGCTACGCCGAGCAGTTTCTCGACCCGCGGCAGATCGACGAAGTCGACCCGGACAGCCTGCTGGTCAAAGCGGGGTTGAAGGCATGATCAGCATTCGGTCAGGCGCAGGAATATCGCGGCCAACGCTTCAATACCGGCCTGGTCATGTTCGCTGAAGCGCGCCAGCTTCGGGCTGTCCAGGTCAAGCACGCCGATCAGTCGTCCGTCCTTGACCAGCGGCACCACCAGCTCGCTGTTCGAGGCGCTGTCGCAGGCGATGTGTCCGGCGAAGGCATGGACATCCTCGACACGCTGGGTCTGGCGAGTCGCTGCCGCCGTGCCGCACACGCCACGGCCGAACGGAATCCGCACGCAGGCGATCTGGCCCTGGAACGGCCCCAGGACCAGCTCATCATTGCGATTGAGGTAGAAACCAGCCCAGTTCAGGTCATCCAGCTGGCTGAACAGGAAGGCCGAGAACTGCGCCGCGTTGGCGATGAAGTCACGCTCGTCCGCCAGCAAGGACTCCAACTGTGCCGATAACAAGCCGTAGCCGTCGAGGCCAGCGCCGGTGCCTTTCAAATCGATCATGCTTTGTGCTCCAGCAATTTCAGGCCGACCCAATAGCGGGCAAACTGATAAGCGCAACGCCCGTTGCGGTTGCCACGCCCCGTGGCCCAGCGCACCGCCTGCACATCCAGCGCTTCGTCGCGCTGCCAGGCCAGCCCGGCCTTGGCCGCCAACTCGCCGATCCAGTGTTCCACCACGTTGAGGAAATGCTCCTGGGTAAACGGGTAGAACGACAGCCACAGGCCGAACCGATCGGACAAGGCGATCTTGTCCTCCACGGCTTCGCTGGGGTGGAGTTCGCCGTCGACCCGCTTCCAGTTCTCGTTGTCGCTTTCCTTTTCCGGCACCAGGTGACGGCGGTTGGAAGTGGCATACAACAGCACGTTGTCCGGGGCCTGTTCGAGGGAACCGTCCAACACACTTTTAAGCACGCGGTAGTCGCCTTCTCCGGACTCGAACGACAAGTCATCACAGAACACCACGAAACGCTGGGGCAGTTTCGCAATCTGCTCGACCACCCGCGGCAGGTCGGCGAGGTGATCGCGCTCGATCTCGATCAGGCGCAGGCCATCCTGGGCATGCTCAGCCAACAGGGCACGCACCAGGGACGACTTGCCGGTGCCACGCGAGCCCCAGAGCAGCGCATGGTTGGCCGGCATGCCGTCGATGAACTGACGGGTATTGCGGCCCAGCTGCTCGACCTGGCGATCCACGCCGATCAGGTCCGACAAGCGCATGTCGAGGCTGACCTGCAAGGGCAACAGGTAGCCGCTGCGCCCGTCACGCTGCCAGCGGGCGGCCAGGGTCTGGGTCCAATCGATGTCAAGCCGGGGCGCCGGCAGCAAAGGCTCGATCCGGGCCAGCACGGCATCGGCGCGCTCAAGAAAAGCATTCAATCGGGAGTCCACGACTTCTCCTCGGGCAGGTTCACAGTAATGATGGCGTTCACACAACGAAACGCCATATCCAATCGTGGGTCTACCCCACACAATACACACCGGTTATCCCGGTATTCAGAGACGATCAGCTATGCTTGACCGGCGAAGGGAAACGTAAGTGGTTCATCATTCCATGGACATCAGATTCACCCAGCGGCTGTCGTACAAACAAGCACGCCTGACCGTCCTGGTGGGCTTCGTGCTGGGCACGTTGCTGAGCCTGATGCAGATCGGCATCGATTATGCCAGCGAAGACGCTTCGATCAACCGGGAAATCCTGTCGTTGCTGGAAATCAGCCACAACCCGGCCTCGCGCATCGCCTATAACATCGATGCCGAACTGGCCCAGGAATTGTCCATGGGCCTGTTGCGCTCTCCGGCGATCATCGGCGCCGAGCTGATCGACAACAACAATACCGTGCTGGCCAGCGTCAAGCGGCCCGAATTGCAGAGCAACTACCGCTTCATCAGCGATTCCCTGTTCGGCGCCCAGCGTCAGTTCGAAGACCGACTCTACCTGGACCATTTGCCTGGCGAATCCCTGGGCATACTGCGCCTGGACGTCGATACCTACGCATTCGGCACCCGATTCCTGCGCCGGGCCGAGATCACGCTGCTCAACGGGTTCGCCCGCAGCCTGATCCTGACCGGCCTGCTGCTGGCGCTGTTCTACGTGATGCTGACCAAGCCCCTGGTCCGGGTCATTCGCGAGCTGAGCAGCCGCGACCCCAGCAGCACCGAACAGAATCGCCTGGAATGCCCCGCCGGCCACCAGCGGGATGAAATCGGCGTATTGGTGTCGGTCGCCAACCAGCAGTTCGAAAATATCTCCACCGAAATCCAGCAACGGCGCACGGCTGAAAATCGCCTCACCGAATACCTGGCGCAACTGGAAAATATCGTCTCGGCGCGCACCGCCGAACTCAAGGCGATCAATGCCCGCCTCAGCCAGTCCAACGAGGAGCTGGAAGTGGCGCGGCGCACGGCCCTGGACATGGCCGAAGCCCGCTCGGCCTTCCTGGCCAACATGAGCCACGAGATCCGCACGCCGCTCAATGGCTTGCTGGGGATGATCGCCCTCTCCCTGGATGGCCCGCTGACGGCAGAACAACAGCAACAGCTGTCGATTGCCCATGATTCGGGCAAGGTCCTGGTCGAGTTGCTCAATGACATCCTCGACCTGTCGAAATTCGACGCCGGCCAACTGGAGCTCGAACGCATCCCCTTCGACCTCGGCTCCCTGGTCGAAGATACCGCCAACCTGCTTTCCCAGAACGCCGCACCCAGTGTCGAACTGGCCTGCCTGATCGATCCGCAATTCCCCGCGCAAGTCCTCGGCGACCCGACCCGGGTACGGCAGATCGTCAGCAACCTGTTATCCAACGCATTGAAGTTCACCCGCTTCGGCAGGGTCGACGTGAAAGTGAGTGCCTATGAAGGTGGCGTGCGAATCGAGGTCTGCGACACGGGCATCGGCATCCCCCTGGAGGCCCAGGCGCGGATTCTGCAACCGTTCACACAGGCCGGCGCCGGCATTACCCGCCAGTTCGGAGGCACCGGGCTGGGCCTGGCGCTGACCTACAACCTCTGCGAAGCCATGCAGGGTCGCTTGACGATCAGTTCCGAGGCCGGTTTCGGCAGTCAGTTCTGCGCTGAACTGCCCCTGCCCTGCCATACCCCGGCAGCACCCGTCGATCGGTTGCACGGCAATGTCGTCGCCATCACCGCCAGTAACAGCGGGCTGGCCGAGCTGCTGGGCATGCTGTTGCCGGGATGGGGCCTGGATTATGTGCAGCGCTCCATCGACGATGGGTTGCTGGGGCTCAAGCCTGACATGGTGATCACCGACTGCCCGGAATGCCTGTTCTATTTGCGGCCGACCATTGATGCGCCGATCCTGCTGGTGACCGCCTATGGCAGCTTCATGCCCGGCGAAGAAGCCGCAGCCCTCGCACCGCTGATACAACAGGCCCGACCGCTGGCACGCCAAGCGCTGTATCAGATTCTGCGGCGCGCCATGCAAAGCGAGGCGACCACCATCAACGACGCACGGATCGAAAGCTTGGCACCCTCCAGGCGCGGCCAGGTATTGCTGGTGGAAGACAATCCGGTCAATCAACTGGTCGCCAAGGGCATGCTGGTGAAGCTTGGGTGCGAAGTCACCGTCGCGGCCCACGGCGCTGAAGCCCTGGATCAGCTTGAACGGCGAGCATTCGACCTGGTGCTGATGGATTGCAACATGCCGGTAATGGACGGCTACGAAGCCAGCCGTCAGATCCGTCGCAGCGGACGCTGGTCGGATCTGCCGATTGTTGCGCTGACGGCCAACGCCATGCCTGAGGAACGGGAACGCTGCCGCGCAGCCGGCATGAACGACTACCTGTCCAAGCCGTTCCGCCGTGAAGAACTGGCGGCGGTCCTGGACCAGTGGGTGCCGACTACGTCAGCGCTTTGATCTGCCCCAGCAGATGATCCAGACCGTCGCGCAATGCTCCCAGACTGTCCAGGTCGACGCCGCTGTCGCACAGCAGGCGTGCCTTGAGCGGGCCCACTTGCTCACGCAAGGCTCGCCCTGCGTCCGACAGGCTCAAGTGCACTTCCCGCTCGTCCCGCGGCGAACGCTGGCGCTGGACAAGGCCCAGTTGTTCAAGGCGCTTGAGCAGCGGTGTCAGCGTGCCGGAATCCAACAGCAACCGCTCGCCCAGGGCCTTGACCGTCGGCTGTTGCGGGGCGGTCTCCTGCCATTCCCACAGCACCAGCATCGCCAGGTATTGCGGATAGGTCAGGCCAAGCTGATCAAGCATCGGCTTGTAGCCACGGATCACTGCGCGCGAAGCGGCGTACAGTTTGAAGCACAACTGGCTGTCGAGCTTCAACGAATCGGCCGACAGATCATTCATTTGAGCAGCGCTTCGATCTCACCGGTCAGGTCCTGGGGCTTGGTGGTCGG
>Ga0308169_10003707_pt1 | contig 14727 bp, 13 predicted proteins | sample PhyBR1_2_FD_202139 | JGI IMG/M metagenome (GOLD analysis project Ga0308169, IMG submission 202139) | Phyllosphere microbial communities from UC Gill Tract Community Farm, Albany, California, United States - DLSLSB.R1 | ecosystem: Host-associated > Plants > Phyllosphere > Unclassified | place... | reverse complement strand
CGACAACATCGAACCGAGTTGTTCCGCCACGTGATCCACGGTCTCGCGCACGTCGAAGGCTTCGAACTGCAGGTTGACCTGGCCACGCGCGATGCGCGACACGTCTAGCAAGTCCTCGGTCAGGCGGCTCATGTGGCCGACCTGGCGGTGGATCAGCGCACTGATCCTGGCGACTTGCGGCAACTCGCCCGGCACCGTCTCGAGGACTGTCGCGGCCATCGCCAGCGCCGCCAGCGGGTTGCGCAGCTCATGCGACAGCGCGGTCAGGAATGCGTCCTTCCTGTCGTTGGCCAGCGCCAGCGCCTCTTTCATGTTCACCAGTTCCGTCACGTCGCGCGACACCACCAGCAATTCGCCCGCCGCTCCCGATGCGCCCGGCACGGGCGTGACCACCACGTCCCACCAGCGCGGCGTGTCTTTCGCCGTGGGGCAGAACGCCAGGAATTGCGTGCGTTTCCCGTCGCGTCCGGCGGCGACCGCCTGTTCGACGCAGGCCCGTTCGCTGCCCGGCCAGAGTTGCGGCCAGCGGGCGCCGTCCAGCTGGCGCACATGGTCGAGTTCCAGCGCGACCTGGCCGCGGGGGCTCAGGCGCTTGATCGTGCCGTCGAGCTGCAGGATCTTGATGCAGTCGGGACTCGTGTCGTAGAGCTGGGCGGCGGAAGGACCGTCCAGTCCGTCGGATTCGGGAGGAGTGACAGAGGAAACCATGGGTTCTACAGGAAGGGAATGGTGCGCGGCCAGCAGGAGCCTCTATGGGAATACGGAAAAGTGTCAAATTTCACGCTGTCCGTTCACATTCATGTAAGCGTCGGCCTACATTATGACATGCATTTGATGAAAGTGATGAGAGAGGGAGTGCGAATTGGTGCCATGCGACTTTTTCGACACAGGCGGATGCCATGTCGCGGAAGGGGAAGTGCGCAAGCGACGGCGACCGCCGTGGGCGGTCGCGCGCAAGCGCTTCAGAAGCCCGCCAGGCGCGCGTTGCGCTCGCGTTCCAGCTTGGTGATGTAGCGCTGCACGCCGGCCAGGTTGCCGCGCGAGATGTCGGCGAACTGGCAGCCGAGGCGGCGCGTGGTCTTGTTGTTCAGCAGGGTCATGTCGAGCGAGTTGCGCACCTGCAGCGAGCAGGTCACGATGCCGGTCTCCGGCAGCTCCATGCGGCAGTTGGCGAAGGTGGCGCCGATGGTGGTGCCGAGGCGCTGCAGGTTGTCGAGGATGGCGATGCCCCCGCAGCTGATGTCGGCCAGCGGGAATTCGGCGCTGCCGCCGCCCAGTTCGGGCGGCAGCGGCAGGGTCACGCGCACCGGGTTGGTCAGCGGCGTCTGCATGCGGTAGTACTCGCGCCGCTGCAGGCGGATCAGGCTCTTCGGGATGGCGGCGCGCAGCGCGCTGCCGCCCTGGAACAGCGTCTCGCCGAGGCCTTCCAGGGCGAACAGGATGCGGATCTTGTCGAGCGAGGTCTCGCAGCGTACCTGGGCGGCGGCGGCGATGCGCTCGTTCTGCTCGCGGTTGACGGAGCGGTCGAGCACCAGGGTATCGGTATCGGGATCGACGTGCAGCAGCGAAGTGACGCAGACGTCGGATTCACCGCGCACCAGCAGGCGGATCAGTTGGTTCTTTTCGGCGATCTGGCGCAGCAGCGCGACGATCTCCCGGCGCGATTCGACTTCGTAGTCGTGCCAGTTCGCCAGTTCGGCGTCAGTGATTGCTTGCATCGGTTCCAGGCGGTGATTCTTCGGGTGGCAGGAGCGGGGCCATGTCCGGCGCGGGCGGCAGCTCCGTGCCGGCGGCTTGCGCGGACTCGATATAATAAAGCCATGCCAACAGTTCGGCAATGGCGCGGTACAGGCCCGGCGGGATCTGGCGGTCGAGGTCGACCTGCATCAGCAGCGACACCAGTTCCTTCGATTCGTGCACGAATACGCCGGCCGCCTTGGCGCGGCCGATGATCTGTTCGGCGACCAGGCCGCTGCCCTTGGCCACGACCTTCGGCGCGCCGCCGCCGCCGCCGTAGGCCAGCGCCACCGCGTTCTGGCGCCGCGCGGCCGCGTCGTCAGGCCTGGCCATCGCTGTCACCATCGTCATTGCCGTCCGCAGCGGCGGCCTTGTGGATCGCCAGCGTCGACAGCGGCATGCCGGCCGCTTCCAGCATCTGCGCCAGGCGCGCGCGCTGGGCGTCGAGCGCGGCGCCCGCCTGCGGGCTGGCGGCGTCGAGGCGGATGTGCAGCTGGTCGCCGGCCAGCACCACCTTCGCCGCCACTTCGCCCAGCGTGCCGAAGCGCAGCAGCAGGCGGCTCTGCCAGGTCGCGCCGTCGCCGTCGCCATCGCCGCCGCCCTTGCCCTGCTTGCCGTCCTCGGGCGCGTCACGCTCGATTTCCCAGCGCATGTCCTGGCCCGGCCACACCTGGCCCTGCCAGGCGACGCGGCCCTGTTCGTGGGCATTCAACTGCAGGTTGATGAACTGGGCGGTGGCCGGATCGGTCGGCGCGGGCGTGCCGCGCGCCTGCGGCTCGCCCGCCAGTTCGCCCAGCGTGCGCGTGCCGGCGGCCCACTCGGCCACGTGCGATTCGTAGAACAGGCCACTCTTCGCCAGGCCGTCCTGCAGGGCGTTCGCGATGCGGCCGGCATCCGCGCCCGGCGCCGCCAGCAGCGGCGTGCGGCCGGTGGCGGCGCTGGCCTGGGTTTCGCCTTTCTGCGCCGCGGCGACGATGTCGCCCAGCGTCTTGCCGGCCGCGCTGAGCGAGGCGCCGTCGCCGCCGGCGCCGCCCGGCATCTGGGCGATGGTGCGGGCGCCGGCCAGCAGCGTGGCGGTGCGCGTCAGCGCGGCCGCTTCCTTGCCCTGCAGGTAGGCCAGCGGCGCGCCATGCGCGGGGGCTTCCTCGGCGGCCGCCTCGGCGAAGGCGGCGCCGCCCTGGGCGGTCTGGACCTGGAAGGTGGGGCGCGGATTGAGCGCGACCAGCGTCATCGGCACCTGGGCGCCGGGCTGGGCGCCGGCCGGCAGCGGCATGCGCGCGGCCATGTCGCCCACGCGCACGAGGAAGTTACCGTCGGGGAGTTTCGAGAGGACTTCGGCCTGCAGCGACTGGCCGACCATGGTCGACAGGGCGCGCTGGAAGGCCTGCTGGCGCGGGTCGACCGGGGACTGGACCGGCGCCGTGCGCGCGACCTGGGTCAGGGACAACTGTTCGCGCGGCAGCATGGTCTAGGCGGAGAAGGATCCGTGGAACGCGTGGTGCGTCGCCAGGGAATTACACACCGTAGGCGCGTGCGAGACGGCGTTCGGTCTGGTTGTTGTTCATCATCGCGGACAGGTTCGCCATCCACGGTTGGGTCAGGTCGCGGATCTGGCGGTCCGACGCCATCATGCGCCGGATCGCGTCGACCTTGCGCACGCGTTCCTGGCCGGCCAGCGGCTGGCCGTCGCCGCTGTCCTTCAGCTGGCGCACGCAGGCCGCGCACTGGTGCTCGAGCTGGACCAGCCCGTCCCAGTCGCCGGCATTCGCGGCGGCCAGCATGCGGTCGGTGATGCCGACCATCGCTTCGTACACGGAGACGACTTCCGATCCGGTCATCATGGCGCTTCCCATCAGGCGCTGACCAGGGTGGCGGCCTTCGGCATCGCCGTGGCGGCGGCCGGCACCGGGGCGGGCTGGCCGACCTTGTCGCCGATCTCGAGCCAGGCGCCGCGCAGGTCCGACAGCAGGCGGTGCACTTCGTCGATGATGCCGACGTCGTTCTTGATGTTGGCGTGCAGCAGGCGCCGGCTCATGTAGTCGTACAGCGCGTCCAGGTTGGCCGCGATCTCGCCGCCGGCATCCTTGTCGAGCGAGGCGCGCAGGCCGTTGTCGATGATCGTGATCGCCTTCGAGATCGCGCTGCCCTTGGCGGCGATATTGTTGGCGGCGATATTCGCCTTGGCGCCGAGCAGGGCGACCAGGGCGCCGTCGTACAGCATGATGATCAGCTTGTGCGGCGAGGCCGAGGCGATGCCCGTCTCGAGGCCGACGTTGGCGTAGGCGTTGACACCGCGTTTCATGGTTCCAAACATCGTGGGGTTCTCCGTTGATCCGGTTAGTGGCTATCAGTTGTTGGCGGCGATGGCCGCGAGTTGCTGCGTCAGGTAGGACTGGGTGCTCTGCATCGACGACAGCATGGTGTTGAGTGCATTGAACTGGGCGCGGTAGCGCGCTTCGACGGCGGTCAGGCGCGTGCTGAACTTGTCGCGCTGGTCGGCCACCGACTTGACGCTGCTGTTCAAGCCGTCGGTCTTGCCCTGCAGGATGCTGTCCTTGCCGACGAAGGTCGCGGCCAGGTTGGTCAGCTGGTAGGCATAGCCCTGCGAGAAGGTGACGGTGCCGCGGTCGCCCTTGTCGCCGCTCTTGATGCTGATCTGGATGCCTTCCGCCGGCGAGCCGGCGGCGGCGGTCAGCGTCTGGCCGTTGCCGGTGGCGGCGACGCCGCCGATCGAGCCGACGACGTCGCTGCCCTTCTTGGCATCGGCACTGCCGAATACCGCGTCGAGCTTGGTGCCGGTGACGTAGGCGATCGAGATATTCGACTTCTCGCCGAAGATGCTGGACGAGACGCTCAGCTTGCCGTCCTTGTCGACGGCCGTCTCGACCGCACTGCCGGCGCCGGAAAACGTGCTGTTGCCGTTGATCGCGGCGCGCAGCATGGCGGCGAGCTGGGTGTTGTCGTAGGTGCCGGCCGGGATCGCGATGTTCTGCACCTTGGTGCTGGTGACCGGATCGGTCTGGTTCAGCGTCACCGCCCAGGTGGTGTTGGCCTCGATCAGGGTCGCGCCGCTGAGCGCCTTGTCGCCGGCGAACGTGCCCTTGGTGGCCATGCTGTCGATCTGGACCGCGTATTCTCCGGCCTTGGTGGCGGCGGTCGACTTGTCGAAGCTGATGCCGCTGTCGCTGGCCGAGCCCATCGCCGCGAACAGGCCGCCGATGTCGCCGAAGTTGTTCGTGATCGCCGTGCTGAGCTTGGACGAATCGACCGCCAGGCTGCCGTCTTTCTGGAACGAGATGCCGACCTGGCTCAGGTTGGTCAACTTGCCGCCCAGGCCTTCCACCGTCGTGCCGAGCTGGCGCCGCAGCTGCGACTGGATGGCGCGGACCGAGGCGTCGCCCTGCAGCGCGCCGCCGGTCTTGGTGTCGGCGTTGTAGGAGGTCAGGCCCGAAATCGTCTTGTTCAGGTCGTTGTAGGCCTTGACGAAGGAATTGATCGCGTCCGACACGGCGGTGGTGTTCTTCGACACCGTCAGCGTGCTGCTGCCGAGCGACGTGACGTCCAGGCTCACGCCCTGGATCGCATTGCTCACCGACGTGGTCTTGCTGGTGACCGCGATGCCGTTCATGGTCAGCTTGGTATCCTGGGCGCCGCTGGTCTGGGTCAGGCCCTGTGCGCCGCCCGGGTCATAGCCCATCAGCGCGGCGATCGCGGCGTCCGGCGCCTGGTTGTCGGCCCCGTTGACGCTGATCTTCATTGCCGAGCTGGAACCGGTGCTGTTGTTCGTGATCACCAAGTGATACGGCATGTCGCTGCCGTCCGAGACGATGGTCGCGGTGACGCCGACGTTGGCCTTGTTGATGGCGTCGCGAATGCCCTGCAGCGACTGGTCCTTGGCATCGAGCGTGACGACGCCCATGTTTTGCGAGCCGTCCTGGCTGAAGCCGGCGCCGATGTAGCTGCCGGTGCTGCCGGCGGCGAAGCCGGCGGCGGCCGGATTGGTGCCGCCGACGAGGATCTGGCTGCCGTCGGCCGCGCTCAGCGTCACGCCGGCCGTGGCGGTGGTGGTCGAACCCTTGTTGGCGTCGCCCGCGGCGCGGCCGATGCCGCCGCTGGCTTCGCCCTTGACGGTTTCGTTGACGCTGATGCTGGCGCCGTCGGCGGCCAGGAACTGCAGGTCGCCGCCCGCGGCGCTGCCGGTGACGGTGATGTTGGCTGCGGCCAGCGCATTCTTTGTCGCGGTATCGGCCAGCGCGTCGTCGATCGTGCCGGCATCGACGCTCTCGCCGAAGCCGGCCGCGGCCAGCTCGACGCCGCCCACCGACAAGGTGTAGCGGTCGCCGTCGGTGGCCACGCCGACCGTGCCGAAGTCCTTGAACAGGTTGGCCGCCGTGGTCGTGGTGCCGGCCTTGGCGGTGACGCCGGTGTCGGCGGCCTTGTCGTTGATGGCGGCGGCCAGGTCGCGTGCGCTGCGGGTGGTGCCGTTGGTGGCGATCGCGGTGCCGTTGATCGTCAGCGCGCCGCCGGCGATGCCGGAGGCGGCCACGCTCGCGCCGAGCGCGCTGCCGGCCGCGCCGAAGGTGCCGCCGGTGACGGAACCGAACTGGAAGGTCAGGGTGGTCTTGGCGCCGTTGCCGATCAGGGCGCTGGTGCTGGCGCGACCGGCCGTGTTCAGGCTCTGCGCCTGCGCCAGCTGGGTCACGCTGACCTTGTACGCGCCAGGCACGGCGCCGGTGCTGGCCGAGGCGCCGAAGATGTCCTTGTTGCTGGAAGAAGTCGTCAGCGCACTGAAGGTGCCCGGGGAGTTCAGGGTCGTCAGGGCGCCCTGGAAGGTGCCCACGGCGGCGCTGACCTTGCCGTAGGCGGCCAGCTGGGCCTGGTACGCGGCGGTCTTCCGGTCATAGTTGGCGAGCGGCGTCGATTCGGCCGACATCAGCTGGCTGACAAGGCTTTCGACGTCCAGGCCTGAGATACCTGATGAACTGAGTCCCACTTCTTTCTCCCGTGAAAGCGATAATGTAAGTCATTAACGGCAGGGGCAATTCGTACTTGAGAGCGGGAAATCCCATTCAATTCAAATAGAACGGTTGAGCAGGCTCAAAACGAAAAAACCGCCGGCACCTGTGGGGTGGCGGCGGTGTGACTGGAAAGCGCGGGTTCAGGCGGTCTCGCGGATCAGGAGGCCCTGCATCTTGTCGAGCGACTTGGCGATTTCCAGCGCCTCCTTGGACGGCATCTGGCGCACGACTTCCCTGGTGGACTGGTCGATTACCTTGACCACGATCACGTCGGTGTCTTCGTCGATCGAGAATTCCAGGCCCTGGGCCGTGCCCAGCGGGGAGTCGTTGATCTTCTTGACGGCGCCGGACACGTCTTCGCGCGAGGCGGGCATATCGGCGGCGGCAGTGGAGCCCGCCACGGCGGCGACGGCGCCCGGCTGCCCGACGGCGCTGGCCGGACGGTCTTCGGGCCGGGCGATGGCGGGCGAACCAACGGGTTGGATGTTCATGTTGAGTTCCCTTAGTAAAAATTCCCCGGCTGAATTTCTCCAGCCGAGGAATCGCTTACTGCACTAATTTGTAGCTACTTCAGCGATTAGCCACGCAGCAGCGACAGGACGCCGTTCGGCAGCGAGTTGGCCTGCGCCAGCATCGAGGTACCGGCCTGCTGCAGGATCTGGCCGCGGGTCATGTTCGCGGTTTCCGAAGCGAAGTCGGTGTCGACGATGCGGCTGCGCGATGCCGACAGGTTCTCGGTCGTCGATTGCAGGTTCGAGATCGCCGAATCGAAGCGCGATTGCAGTGCGCCGTACTGGGCGCGCTGGCCGTTCACTTTCGACAGGGCGGCGTCGGCGATCTTGATCGCAGCCTGGGCGCCGTCGAAGGAGGTGATGTCCAGCGAGGCGACCGATTTCAGTTTCGAGGCATTGCCGGCGGCAGCCGTCGACAGGCCCGAACCGCCGGTATCCGCGTCGGTGATCGAGAAGCTGTTTTCCGAGTCGTACGAGACGCGGCCGTTGACGACGGCTTTCGCATTGCCGGCGTCCATCGTGAACTTGTCGGCATCGGCCTGCACATTGCCGTCGGCGTTGTAGTTCTTCACGTCCACGGCGCCGGTCGTCGTATCGTCCGCCTTGCGGGCCAGCGAGATGTCTTCGCCGCTTGCGTTGCTCAGCTTGACGCTGCCGCCGTTCTGGCTGTCGTACTGGGCGGTCACGCCGGTCTTGGCCGACTGGGCATTGATGGCGTTGATGGCCGATGCATAGTCGGTGGCGCTGGAACCGCCGCCTTCGACCGAGAACGAGACGGTGACCGGATCGGCATTGTCCGATGCCAGCGTGAACGAGTACGATGCGCCGGCGCCGGCCATCTTGATGTTCATGTCGGTTTTCGCGCTGGCGGTCACGCCGGTGGTCGACGTGGCGTTGTTGATGTCGGCTGCGATCGACTTGGCGGTCGAACCCTTGACGGCTGCGGTGCCGGCGTCCGGGTCGGCGGCAACGGCGACCGTGGTGTTGACCGTGGCCGTGCCTTGCGAACCGTTGATCGTGATCGTGCCGGCGGCGGCATTGCTGGCAGCGCCTGCCTTGGCACCGTCCGACGCGATCGTGTTGTTGCCGTAGGTGTTGGTCTGGAAGTTCGAGCCGGTCATCGAGATCAACTGGCCGGCATTGGCGCCGACCTGGAAGTTCGCGGTGCCCATCGAGCCGTCCAGCAGTTTCTGGCCGTTGAATTCGGTGGTGTCGGAAATGCGGTTCAGTTCCGAGGTCAGCTGGGTGACTTCGGTCTGCAGTGCCTTGCGGTCGCTCGACGAGTTCGACGAGTTCGACGATTGCACTGCCAGTTCGCGGATACGTTGCAGGATGTCGCCCGAGCTCGACAGGGCGCCTTCGGCGGTTTGCGCCATCGACACGCCGTCGTTGGCATTGCGGGTCGCCTGGTTCATGCCCTTGATCTGCGAGTTCATGCGATCCGAGATCGCGAGGCCGGCGGCGTCGTCTTTCGCGCTGTTGATGCGCAGGCCGGACGACAGGCGCTGGATCGAGGTGTTCAGCGAGGATTGCGAAGCCGACAGGTTACGTTGGGCGTTCAGGGATGCGACGTTGGTATTGATTACGGACGACATGGTGTCTCTCCAGACTGGTCTTGCGGGGTGTGGCGACGTGCCACTAGGTCACTTTGGTCTGTCACGCTGTTTCGTGACATTCAAACCGCTGTTGATACTGGTAACGTACTGAGCCGAAAAAACTTTATAGCGGGAAGGAAAAATTTTTCGACAAAATGCGTTTTTATTCGGTACTGCTGTTCAATCGGCAATCACGACACGGTTCTTGCCGCTCTGCTTGGCCTGGTACATCGCGCGGTCGGCGCGCGTCATCAGGTGGGCTTGCTCCTCGTTCGGGTGGCGCAGCGCCACGCCGCAGGAGAAGGTGATCAGCATCTTTTCGTTCTCGTGCAGGAAGAAGTGACGGGTCAGCTCGCGCTGCACGCGCACCATCGCGGCGGAGGCGGCCTCGACTGTCGTTTCCGGCAACAGGATCAGGAATTCCTCGCCGCCGAAGCGGGCGATCACGTCCATCGAGCGCAGCGTCTCGCGCACCACCTTGACCAGGTGGCGCAGGGCGTTGTCGCCGACCAGGTGGCCATAGGTATCGTTCAAGCGCTTGAAATTGTCCAGGTCGAGCAGGGCGATGCACAGCGGCGTGCCGCGGCGGTCCGCGCGCGCGCTCTCGCGCTCGAACACATCGTCCAGGCCGCGCCGGTTCAGGCTGCCCGTCAACTGGTCTTCGCGCACCAGCTCGCTCATATGCTGCAACTGCGCTTCCAGCTCGCGGATGCGGGCCTCGGCTTCCTGCACTTCCTGGTGCGCGGCCAGCATGCGGTCGCGCGAGGCCAGGGTCTCGGACTGCACGGTGCGGGTCTCGCGCAGCACTTCCTGCAGCAGCTCGTCGAGTTCGCCGATATTCGCGGCGCGCTGGATGCGCTCCGCGAAGCCGCCGATCTTTTCCTGGAAGTCGCCGGTCGAGGCCGCCACCGAACCGAGCCGGTCGATGAAGGTCATCATCATGTTCTTGACCGTCGAGCGCACGTCGGCGATGCCGTGTTTCAGCTGGCCCTGCTTGTAGATCACGTCCTTCAGGCTGCGCGTGGCGTCTTCCAGCGCGCGCCCGTCGATCGGGCCGGCGATCAGGTCTTGCACGGCCACCACCTGGCCGCGCAGCCAGCTGTCGTCGTCCAGCAGTTCGCCCACGTTTTCCAGCAGCAATTTAAACAGGCGCAGCAGCAGTTCCTGCTGTTCGCCGAGGTCGCCGCCTTTCAATTCGATCTGGTAGCACAGTTCCTTCAGGCGCACGCCGATGTCCTGCAGCGCCGCTTCGCCATGCGCGCCCTTGACGTCGGCGCCGAGCGACTCGGCTTCCGTGACGAGCTTGGGCGTGGCGCCCAGCAGCGAGGCGAGGGCGAAGGTCAGGGTACGGCTCAGCATGTCGCGCAGCAGCTTCGGCTCGACATCCTCGGCGGCCAGCGCCATCACCGGGTGCGTATGGCGGCGCAAATGCTTTTCCGCCAACTGCGCCAGGGCGCGCGCATAGCCTTCCCAGTCGCGCTGGCGCACGGCGCGCTGCAGGCGGGTGCCGAACTCGGCCAGTTCCCCCGGCGTCTCCGCCAGGCGTCCGGCGAAGGTCGCCAGCACCTGTTCGGCACCCGCCGTGTCCGGCACCACCGTCACCGGCGCCGGCGCGGCCGCGGGCACACCGGCGATCTCGTTATAGATATCGCGGTAGGCGTCGGGCGTCGGGGCGATGCGCCGCGTGGCAAGGCGGCGGAAAGCTTCGCGGGCGATGTCCGCCGGGTTCTGCTGAACCGGCGGGGAGACGGTGCTGGACATGATGGAACTTACTATTAGGAATTATTCCACCATGGTAATCAAGTTTTGAAGAGTTGATCGAGGAAAAAGGCGCCTGATTACCGTCCAGTCCCCGGTTTGCCACACTTATTCGATCAATTGATTGCGAATCGCATAATGCGTCAGCTCGGCACTGGTCTTGAGTTTCATTTTGGATAACAGGCGGGCGCGGTATTCGCTGACGGTCTTGACCGACAGCGACAGGTCGCGCGCGATCTCGCTGACGGTCTTGCCGGAAGCGATCATGGTCAGGGTCTGGTATTCGCGGTCGGACAGCGCCTCGTGCACGGGGCCGTCGTGGTCTTCGCCGACCTGGGCCGCCAGCACCTGGGCCAGCTGGGCGCTGACGTAGCGCTGGCCGGCGGCGACCTGGCGGATCGCGCCGACCAGCTCGCGCGGCGCGCTCTGCTTGGTGAGGTAGCCGCTGGCGCCGGCCTTCAGCGCGCGGATCGCGTACTGGTCTTCGCGGTGCATCGACAGCATCAGCACGGCCAGCTCCGGCTTGTCCTTCTTGATCTGCTTGAGCACCTCGATGCCGTTGCGGTCGGGCAGGGAGATGTCGAGCAGCAGCAGGTTGCAGCGCGACTTGCGGAACAGCTTGAGGGCATCCAGCCCGGTCTCGGCCTCGCCGACGATGGCGATGTCGCCCTGGTCGGCGAGGATCTGTTTCAGGCCTTCGCGGACGATGGCGTGGTCGTCGGCAATGAAAACGCGGATGCTGGTCTTGTCGCTCATGGTTCGGTGGTGGAGGGTGGGCCGGGTGGGGCCGGCCGGATTCTGACGGTGACCATCGTCCCGCCGCCGGATGCCGGCGCGAGGTCGAGGGTGCCGCCCAGCGCCCGGGCGCGCTCGCTCATGCCGCGCAGTCCGAACGAGCGCGGCTTGAGGCGGTCCGCCGGGGCGATGCCGCGGCCATTATCGCAGATGGCCAGCACCAGGTGCCGCCCTTCGCGCCGCAGGTCCACCGTGGCGCGGCTGGCGCCGGCATGCTTGGCGATATTCGTCAGCGCTTCCTGGGCGATGCGGAACAGCGCCGTGGCCTGGCCGGGGTCGAGCGCGACGTCGCTGTCGTCGGCCCGGAAGACGCAGGCGACGTCGCTGCGCCGGGCGAATTCCTCGGCCTGCCATTCGAGCGCGGCGACGATGCCCAGGTCGAGCATGGGCGGGCGCAGGTCGAGCGAGATGCGGTGCACGGCGTCGATGGTGCGGTCGACCAGGTCGTCGACGTACTGCGCCTTTTGCGCCAGCACCGGATCGTCCGGCAGGCGCGCGGCCAGCACCGCCAGCGCCATCTTGATCGCCGTGAGGTTGCCGCCCAGGTCGTCGTGGATCTCGCGCGCGATGCGCGCCCGCTCCTGTTCCTTGACCTGCTCGATGTGGTCGGTCAGCTCGGCCAGGCGCGCGCGCGAGGCGCGGCTTTCTTCCTGTTCCAGCTTGCTGGCCGTGATGTTGGTCATGATGCCGTCCCAGCGCACGCCGCCGTCTTCCAGCGGGAACGGCGTGGCGCGCAGGTTGATCCACTTGACGTCCTTCCAGGCGTCGATCCAGATCCGGCCTTCCCAGTTCCAGGCGCCCAGGCCGGCCTGGGAGGCATCCATCGCGTCCAGGTAGTCGGCGCGGTCCTCGGCCAGCACCAGTTCCAGGAAGCGTTCCGGCGCCGCCTGCAGCTCGGCCGCGCCGATCCCCAGCAGGGCGGCGCAACCGTCGCTCAGGTAGGGGAAGGACAGGCTGCCGTCGGCCTGGCGCAGGAACTGGTAGACCAGGCCCGGCGTATGGTCGACGACGGCGTCGAAGCCGGCCTGGTACTGTTCCAGCGCGACGCTGATCTCGAGCGCCAGCGCCAGGTCGTCGGCGACGGCCAGCAGCAGCGCGCGGCCTTCGCGCACGATGCGCAGGAAGGTCAGGCGCGCCGGATAGGCGCCGCCGCCGGCGTTGCGCAGGCGGGTGCGCAGGCTGGCCTGGGCGCCGGGTTCGTGCCCGAGTTCGGCGAGCAGGGTGTCGAGGGTGGCTTGTTCCAGTTCCGGCGCCAGCTCGAACAGGGTCATCGCGGCCAGCTGTTGCGGCGCATAGCCGCTGGCGCGGCGCGCGCCGCCATTGGCATCGGCGACGCGCAGGTTGGCGGCGTCGAACAGGAAGACATCGGCGGCGGCATCCTGCAGCACGGGGGCGAGCAGGGGTTCCTGGGCGGTGCCGGTGACGGGAACGGAAAGGCTCATGGACGGGATCTCGGTCGGTGAGGTTGATAAGGGAATCAGCGCCGCCGCGCGCGCCACATGACGACGAAGCGGCGCAGCACACGGGCGGTGCGGTTGGCGCGGCGGTGGCCGAAGGGCCGGCGCGGACGCAGGCGCCGGCGCAGGCGGCGCCAGCCTGCCTTGGCGCTCTGCAGGGCGCGCGTGGTACGGGCATAAAAGTGGCTGGCGCGCAGGGCGGCCAGGCAGCGTTCCTTGACGCGCAGGAAGCAGCCGTGGCAGCGCGCGAACCAGCCGATCGCCAGCAGCGTCGGCAGCGTCAGCGCATACAGGCGCGCGACCACGGCCGCGCCGCCCAGCTTGGCGACGACGATGGTGGCGATGCCGGACGCGGCATGGCCCTTGGCGATCGCCATCAGCGCCAGCAGCTTGACCGGGAACAGCAGCAGGCCGGGCAGCACGAAGGCGCACAGCGCGGCCCACGGCGGCATGGCGCGCACGCGTTCCTCGAGCGCGGCCATGAACGGCCAGCGTCCCAGCGCGCGCCACAGGCGCAGGCCGGCGTTCCAGCACCATTCCTCCAGCAGCAGCAACAGGGCCGCCAGGATGACCAGCGGGGCAAGCAGGCGGCTTCGCGTAGGGACTCTAGTCATGCTTCAATGATACGGTAAATATGAAACATGGTTCGCAGCGTCGCGTTCGCGCCGGTGGCGCTACAATGGGTCCATGAACAAGGCATTTGTAAAAGAGTCGGACAACGACGACGATGACGAGGCCCTGGAACTGGCGCGGGCCATTCCCGCCGGTTCCAAGAACTACATCACGCCCGCCGGCCACAAGGCGATCAAGGACGAGCTGCTGCAGCTCATCGACGTCGATCGCCCCGAGGTCGTGAAGATCGTGCACTGGGCCGCCTCGAACGGCGACCGTTCCGAGAACGGCGACTACATCTATGGCAAACGCCGGCTGCGCGAGATCGACCGGCGCATCCGCTTCCTCACCAAGCGCCTCGATTCGGCCTTCATCGTCGACCCCACGGTCCATCACGGCAACGACCAGGTCTTCTTCGGCGCCACTGTCGCCTACGTCAACAAGGCGGGCGAGGAGCACGAGGTGACCATCGTCGGCATCGACGAACTCGATCCGCTGCGCGGCCGCATCAGCTGGGTGTCGCCGGTGGCGCGCGCGCTGACCAAGGCGCGCGAGGGCGAGGTCGTGGTGCTGAACACGCCGCAGGGCGTCGACGAGCTGGAAATCCTGTCCGTCGACTACCCCGAACCGATCGCGGACTGAATACCATGGACCAACCCGTCGACACCGGCCGCGCGGCCGATGCGCTGGCCGCGCTGCGCCACGCCACCACGGCCCGCCACGAACAACTCGATAGCGGCTTGCCGATCGGCAGGGATGACGCCACGCTGCACGACTATGCCACGCACCTGACGCTGTTGCGCGCCTGGCTGGCGCCGTTGCAGGCCTGGAGTGTGGCGTACGGCGACGGCCCGCAGGCCGTGCCGGACTTCGATGCGGCGCCGCGGCTGGCGCTGATCGAGGCCGACCTGGACGAGCCGGGCATGCCGGCCGTGGCCGCGCCCGCCGCGCCGCAGGCACCGTGGCCGCCCGAGGCCAGCGCCGCCTGGCGCTGGGGTGTCAGTTATGTCGTGGAAGGCTCGCAGCTGGGCGGCGCCGTGCTGTACGGCCGCCTGCGCGAGCGGCTGGCGCCGCATCCGCTGCGCTATTTGAAAGGCAGCGAGGGCGGCCCGGGCCCGCGCTGGCGCGCGTTCATGCTGGCGCTGAAGGAACAGGTGCGCACGCCGGCCGATATCGCCGAGGCATGCGCGGGGGCGTGCGCGGCGTTCGACCGGATCCTGGCGCTGCGCGACGGCGCCCGCCT
>Ga0308169_10003705_pt1 | contig 14731 bp, 26 predicted proteins | sample PhyBR1_2_FD_202139 | JGI IMG/M metagenome (GOLD analysis project Ga0308169, IMG submission 202139) | Phyllosphere microbial communities from UC Gill Tract Community Farm, Albany, California, United States - DLSLSB.R1 | ecosystem: Host-associated > Plants > Phyllosphere > Unclassified | place... | reverse complement strand
GACGACGTCCTGAAGTATGTCTCTGACAGCGCACTCAATCATGAACGATCCCGCCCATTGCCATCGTGCCATCTGCAGATGTCGGACCGGATTATCCCGCACAGTGAACGCAGGTAGCAGCGCCCTCACACACTTCCGGAGTGGGGCCGGAAAATCCACCGCTGATGGCTTTCGTCGATCGAAAGGCAGTGTAGACAAACTGACTCCCGACGGCGGTATGGTTCACTGAGGTTTGCAATTGATCTGTCGCTCGAATGCAAGCTCGCGATCATGTTCGCCAGCATCCTGAGCAAGCAACATGACCCCACCTTCCTATTCCTCGTGTCCGACTTCACCTTCGTGATGATGGACGCCATGGCACAGCGACTTCAGCGGCGAGCAATGACGACAGCGCAGGTCGTCCTGCTGCGTTTCGTGAGCCGTGCCCACCCCACCACCCTCGCAGTAAGCCTCGGGCTTACGTGCAGCTGATCAGCGGCTCTGTCAGCGCCATCTGGGTCCACCGCAACAACTCGGAGCTTTATGCCGATATTCTCGCCTTTAGCAAGCGAATCACTCGGCTGATCTGGATAAGAGGTGCCGTGCATGCGGTAGGCATATCATCGATGTATCTCTCGTTCAAGTACCTGCCAATCACCGATGCGCTCACCTTGTTCCATCTGAAACCCTTTCCTACCGCGGTCATGTGCATGCTTGTGCTCAAAGAGGTCATCTCGAGGGTGCAGGTCGCGGCGATGGGTGAGAAATAATCACTACGCTAGCTCATACCAGTGCTGATGTCAGTGGTATCCTTCGGTGCGGTATTGTTGGTAATGCAGCCGACAGCCATCTTCGGTTCGACCTCGCAACACCACCAGGCTTCTACGGCGGAGTTGGTCATTGGCTACACCGCGCTCGCCGTCGGAGCTTTGATTTCCGGCGTGGACTGTGAATCCGCCTCTTTGAGCTATCAAGGTCCGACCTAACAATAGTGATTCTTCTCAAGACGATCGGACTTGTGAACTCGTACTACATCATGCTTGTCTTTTGCATGAACGCCTGTTCGTTCAGCGCCCTGTGAGTGCCCGGTCAGACACACAACTGACGACAGGTATTTGACACTGGTAGCTCCACCGGAGACTTGGCATTTTCCGTTGTCCGACTGGATGACGCTCCTAGCCCTTTCCGTGGGTACAGTAACCCTATCCCACCCAAGACCTGACAGCGCAGGCCTCTGGCTTCGTCGCTCAGATAACTAACACCGTTGCGGTCCAACGAGAGACAGGCATCAAGGCATCCCTCATGGGCTACTTTCAGGTGAGCACCACCGAGCGAACGGGACTGCTGCCCGCGAACGCGGGCGTGCTCAAAGCAGATCCCCTTTGCTGTCATCGTCCAGTTCCTCTTCACTTACACGCTGCCCTCGCCGCTGACTGTCCTGGGCAGCCTCATCATCATCACAGCCGGAGCATGGAGCGTGGTCAGTTTTGGAACTATAACTGCAGTATCTGGGCTGATTTTAGCTCAAGGGGTCTAAGATCCCTGAGGACAACAAGGAAGGCGCCGGGGGATACGAGCTTGTAGCGCAGGACGATACGGCTGCTCGACATGCAGTCTGACTCCGACATCATAAGCTCCTTGTACCTGCCCGCGCGAAGAATGAGTTTTCATATGCATGAATGCATTTCCCCGCTCAGTAACCGCTGTCGATGGCCGCATCGACATGGTACGCCCTGGGACGCGTGGCGGTGAGCCTGCGGCGACCGAACCCATCATCAGGCACGCTGCAAAGTTCTCAGCTTCGGCTCACAGTTGTGCCTCTGGCATCAGGAAGCTATCGACAAGTCTCCCCTCGTTGCGCGCATCTGGCATGGCCTCTTTCCGCAGGTCCACCCAGACCATCGATCATCGTTGCCCGCGTCAAGGTACACAGACACCACGAACTGGACGGTGTAGCGGCGATCTTTGATCATGGCGGGGAGACGGAGGTTGCTAACGGAGGCGGGATCTTTGGACCTGCCTTTGGCATCAACCGAGCTGCCCGGCTTACCGACTAGCTGCCCGGACTGCCGGAAAAGATCGAGACCTTGCGACAAGCTATTCTCAGCGACAGCTCCAACTACCTCTCATCATACCGCTCGCCCAACCGCACCTTCCGAGCTGACCATGTTCGACGGCATCCTGGACAAGAAGCATAGCCCGACGGCCTTCCTGCTGACTTCCGACTTCGTGTTTCTGATCGCCCACGCCATGGCACAGCAACTCGAGCACCGGGGGATGTCGACTTCCCAGATCGTCTTCTTGCGCTTCGTGCGTATCTGGTCCCTGCCTCTGCGGTTTCTCAAAGTGACTCGCAGTTGCTCAGCAGCATAGGAAGCTCCATCGTCATGTCGCGCACCAAATATCAGAGCTATCATGATGTAGTTGACTTGTCCCAGCGTCCCACCCGTCTCATCTGGACCCGGGGTGTGGTGCATACCGTCGCTATCTCGGCATTCTACCTCGCCATCAAGTACCTGCCCATGTCGGACGCACTCGCCCTGTTCCACCTCAAGCCGTTCCCGGTCGCGATCATGTGTAGGCTGGTACTCAACGAGGTGATCTCGTGGGTGCAGATATCGGCGATGGGTGGGTTCTCAATCTCCCGGACGGCGTGTGAGCTCACAGCAGTGGTATCTTTCGGAGCAGCCGTCCTCGTTACGCAGCCTACTGTCATCTTCGGCTCCATCTCGCAGCATCAGGGGTCGTCCACCGCCGAGCTGGCCATCGGCTTCGTCGCGATATCCGTCGCATCGTTTCTCATAGCAGTGGATCGTGAGTTCTTCGTGAAGATCATGCCGTGTGCTGAGCACCAGTGATCCTGCTCAAGATGATCGGCATGGTCGATCCGTACTTCATCATGCCCGTATACAGCATCAGCGCGTGTTCTTTCAGCGCGATGTGCGGAAGCCGCCACTACCCTGACCTCGTGTCAGAGCTGACGCCAGATACATCGCCCTCCTCAGTCCGTCCGTGACCTGGCAGTACCCACTGCTTGACTGGGTCACCGTCTTAGGACTATCTGTAAGCAGCGATCCGACCGACCGCACCGTGCCCCAGGGGCACAAGGATCGGGCTGACGTGCAGATCCTCGGCCTTGCCGCACACATCATCGAGACCTTTGCGGTGCAGCGGGTGTCCGGCATGCACGCCGCGCTGATGGGCTACTCGCAAGTCGGTCACGTTTCCCTGTCGGATCAGAGTCACTCCTCACTCCAGATCCCATTTGCCGCCATCGTGCAATTCGTTTTCACCGCGACGCTACCATCCACACTCACCATCCTCGGCAGCGCCATCATCATCGCTGCGGGAGTGTGGAGCATCGTGAGTCACACATGCGACGTGATAGCATGACGACGCTGACGCGATGCAGCTCAAAGGCTCAGCCTCGCCGGAAGACGACAAGGACGAGGCGGCTGAGTACGAGCTTGTCTCGCGCGACGATATCGTATCTCGACGATCCTCGGAGCATGCTGTCAGAGGATAAGGCTCTCTTCAAACGCGACGGTGATATGCTCGAGCTATATGCATGTGCATGTCCGTGTGCGACATGGTCTTCGACTCGAGAAAGCCCGGGGCAAATACACCGACTCACTCCGTCGCTGTTGCCGAGATAGCCGGTGCACGTCCTCCTGGACTTTGTCGACTCACTGACGTGCTTCATCATGACCGTCGCCATGCCCATCCCCGCCCCGCCCCACATTCGAGCCCTGCTGGACCGCCTGCACGCAAAATCGCTGGAACAAGAGCATATCCTCGCCAAAGAGGGCATGGGCCAGGCGGACTTCGACTCGTACATGCGAGACAAGTTCATCGCGCTTGAGCAGGACAAGTGCGAGTTTGTGTACACGTTGGCGCGGGCTACTAGCGCCAAGACCATCGTTGAGGTGAGCCGATCGCGACTGACCGTAGCATTTCTCTCGGTGGTCAGGCCATTGCGGCGCAAAGCGGATTGTCTCTGACGGGTAGGCCGGAACGAGCTTCGGCGTGAGCACGATATATCTGGCTTTGGCAGTAACGGCCAATACCACCTCGGGCGGCATAGGTCGAGTCATAGCAACCGAGAACGAACCGACCAAGGCAAGCGCCGCGAGGAAAAACTGGAAAGAGGCTGGAGAGGAAGTTGAGAGCGTCATTGAGCTGAGGGAGGGGGATCTGCGGGAGACGCTCAACGTGGATCTCCCTACCGTGGACATGTTGCTGCTGGATAGTGAGGCGTGACGAGTGCGACGGGAGGGGCGGCTGACCGTAGTCTGGGCGCCTCTTGCCCTCCCGACGTTGCAAATTGTCCTGCCCAAGCTGAGACCGGGCGCGGTGGTCATCACGGACAACACGATAGGCTCCGCGGCGCGGTACAAGGACCTGCTAGCGTTCCTGCGGGATCCAAAGAACGGGTTCATCAACCAGACTCTGCCGTACCATAACGGCCTAGAGGTCAGCGTGTACAGCCCGTGAGACTCCGGTGAAGCAGTCTATGCATGCATGTATCCAGCCAACGAGGGGGTACGGAGAGACAAGTATAGCCGCCGCCGCCGCCTGGCCGAGAGTTGAGCCGGACGACCTCCACCCCAGATTTCTGGGCCGGATCCAGTTGTTATCTGACATCCACCTCACACATCGCTCAGACATGTCTTTCCCCAGTCCAAGCAGCGGCAGTGGTAGTAGACGCCGCTTCCAGCCCGTCGACACCCTCATCTCGTCGCTCAAAATCGTCGAGCGCGAGACGCCGTCGGAACGCCCACCTGCGCCCAACGACCCCGTAAGGCCAACACCTCCTGCACCACCCGCGCAATCTCAAGCTGCCGGTCCGTCCGCCCCGCGCTCGCCACAATCCGCTGAGAGCTCCACGACTGCTCTTCGCGCTCAACCTGCTCAACATAACGCGTACACCTCACACACCCCTGTACCTCGCCCACCTCCTGCCGCACCGGCCAGCCGGAGGGCATACGGCCAATCCCTCGTATCAGCCCCCGCGAGCTTCACGTCAACCCTGGTTGCTGCTTCGCGCAGCCTCGGGCCGATCAACCAGGACGTTCCGGACGACGAGGACCATCGGGCGGGTAACAGCTTCATCAAGGAATGGGGGTACGAGGATGACGAGATGCGGAGGCTGTTTGAGGAGGCTCGAAAGGCTATGGAGTTGGAGGTTGAGCAGGCGCGGATGAGTGCGGAGGAGGGCGGTCACCAGGGCGAAAATGTGCGCGCCAGTGGGTCGGAGACGACACGAATCAGTGGCTCAAAGCGCGACGGAACGGGTCCGACCGAGAAGGATGAGAGGTCATTGAGCGAGCAGAGCAGAGACGAATCTTCTGCCCTGGCAGAGGACAGAATGACTACGACTGGACAGCGACCAAAGTCATAACGGTCAATCAGACATTTCGTCTCGCATCTCGATCGCGAGTCGACATGAAGGGGACCCAATGCTTTCCCTCGCTCGCCTCTGTTACGACTCTTGACGACCCTTCACGCCCTTGTATCCACACACCGTCATTACGAAATGCATATTCACTCGGTAGTACTCTTTTCCCTCTGTCCCAGGCCATATTGGACACATCTTTATCCTCTTCTGACTCTACCTGCTTCTAGCTCGTCGACGCACCAACAGCCTGCACGTCAGTTGCTGCCTTTGCGCGGATTCTCGCAACTCGCCAATCGCTTCAAGTGCTCCATGAACACCTGCAAGCTGACATCGTCCGTGAAGATGGCCTGTCCCGCTCCGGGGCCAGCGCCGTAACCATTGCCCGTCGTGTGCGTCGTCGACGGGTTCAGCTTGGAAAGCAAGAATCGAGCCTGCGATCCGCCCTGGTCACACACGACATATCGCGGGATGGGCAGACGGTCCTCGAGCAGCTCCTGCGCATCGCCCACGGGGCTCTCCAGGAGCTCCTTGAAGTTCTCGTATCCTTCCTGCTCGTGGTAGTTCGCCTTGCGCCACTGCGCGATCGTTTCTCCGTGGAAGATGAGGATGTGGAAGAACGTATCCAGCAGGAGGATGACATCGGGGCGGATGGACACCGAGTCAAGGAGGACGGGGTGCGGGTCCGTGTCGAAGCCGTACGACATGAGCGTCGGCTGGATCATGATGAGCGAGTTGTTAACATCCGCGTCGTTGAGCACATGGCGGTAGAACGCCGTCTCGTCCGGCGAGTTGTTGAACACCTGGAGGAACTGCGACCGCCGAAGGTGGAACATGAACTGCGGGTAGATGGAGAAGTTGGGGCCGAGCTGGAAGGACGACGGGTCTTCTTTGCGGTACTCTGCGAACTTTTGGCACAGGCGAATGAGCATCCGGTCGAGCCATCGGAGGACATCTGGCGAGTCGTCGATCTCGGCTTTGAAGACGGCGATACGTGCCATGAGCACCGCGGCGGCTTCCTGGTCGAACGACTGCGCAATGGCGGGATGGCCGCCCTCGTGGAATGTTCGCGCAACAGTGGTGACGCGCAGACGGTATTGCCCCGAGGCGTGCTGGTAGTGCGTCACAAACTGGATCAGGCCGGATTGGTTCGGTCCGACCGGCTGGCCCGCGGGCGTGACGACCTCGAAGTACGTCGCGAGCGAGGTCTTCGGCGTGAGGGAGCAGATCTTCCAAGCGGACGTTTGGCCGATACCGATCTCGGTCTCGCCGACGCATTGCGACTTCTTGTTGGCGGAGATGACGTGGCCGATGACTCCGGAGATCTTGAGCTCTTTCGTCGTCTGTCATTAGCAATGCTGACATCGCGGAATGCAGCACTGACCAAAACCTCGAACGTTCCGTTGAAGCCCATCCTCAGGTTGTCCTGGTTGTCCTTGCTCAGCGAGCGGAGGAAACTCTGCTTAAAGATCGCAGTGATGAACGAGTCCGAGATGATCATGAATCCGTTCGTCGCGTTCGCCAGAGACTTCATCTCGAGCAGACCGACCTGGTCGAGGCATCCAGCGTAGATGTCGATGGCGTGTCCGTTCACCGACGCCCGCTTCGACAGGGACTCGTAATACTGCCAATCAGCTCGACATCTCATCAGACCTCGCAACATACCTTGGTGGCTCGCTTGAAGTGCTTGACGCTGTCTCGGTCGATATCGTGGTGCGATCGGATCGGCTCCCTGAGCTCGGGCGAGACGACCATTCCCGGTCCGTCGGTAGCCGGGCCTCCAGCGAAAAGCATGATCCTGCCGCCCGTGTTCGGGAACGCGGACTATTGGTCAGCCTCTGTTCCGATGTTAAGATCGAGGTTCTCACCTCCAGGAGTGATACGGCAACGCCGAGGGCCACGCCCGTGCACCTTACCGGCCGCTTATCCTGCTCGACTGGCCACGGATCCCGCTGCAGTCCCTCGAGGATGTTGGTCAACTGGAACTCGCACTCCTGCACCTGCATCAGGAACTTGCTCGCGGCGGGGGCGGGCATCGGCTGGCCGGGCCGCGGCGCAGCGCGGTTGGACGGGTTCAGGCCGAGCATGTCTGCGATCTGCTTGGGCTGGTACTCCTTGGATCCGCGGAAGACGTATGATTTGGGGAAGTCGGCGTAGGACAGCTCGTGCACCATCGCCTGTGGTCAGTGTCTGTTTGAAATCTGACACAAATCAAGTTGCGTAGACAAAGGCTTGAGGCGATGCGGATCGAAGAGCCCACTCACGACGGTGCCGTAGGTGATCAGCCCGACGAGCGCATTGGGCGGGAGGAGGCCCAGCGAAACCACCAAAGTCTCCTTGAGCGCCTTGAGCTCGTCCTCATCCACGCAGGTGTCGACGACATAGAGGAACACCGGGGGGATCTGCGCCGGGCGGGAGAGCGTGTACTCGATGGTGGTGTACTTGGGGAGGAGCTCAGCCGGGAGGTTCGTAGCGGTGATGTCCTTGTAGTGGGGCGGGAACGGGTTGCGCTGAAGACAGAACGGGCAGATCCAGAGCTTGCCCCGCACGTCGATTTGGCTAACGTCAGCGCCGATCGAGAACATCACAAGCCCCGACCACAAGGGGGGGGGGGGGGGCTGGCGGTGTGCGATGCTAGCCGTCCAAAGACGTCATACCGAGCTTGAACCACTCACCAGTACGGGTTGAGGATTGCTTTGCAGCTAGCCTTGCACGTCACCGGCTCATACAGCACCGGCGGGAGATCGTCGCGCTCCTTCAACGGCGTGTACAGAGCAGCGATGGGGACGACAGTCCGCGTGGCCTCGATCCGGCTAGACGGCCAGGCATTCCACGAGAACCGGACGCCTGAACGTCAGCCCGTCTAGCACTCGGGGCGGTTGCGTCGCCTAGCTCACCATCCCTGTCCTCTACGTCCTCGAAATTGGCGGGGCCGGGCGGGTTCATGCTTGATCGATGGGTATATGCAGTGATGCAGGGTGCAAGGACGCCCGATATCGATGAGGTGTACGGTGGGTTCCACGCCGGCCTGGCCAATTGACGCGCGTGCTGTAAGCGGGATCAAAAGTCATACCCCGTCATGGATGCTCGGGGTTTGTAAAGACGTGTATATGAAGTGCAATTTGGTCCCTTTCGCCGTGAAATATAGCGCATTCTTGATCGTATAACGGTTAGTATGCGACCTTGTCAAGGATTCATCTCCTAACGACCGGTCGAGATCGGAGTTCGATTCTCCGTCAGGAAGCTTCTCTTTTGCACCCGGTATCGCCGATCAAGCGGGTTGCTTTTTGCACCGCTTCTGCTCACATTTGGGGCTACCATGTCGTACTTTTGCGCAACTTTATGTAAGCTTTCCGGTCTACAGGTGGACATGAGAAATTGATGGGAGGCTCGAAACAGCTTACGAATCGATCCCAAGCGCAGAATAGACCGAGGAGAGTCAACGCGAGTGGCAAATACTCGAAGTGGCCAATTCTAGCCGGGGTGGCCGGGACTGCGAGCGTACCCAGAGCCCATGCGGCCTTCCGGAACGACGAGGGGTGGTATCATCTGCAGTAGCTGTCATAGTCGGTCAATGGGCGATTGGCCAATACGTCCAAAGGCCACCAATAGCTCGGAGTTTGATTGTCTGTCGGGAAGTCCTATGGTTTGACCCACTCGGCCTGATGGGATTGTCTCCTCTTGCATTTACATCATGCAGCGTATGTGCCTTGTGCGTACAGCGGCATTCTCTAAGGACGAGTGAGAACATCACGTCTGGAGCTTTCCTCAAGTTCGGGTCCACGCATTCCCTCATTCAATGCTCCCAACTTGACGGTCGTCTTGACCACAAGTTTGGTATCCTCTCGCTCACATATCCCCCGAGTTCGTTTGTCCATCTGTCACTTATGACCTGGCAGAGAGTACTGTGTCAGAGCCTGTGACAATCAATCTGCACTCAGCATTGTGATGTGGTAAAGACAGCGGAACCCCGCCGGATCTCCAGTCGCGGTAGACTTCATCGCGAAGCGGAAAGCGAAGCGGGCAGATCCCAGCGGCTCCATCAATGGGAAGGTTATGGCTAACCCCCAGTGACGTGCTAGCGGGCTAGGCGAACAATGTCGGAGCGGCGCGGCGCCTTTGAGGCTTCTCGCCGTCGTTTGGCCCGGGCCAACATCGTTTGCAACAGATTTCGGTCACTTAGCGAGCGGAGGGCGATGAGTGTAAACGAGTCTCATTTTACATATACGCTGCAATTATAAGATCCAGCGTTCGGGATTGTTTCCTCGAGTAGACTGACATCACCCACGATCTCTCCCGTCCAGCGTTATGGGGTCCAGCTCATCCGCGGGTGGCACTCGCGCAACCCAAGCGACCCTGATACAGCAATGGAACTCGACCAAGTCTTCACTCGAGGCGCAACTTCAGCGTGCGATCGACACAACAGTAGGCGATATGGCAGAAGCCCTCGCATCCGCCCGAGAGCTGTGCAGGATATGGCGGGTCGTTTCCGGCTCCAGTGCTCACCCACACGTGGCGACCGGAGAGAAGAGGCACGATGAGCTGGAGAGTGCTTTGAAAGTGCTAATTCGAGACGTGGGCACGGCTGTGACAAGGAAGAGCGAGAGAGCGAGTCGACCTATGGCCCTGCGCCTCGTGCGGCTTCCGTTCGACGGATGGAGGCGCTCACCGGAACAGTGCCAAAAAGAGGCGCTCAACGCACTGAATCAGCTCGATGCCCGCGTCCAGTACTTGTCGGAAGTGCGGACCAGGACTCAGCCCGTTGGGACCGCCTGGCCTACGGGACACCTGTCCCGCGGCGCATACCCTTGGGGACACCATAGTCTTGGAGCGTCGCATCACGGCCACTCCCATGGGATATCGGATCCGTCACACTCGGCGACTTTGTTCGATGGCGGATTTAGTGGCGGATTCGGTGATGGCGGAGGGGGAGGCGCGTCCGGTTGCGGAGGAGGGGGAGGAAGTTGATTTAACCAGGTTTGCGAACAAGGCCCTCGGGATCGTCTGTTCAGTATACCGTGTACATACAGCGGACTGTGCATGTAGCGGTGGGAGCATCCAGCGGCATCATCGGATGACGGCAGTGCCATGCCGCGTACCGAGTCACCGAAGGTCACGTTCTCGCATGCAGCTCGACTTGACTCGAATCGATCAGAATACACTCTCGCGCGGGTGACGAATGCATATCGTATCGCGCACTCCTGGCGGCACTCAGCACCAGTCATCCAGCCCATCCATCACACACCGCTGCCCGCCCGACTACAGCACAACACCAGCACTGGCCTCCGTCTCCTTCTCCCTTTTCTCCTTCAGCGCCTCGATCAGCCCCTTCTGACCCTCGTACCAATCTCTCCTCGCCTGCCACTTGAGCGCCTCCTTCTCCTGCGGCCGCAAACTCCTGTACCCCTTCGTGAAATCATGAGATCGCAGCACAGGCTTCTCCACGCGCGCCCACCCGGCCTTCTGCGCCCGCTTGTCCACCACTCCGCTCTCCTCCTGCGCTGCGCGGGACGCGCGGTAGTCGTTGTAATCCGGGATGGCCTCGAGCTGGTCACGCGGTATTTGGCTCGGCAGGGGGGAGAAGGATGGCACGACGGGCAGACCGGATGGGCGGGCGGGTTCGAGGGGTTCTGATTCGGAATTGGGTCCCTCGGATTGTTTGACGGCTTCCCAGGGGAGTAGGCGGGAGGGGGTGGTGTATGCTTTGAGGGATTGTTTGAAGTCGTAGGGGTCGATCGAGTGGGAGACGTAGGGTTTAAGCTGGGGTCAGTCAGGTCGGGGCTAGACAGAGTGGAGCCGGCGCAGCAGGCGAAATTTGGGAGAAAGCAATCGAGGTCGAGGGCGCAACAGGAGGATGGTATGGGAGGGCGCCAACGCTATACGCACATTTGTGTTGTCCAGCACTTCTGCGGGAGGAGCAACGTAATACCGCACTTTGGTGTCGTCCACCGCGAACAGCGCTTTCCGTGATGAGGGGAAACGTCCTGGTCGACCTGTGCGGACATTCGTCCCTGGAACATACGCCTGCTTCGTTCCTGCGTGTCAATCGGAGTCGCGTCGACTTGCTGCAACGGGCTTCAAGCACATCATGAGACGGAAAGGAAGTGCGCACCTTTGTAGAAGTCCTTGTTCCCCCGCTTCGTGTTGAGCGGTAATCGCAAAGCGCCCAAAGACGGGAATGTCGGTCTCATGCTGGCTCAAGTCGATCAAGCGGTGACGATACGGCGTGGTCTAAGGTGCAAGGTGGATTCTGGCGTTCTAAATGTTCTTTGAAATGAAATGTTCAGATCAGTGTCGGTGAAAGTGGTCGAACCGAAGAAGTGCGGGACTATTTTCACCCCGACGTTGCATTTGAATCTGAATTGAAATGCGCGTTCGGTCTGATTAGCAATTTGTTTGCGCCCATTACAAACGACTACAGTATCCGGCCCCTGGATGGTTCTGAGAATGCTCATGCAACGTTGAGCCGCACAAACGTCGCCCGCGTTGAGCCATCGTCGAGGTTGAAGCGTCGCCGAGCACTCGATGCTGTGCCCGATGGATCGTCGCGTCGGAGACTGACCAGTGCGAGACCAGGAGCGTCTGTTTCATCCACTTCATCCTCTGCATTCGACCCAGAATTGCATCGAGTGCACATCCAGTACATGGATTCTAATCCTCCCAACGGCTCTTTTTCCTCTCCGGCTCCTCGCGCTTCGTATCCCTTTTGGCCTCTTCCCTCTCCCCAGCGTCTTCCTGCGCGTTTCGTTTCGGAGGCGGGGTCGAGGAGCGCCTTCGTCGCACAGGCGGAGTCGAAGACTGCCGACGACGCATCGGCGGGGTCCGACTGCCCGAAGGCGACCTAGCCCTCCTTCGTGGCGACAGTGCAGGCTCCTTCGACACGGGTGGGGTGGACGAACGCCGTCGTCGGCGTGCTGGGGCCGGTGAAGGCGACCTCGAATCGGTCGGACTCCTCCTTCGACGTCGAAGAGGCGGAGTGCGGGATGGCGAGCGTGAGGGCGAACGCGAATCTCGGCGCGCAGGCGGTGGAGATGGACGGCGGGGAGGAGTGGGTCTTCGAGTCGCTGGAGAGGGCGATCGGCGAGAGCGCCGTTCCCCGCGCTCGTCGTCGCGTTCGCGATCGCGGCGGTCGTATCTTGGCCGATCATCGTATCGGTCTGGTCGACGATCGCTATCGTATCGCCCGGGCGGGGGCGGACGGTCGTCGAACCGCCTGGGCGGAGGGCTTCTTCGATCGAAGTTGCCTCCGGACCTATCTCCGTAGCCGGCCCGATCCCCACCACCGTACCCTCCACGGCCGCCATAGCCTCGGTCTCTTTCCCCATAGCCGCCGCGACCACCGCCTGGCCCTCCTCGGTCTGGTCCGCCGCCGTAACCTCCTCGATCATTCCCGTAGCCTCCTCGCCCTCCAAAGTCCCGCCGGTCCGGACCGGGTCCACCCCGATCAAACCGCCCTCTGTCAGAATCACCGCCGCGATATGGCCCCCGGTCGTCTCGTCGCCCGTCGAACCCGCCAGGCGGCCTGTGCGGGAGGTCAAACGAGTCGCTGGCCTGCGCACGACCAGGCAGGGGCTTTCCCTCTCTTCGAGCTCGTTCGAGCTCTTCCTTTTTCGCCGCGATGAACTGTCTTCAGCACGGCCTGACACATGTCATGGATTGTCGGGCTCACCGCGGCGGGCACTCCACCAACTGTCTCTTGCGCGCTGAGCAGGAGCGTCCAGAGCTCAGACGTGAAGCTCGCGGCGCCATACGAGTCCATAAAGCCGCCGAGGTTAATCTGAATCTCCCGCGGATCCGGCATCTAGCGTCAGGACGTATCTCGTCCGCGGTCAACGGGTTGGGGCTGGATAGCGGTAGGCAGTGGGAGGCAAACGTACCGGCTTGTCGGCATCGTCGATTTGGCTGATGGCATATTCGATCACGACGTCATCTTCGATCTTGAGAATCTCTGTCACGCGCTTGGTGATCCATTCGCGAAGGACGCCCACGTTAACCTTGCGCAGATCGACCTGAGCATTAGCGACTGGGCAAGGAAACCCGCAGAAGCGGGTTGACGCAGACGACAGCATGTACTCACCTTTTTGTCGAAGTGGTCGGGGAACTTTGTCTTTTTAAGCGAGATGGCGAGCTTGTCCTTAAAGCGCTATCGGGTGTGAGCTCTAGGACCAAGGTGGGTAGTTGTACGGGAATTCAGAGAGCGTAAGGATCGGGCTAGATGACGACAAGATGGGTAGGATTGCTCCAGACTGCGCGCTCCTGCTCGTCTGTTTGACCCCCTGTCACCAAGCAAAATTTCCCAGACTGGTCTCATGGCGCCCCAATAACCCTCTCCAGCCCTCTGTGCTCACGGTCCTTGACCTTGCGGCTCTCCGAAGCGGTTGACCGCTGGCATTGGAGATATCGACATAGGTGGACATGGATCATACGGCATGAAACACGTACCGTATCTTGAGACGCATCCGTCCCTCGCAGACCTTGATCGTCATCTATCCGTCCGTCAACCTGGCTCAGGGAGGAGCTCACCGCTTGACATGTCTGATCAACCGGGATGTATGTATATGGACAGGGCCAAAAGTCGGGGCAACAGCAAGTAATGAGCCCGTTGACGGCAGTCGCGTGGTGGCAGCCTGACATCCACTCGGTGACCTGAGTGGCGTTATCGCTGGTTGTCAGGCTGACAATGCACGATTTGACGAATATGTCCGGCCACCGTCCTCTCCCCGCTGTTGACGCTCAAACCCGTTACCCAGCGCACTCTTTACCTGTCCCCGGAAGCACCCTCTTTACTCTTGTTGACCTCTTCACGCTCTTGTTCATCACTTACACTCTCTGTCGTATGGTCTGCACCCATTCCCACTGGATCCGACCCTGCGGACAGCACCTCGCTCGGCGGCCTGCACGCCCGTCAGAATGGACGACCTCGCCCCTTTGCCCTCCACCTTCGACGCGGGCCTGTCGCCTCAACAGTCACCCCAGGCCGACTTGTCTCTGACTCTCGAATCCGGCGCGCCCCTGTTCGGACGAGATGTCAACACGGCCTCGCCGCCCGCATACGACGACCTCGAGTCCCGCTCGGGCACGCCGCCGGCAGGCCCGGCCGACCTGATTCAGGAGCAGGATGACGCTATGACCGGCGTCGAGACAGTCTATGATGAGGGAGTGGCCGTCGAGGATTCTGAAGAAGTGATGGGCGGACTGGAAGAAGAAGAAGGCGATAGGCCAGCCCCTGAGGCCGAGCTGTGGGGCTTTTTGGCGCAGTTGCAGGGGACAAAGGAGGATGGGTATAACGAGGACGAAGAGCAAGAAGATGAGCCGATTGAGGACAAAGAGGAACGAGAAGCGGGTACGTCCAGCCTG
>Ga0308169_10003704_pt1 | contig 14731 bp, 10 predicted proteins | sample PhyBR1_2_FD_202139 | JGI IMG/M metagenome (GOLD analysis project Ga0308169, IMG submission 202139) | Phyllosphere microbial communities from UC Gill Tract Community Farm, Albany, California, United States - DLSLSB.R1 | ecosystem: Host-associated > Plants > Phyllosphere > Unclassified | place... | reverse complement strand
CGCCTCAATACCGTGCAGGCCGTCGTCGCCGACGTGCCGATGGATGCCAGTTATGGCGACGAGGTCAGCAACCTGAAGGTGTCGCGCATCGTCACCGAATTTTTTGCAAAGCACATCCGCAATTTCGTGAAGCGCCTGTTCTACAACTATTATTTGCGCAACATGTCGCTCGCTTCCATGGAGCTGCCGCTCGGGCTGGCGATGCTGCTTGGCGGCACCATCTACGGCGGTACCCACTGGATCCAGTCGGCCCGCGCCGGCGTCGAGACGCCGGCCGGTACCGTGATGCTGGCGGCGGTGCCGATCCTCATGGGCATGCAGCTGATCCTGGCCTTCGTCGCCCACGACATCGCGTCGGTGCCCAAGCGTCCCCTGCAAAAGAAAGTCTCCTTGCGGCGCCTGCGATGCGACTAGCCGCAGGCATGCTGTCGCCGCAACTGGCGATCTATATTTTCGGCGGCCTGGTCTGCGCCGCGATCGACGTCGGCCTGATGCAGCTGCTGATCGTCAAGCACGTCAACCCCTTCGTCGCCACGACGGCCGGGTTCCTGACGAGTTTGATCGTGAACTACGCCTTCCACGCCAAGGTCACGTTCAAGAATGTCACCAGCGCCGCCACCTTCACCCGTTACCTGTGCGTCGTCGGGCTCAATTACCTGATCACGCTGGGCATCGTCGCGCTCTCGATTTCGCTCACCGGCGTCCCCCTGTACGGCAAACTGGTGTCGCTGGCGGTGATTTCGGTGAATGGATTCTTGCTGGGTAAATACTGGATTTTCAAGCAGGCCTAGCACCGCGCGCCTGCCGCCTCCGGGCTGCGAACGGCAGCCCATCCGACACCGTTGCTGATTTGCAACCACCGTTCCCGGGGCAGGGCAGTGCGCCGGCCGCGGCGGAAAGCCGGCACTGCCCGGATCGGATGAGCGAGGTAAAATAGCGGTATGACTTCCCCGACCTTCACCCACCTGCGCGTCCACTCCGAATACTCGATCGTGGACGGCCTTGTGCGCATCGACGACCTGGTCGGCGTTGCCGCCAAGGACAAGCAACCGGCCCTGGCCGTCACGGATCTCGCCAACATGTTCTGCATGGTGCGCTTCTACAAGGCGGCGCGCGGCAAGGGGATCAAACCGATCATCGGGGTCGACGCCTGGATCACCAACGACGACAACCGCGAGAAGCCGTCGCGCCTGCTCATCCTGGCGAAAAACCACACCGGCTACCTGCAGCTGTGCGACCTGCTGTCCAGGGCCTGGCTCACCAACCAGTACAAGGGCCGCGCCGAGTTCCGCGCCGAATGGCTGGAAGCGCTGGCCACGTCCACCTCGACGCTGCACCCGGATGCCGACCAGTCCAATGCCCTGATCGTGCTCTCGGGCGCCTGCTTCGGCGACGTCGGCCAGGCCATCGACAACGGCGACATCGAGCGCGCCGAACGCAATGCCGCGCGCTGGGCAAGCATCTTCCCCGGCCATTTCTATATCGAGATCCAGCGCGCCGGCGCCGCCAACCAGGAGCAGGCCGTGCGCCATTCGGTGGCGCTGGCCGGCCGCCTCGGGCTGCCGGTGGTGGCGACGCACCCTGTGCAGTTCATCAACAAGGACGAATTCATCGCCCACGAGGCGCGCACGTGTATCGCCGAGGGCGAAATGCTGGCCAACGCCAAGCGCGTGCGCCGCTTCAACGAAGAGATGTGCTTTAAAACCCAGGCCGAGATGGCGGAGATGTTCGCCGACCTGCCGGGCGCGCTCGCCAATTCGGTCGAAATCGCCAAGCGCTGCAACGTCGTGCTCACGCTCGGCAAACCGCAGCTGCCGGACTTCCCGACCCCGCCGGGCATGACGATCGACGAATTCCTCGTGGCCGAATCGCAGAAGGGCCTGGAAAAGCGCCTCGAGCACCTGTATCCGGACCCGGCCAAGCGCGAAGAAGCGCGCCCGCGTTATGAAGAGCGCCTGAAGTTCGAGACCGATACCATCAACAAGATGAAGTTCCCGGGCTACTTCCTGATCGTGGCCGAGTTCATCCAGTGGGCCAAGGACAACGGCGTGCCCGTCGGTCCGGGCCGCGGTTCGGGTGCGGGTTCGCTGGTGGCCTATTGCCTGCTCATTACCGACCTCGATCCGCTGAAGTACAACCTGCTGTTCGAGCGCTTCCTGAACCCGGAACGGGTCTCGATGCCCGACTTCGACATCGACTTTTGCCAGGAAAACCGCGACCGCGTGATCCAGCACGTGAAGGATTTGTATGGCCGCGATGCGGTCTCGCAGATCGCCACCTTCGGTACCATGGCGGCCAAGGGCGCGATCCGCGACGTCGGCCGCGTGCTCGACTACGGCTACAACTTCTGCGACGGCATCTCGAAACTGATTCCGTTCAAGCCGGGCAAGCCGGTGTCGATCGCCGAGGCGATCGAAGAGGAGCCGCTGCTGAAAGAACGCCTCGAGAACGAGGAAGAAGTCAAACAGGTGCTGGAACTGGCCCAGCAGGTCGAGGGCATCACCCGTAACATCGGCATGCACGCCGGCGGCGTGCTGATCGCGCCGGGCAAGCTGACCGACTTCTGTCCTTTGTACACCCAGGGCGGCGACGCCGGCGTCGTCTCGCAGTACGACAAGGACGACGTCGAGGCCGTGGGCCTCGTGAAGTTCGACTTCCTGGGTTTGACGACGCTGACCATCCTCGACCGCGCGGTGAACTACATCCGCGCGCTGGACCCGGTCGACGCCGGATTCAACCTGGAGACGCTGCCGCTGAACGACCGGCCGTCCTATAAACTGCTGTCGGATGCGAAGACGGTCGCGATCTTCCAGCTGGAGTCGCGCGGCATGCAGGGCATGCTGAAGGATGCGCGTCCCGACCGCTTCGAGGACATCATCGCGCTGGTCGCGTTGTACCGTCCGGGCCCGATGGACCTGATTCCCGACTTCTGCAAGCGCAAGCACGGCGAGAAGTTCGATTATCCCGATCCGCGCACCGAGTCCATCCTGTCCGAGACCTACGGCATCATGGTCTACCAGGAGCAGGTCATGCAGATGGCGCAGATCGTCGGCGGCTATTCGCTGGGCGGCGCCGACATGCTGCGCCGCGCGATGGGCAAGAAGAAGGCCGAAGAGATGGCCGAGCACCGCGAGATCTTCCGCGCCGGCGCCGCCAAGGACGGCCTGTCGACGGAGAAAGCGGACGAAATCTTCGACTTGATGGAGAAGTTCGCCGGCTACGGTTTCAACAAGTCGCACGCCGCCGCCTACGCGCTGCTGTCCTACCATACCGCCTACCTGAAAGTGCACCATACGGCCGCCTTCATGGCAGCCAACATGTCGCTGGCGATGGAAGACACGGACAAGATCAAGATCCTGGTCGAGGACTCGATCGACGTCTGCAAACTCACGCTGCTGCCGCCGGACGTCAACGAATCGCAGTTCCGCTTCACGCCGGAAGGCGAGCCGAAATCCGTCACCGGGAAACAGGTGACGAACATCCGCTATGGCCTGGGCGGCGTGAAGGGCGCGGGGCAGGGCGCGATCGAGGCGATCGTCGCCGCGCGCAAAGAGGGCGGCAAGTTCAAGGATTTGTTCGACTTCTGCAAGCGCGTCGACCGCAAGCAGATCAACCGCCGCACGATCGAATCGCTGATCCGCGCCGGCGCGATGGACTGCTTCAATGTCGACCGCGCGATCCTGCTGGCCTCGGTGACGTTTGCGATGGAAGTGGCGGGCCAGGAAGCGGCCGCCGCGAACCAGGTCAGTTTATTTGGCGGTGACGACAGTGACCTCGTCGCGCCGCCGGAATACGTGAAAGCGCTACCCTGGACCGACCGCCAGAAACTGTCGGAAGAGAAGACCGCGCTCGGCTTCTACCTGTCGGGCCACATGTTCGACATCTATTCCCAGGAGGTGCGGCGTTTCGCGCGCACCCGCCTGCAGGACCTGGAGCCCTCGCGCGAGCCGCGCATGCTGTGCGGCGTGATCACCGGCGTGCGCACGCAGATGACCCAGCGCGGCAAGATCCTGATCGTCGCGCTCGACGACAAGACCGGCGTGGTCGAGGTCACCGTCTACAACGAGGTGTTCGAGGCGAACAAGAACGCCTTCCGCGAAGACGAATTCCTGCTGGTGGTGGGCAAAGTGTCAGAAGACCGCTTCAATGGCGGCCTGCGCATCACGGCCGAGAAGGTCTACGACCTGGCCAGCTCGCGCATCCAGTACGGCCACAAGCTGGAGATGGACCTGGCCTGCACGGTCAGCCCGGCCAAGGTCGCGGAGGTGCTGGCGCCGTATAAACATCCGGACGGCCTGCCGGTCAGCCTGCGCATCAAGCCGGCGAACGTCGACTGCATCCTGCAGCTGGGCGACGAGTGGCGCGTGGCGCCGTCGGACGCGCTCAAGCAGGCGCTCGAGCTGACGCTGGGGGCGAAGGCGGTGGCGGTCGAGTACTGATCGTCCACGGCCCGTCCAGCCGCCTGCGCGGCTGGACGGGCGCCTTCAGGCGGCGGCCTTGCGCTGCCAGACCTTGATCTTGCGGGCCACGAGCTTGCCGATAACGAAGCCGGGATTGCCTGCCAAGAGCTTGCGCATCTGCGAGGCGGCGCGGCGGTCGGCATGCCGGTCGTGGCTGTCGAGGGTGTCGCCCTGCATGGCCGCCAGTACCGTGCCGAGTTCATGGAACAGGTTTTGCTGCAGCAGGGCCTTGACGTCGGCGCGCGCCGCGCGTCCTTCGCGCCACGGCATTTCATAGGTGCGCTTCAGGATCACGATGTAGAAATGGACGGTGGCGGCGTCGATGTGCAGGCGCAGCGCATCGCTCGCCGGCACCTGCTCGAAGTGGCGGCGGATGTGCAGCACCGCCTGTGCGAAGTCGGTGCACCACTTGTGCGACAGGCCCCGTTTCATGCTGCCCGGATGCTGGCGGTAGTCGAAGCAGGGGCGCGCCAGGCGGTACAGGCTGGCGCACTCGGCGACCAGTTGCGGCGTCACCGTGATGTCTTCGAAGGTGCGGCCCGGCGGGTACAGCGGCGCCGGCTGGCGCGCATAGATCTCGCGCCGCATCACGTTCGCCCAGGCGTAGCACTGGCGGTCCATGAAGAAGGTGCGCAGGATCGCTTCACGGTCGCGCACCAGCGTATTGGCCGGGTAGCCGCGCACGATGGGGCGGGTACGGCGCATGTTGTGCGGGTGCCAGTCGTTGAAGTCGCAGGCGATGAGGTCGGGCCGGTGCGCCGCGATGATGGCGTCGAGCTCCGCCAGGGTGCCGGGCAGGACCAGGTCGTCGGCATCGAGGAACAGGATGTACTCGCCGCCGGCGGCGTCGAGCAGGCGGTTGCGGGTGACCGCCAGTCCCTGGTTGTCCTGCCGGATCAGCTTCGTTGGAAGTGCGGCATACGCCTGCTGCAGGCGCTCCACCACCTGGGCGGTGCCGTCGGTCGAACCGTCGTCGATGACGATCAGTTCATGGGCCGGCGCCATCTGGTCCAGCACCGAACGCAGGGTCGCCTCGAGGTGGTGCTGCGCGTTGTACGCGGGGACGAGGATGGAAAGCCTTGGTGCCGTGTTCATTCGTATTTCTCTTTCTGCGCTGCGCCGGCCCCGGGGGGCTCCGTGTTGGCAGTTGTGCCGTCATCAGCGATAATGTGGTGAAAAATTCTTGTTGGTGCGGCGCAAAACGCCGCTGGCGCGCCATGCCGCCGCCGGGTGATCATGCAGCTTTTGCCGGAACCCGACAGAATATCTTACCTGCAGATCAATGGACAATATGCTGACGAAAACGACGGGCCCGTTGCGGGTATGGACAGGCGCCCTGGTTTTCGCAGTTCCTTCCCTGGTCCTGATTGCCGGCACCGGCGTCGGCCTGGCCAGCTTCCTGTTCATCCTGTCCTTGCCCTTCGTGTGGCATGATGCCCGTGCCGGCCTGGCGCGCCACTGGCCGGCGGCGCGCTGGGTCCTGCTGGCTTTCCTGTTCAATGTCGTGGTCGCGCTGCTGTACTTCCTCGTGCGTCCCGAAGAGCCGCTCAGCAACCTGGAAAAACCATTCCGGATGTTCTGCGCGGCCAGCGCGCTGATGCTGGTGCTGGCGGCGCGGCCGTCGCGCCGCATGCTGTGGTGGGGCGCGGTGGCCGGCGCCACCGGCGCCATGCTGCTGGTAGGCTACCAGCGCATCGTGCTGGGCATCGACCGGCCCGGCGGGACGATCAACGCCATCGCCTTCGGCGATTTGTCCCTGTGCCTGGGACTGGTCGCGCTGGCGGCGACGCTCGATGTGCGCCACGGCGTGCGCAGTGTCCTCTGGCCGTCGCTGGGCGCGCTTGCCGGCCTGCTCGCTTCGGTGATGACGGGCACGCGCGGCGGCTGGCTGGCGCTGGTGTTTGCGCTGCTGCTGTTCCTGCGCCAGGGGCACCTGGCGCATGGGCGCCTGAAATTACTGCTGGGCGCCGGCGTCGCAGTGCTGGCCCTGCTGTATTTCGTGCCGGCCAGCGGCATCCAGGCGCGCATCGACGAGGGCATCAACGACGCGCGCACCTGGAACGCGGGGGGCAACAAGTTTACCAACCTCGGGATCCGGCTCGAACTCTGGAAGGGCGCCGGCATGCTGATCGCCGAGCACCCGCTGTTCGGGCTCAGCGTCCAGGCCGGCCACGCGCGGCTCCAGCAGCACGTGCAGGCGGGGCGGCTCGATCCGGTGGTACTGTCGCCGGTGCACATGCATAACGATGCGGTGCAGGCACTGGTCTTCGGCGGCGTGCCCGGTTTCCTGGCCTGGCTGGGCATCCTGGCGGCGCCCTTCGCCTTTTTTGCGCGCGCGGCCCGGCGCGGCGCGGCTGCCGGACACCCGAACGCCGCCGCGCTGGCGGGCATGCTCGTCCCGCTCGGCTATTTCGGGTTCGGCCTGACCGAAATGATGTTCTGGTCCGGCAGGGCCTGCCTGTTTTACGCACTCATGGTCTTCGTGCTCATGGGGCTCACCCTGAATTCGGAAGAAGAACTTGGAAACTAGCACCATCGTCAAACGCCTGCTGGCCATCGTCAAACCCTACCGGAGCCGCGCCTTCTTCTCGCTGCTGGCGATGGCCGGCACCGCCGCCACCCAGCCGGCGCTGGCCAAGGCGCTCGAACTCCTGCTCGACAAGGGCTTCGGTCCCAACAAGGTCGACTTCAGCCTGTGGCTGGTGCCGGGCATCCTGATCTCGATCTTCGCGCTGCGCGGCGTGTTCACGTTTTCGACCGCCTACCTGAACAACTGGGTGATGAGCCGCGTGCTCAACGACTTGCGGCGCATGGTGTTCGAGCGTGTGCTGCGCCTGCCGGTGGCGCGCTTCCACGAGGAGTCGACCGGCAAGATCATTAACACCGTGATCGGCGACGTGCGCCAGGTGGTCGACATGATCAACTCGGTCTTCGTCGCCTTCGTCCGCGATGTGCTGGTCGTGCTCGGCCTGCTGGCCGGCCTGCTGTACCTGAACTGGGTCCTGACCCTGATCGCCATCGTCGTCGTTCCCCTGACCGCCGTGATCGTCCGTACCACGACCGCCCGCCTGCGCCGCCTGAACCGCGACAACCAGCGCGTGACGGCGGAAATGACCCAGGTGGTCGAGGAAGCCACGCGCGGCCACCAGGTGATCCGCGTGTTCGCCGGCGAGCGCTACGAGCGGCGCCGCTTCGAGCAGCGCAGCGAAGCGCTGCGCGGCTTTTCGCAGCGCATGACGGTCGCCTTTGCCGCCACCACCCCGATCACGCAGGTCGCCACCGCGGTGGCGGTATCGGTGGTGATCGTGATGGCGATCCGCTCCGACATGACGGTGGGGGAGTTCACCAACTTCACCACGATGATGCTGATGCTGCTGACGCCACTGAAGTCGCTGGCCGAAGTCAACGGCCCGATGCAGCGCGGGATCGCGGCGGCGGAAACCGTCTTCTCGATGATCGATGCGCCGGTCGAACAGGACGCGGGCACCCGCGTGCTCGGGCGCGCCGCCGGGCACCTGCAATTCGAGGGGGTGGGCTTCACCTATCCGGGTGCGCATGCGCCGGCCCTGTCGAACGTGTCGCTCGACGTGCAGCCGGGCCAGACCGTGGCCCTGGTCGGCATCTCGGGCGGCGGCAAGTCCACCTTCGTGAACCTGGTCACGCGCTTCTACGATCCCCAGGCGGGCCGCATCCTGCTCGACGGCGTGCCCTACACGGAGCTGGCGCTGGGCAGCCTGCGCGCGCAACTGGCCATGGTCAGCCAGAACGTGGTCCTGTTCGACGACACCCTGGCCGCCAACATCGCCTATGGCGCCGAGCGCATCGACTACGAGCGCCTCGCCGCGGCGGTCAAGGCCGCGCACCTCACCGAGGTGGTGGCGAAGCTGCCCGATGGCGTGGAGTCGATGATCGGCGAGAACGGCATGCGCCTGTCGGGCGGCCAGCGCCAGCGGGTGGCGATCGCACGCGCCATCTACAAGGACGCGCCCCTGCTCATCCTCGACGAAGCGACGTCGGCCCTGGACAACGAGTCGGAACGCGCCGTCCAGGCGGCGCTCGACACGCTGATGGCGGGCCGCACGACGCTGGTGATCGCGCACCGCCTGTCGACCATCGAGGGGGCGGACCGCATCGTCGTGATGGAACAGGGACGGATCGTCGAACAGGGCACGCACGAGGAGCTGCTGGCGGCCAACGCCATGTACGCCAACCTGTATCGATTGCAGTTCGCCGCCACGGCCAGGGCCTGAACGGCAGGGCCGGCCGCGCGCCGGCCGCCTGAACGGCCGCAGGCCGCCTAGAAGCGGCGCAGCCCGTTCGACAGGTTGGTGAACAGGTTGGCGAACCGGTAGAAGGTCTTGAAGACGAAGCGCTTCAGTCCCAGCATGGTGCCTTTTTCGCGCTGGTTGCGCACGTCGATGCCGATCACCGAGTCCTCGTGCGTCGGGTAGACCCCATGCGGCACGATGGCGTGAATCAGTTCGCCATGGTCGAAGGTGTATTTCAGGAACAGGTCGATCGGCGCCCGGATCGTGGCCGCATGCGCCAGCAGCCGCTGGGCGCCGCGCGGGGTGATCACGTAGCCGGTCATGCACATGCCGACATCGAGCTGTTTGACGAGGCTGAAACGCTCGCCCTTGTCCGAGGTGAGCACCAGGTGTTTTTCCAGCGGTTCCAGGCGCACGAACGACACCTGGTCGGCAAAGCGCTCGAGGTAGGCCAGGCCCGCTTCGAAATCGGGCGTCAGCTGGAAATCGTCTTCCAGCACGACGATCGGCTCGCCCAGCGCAACGCATTTCTCCCATGCCAGCAGATGGCTCACGTAGCAGCCCAATTCGCCCGGCGCGGCCTTGCGCCGCCGGTTCACGAGGAAGCTGTTTTCGTCGTAACGCCGCAGGTAGGGGTGCTGGTCGACGCGGCCGTCGACGGCGTCGATGAACGCGAAAGGCAGGTTGCGCTCGCCCAGCTTGCGCGCGACAAGCTCGCGCCGCGCGTGGCTGGTGGGAAGACTGATGACGAATATTTTCAAGGATAAGCCTGTAGTGATGCCGCATTGAAGGCAGCGAAGCGCGCGCCGCCATGACGGCGCGGTTCGCTACACCCGGAATGTTACATCATCGGCTGCGCACCGTCTCGGGAGGAATGCTCCTGGGCCGGGCGGCGCGCGGGGCGTCAGCTGGCGTAATGCGCCGCTTCCCCCACCATCTCGCCGTCGTCCGCCGCGTGCTCCTCCAGCGCCCTGATGTAGCGCGCCAGTGCGTCGTCGAGCGAAGGCAGCAGCATGCCGCGTTCGCTGCCCAGCGCCGAGTAATGCGGACGCACGGCCACGTAACCGAGCTCCGTCGCCGCACGCTCTTCCAGTGCACGCGCATCGACGCCGGCCACTTCGCAGGCCTTGCGCGCCAGCTCGGCCCAGGTCACGGCTTCGCCATTGGTCAGGTGCCAGACGCCGCGTTCGCGGTCGATCAGCAGGTCGAGGCTGACGTTGACCAGGTCCGGCACATAGGTCGGCGAAACCACCAGGTCGTTCGAGGCGGTGAACGGCTTGCCGGCTTTCAGGGTCTTGAGCGCCTGCGTGACGAAGTTGTGCTTGTCCCAGGGGCCGAAGAAGGAGCTGGTGCGGATCACGAGGGCCTGCGGATCGGCTTCCAGCACGCGGCGCTCGGATTCGGCCTTGCTGCGGCCGTAGACGCCGAGCGGCGCCACCGGGTCGGATTCGACATACGGCGTGTCCTTGCCGCCGTCGAACACCAGGTCGCTCGAGAAGGTCATGAAGCGCAGCGCGTGGCGGATGCAGGCCAGGGCCAGCACGGTCGGGCCGTGCGTGTTCCCGTTCATGCAGCCGTCGGCATCGAGTTCGGCGTCGTCGACGCGCACATAGCCGCCGGCGTTGATGATGGCCCAGGGCTTGAAGCGCTGGATCGCCGCTTCGACCGAGGCCGGATCGGTGATGTCCATCTCCTGGCGCGTCAGCACGTGGTGCGCCAGGTTGCGCTTTTCGCAGATGCGGGCAAAGGCCGAACCGAGGGTGCCGGTGGCGCCCGTGATCAGGATCGGCTGCACATGGTTCGACTTGAACTGGCTGCGCACCGCGATGTCGGCCACCGCCGTGCGGGTCGCGACCGGTTTGCACAGGAAGCGGCCCGGCCGGCGCCACCAGCCCTGGCCCTGCAGCACCGGGTTCGACAGCGGACGGCCGCTGGCCAGTTCGCGCATCAGGCTCGCCACCGCGGTCGGACGCGGTTGCGGTCCGCGCACGTCGAAGGGACCCGGCTCGTAATAGCCGCGGCATTCGGTGACCAGGCAGTTCCAGTCGTAGGAGCCGAGCAGGGCCCAGACGGTGACGGCGCGGATGTCGGCGCCGCCGGCTTTGGTCTTCTGCGCGGCATTCCAGATCTCGAGCAGCCAGCGCATCTGGTCTTCGCGGTTGGCGTCGATGTGGGCTTCGGTGACGGCGATCGGCAGGCCGTAGCGCTCCCAGGTTTCCTGCAGCAGCGGCCCGATGCCGGGCGTCGGCGTGGCCAGGGCGCGCGGGGTCTCGATGTCGGCATGCAGGTGGCCGTCGTATTCGTGGACGCGGTCCTTCGGATAGCGCTCGGTGCGGTGGTCGAGCCAGCGCTCGCTGGTGGCGTAGTAGTTGACGCCGATGATGTCGGGCGGGCAGGTGTTCTCGCGGAACCAGAGCAGTTCTTCGGGCGTGGCGCCGGATTCGAGCAGGTAATTCCACAGCTTGTGTTCAGGATCGACTTTCCCGCACAGCAGGTCCCAGGCCAGCCAGCGCCGTTCGTTGAAGAAGTTCGCCAGCCATGCCATTTCCGGCGTGCCGTAGGTTTTCGAGAGGTCGTCGGTCTGTACCAGCTTGGCGTCCGGGTTGACGGCGCGGATCGCGCGCATCGACAACACGGTGGCCTTGCACTGGTTCAGGAGGGCGCGGATAAAGGTCGTGTGGCTCTTCCCGTGGGGGTACCAGACGCCGGCCAGACCGGAAAAGCGCGCTGTCGTCAAAGGTTCGTTGACGGGGGTGTAGTACTCGGCCCAGGGGTAGCGCCGGGCTACCGCGCCGGCGTACTCGGCGAGCTTTTCGGGGAAGGCCGGATCGACCAGGCTCGTATGTTCCGGGCCGCTTCCGTGGTGGATCAATCCGACGATGGGGGTGACGCCGAGTCGCTGCAGCGCCGGCAGGCGTGCGTCCGACCAGGACCAGTCGGCGTTCTCGATGCCGTCCGGGGCGGTGCGCTCCCACAGCACCGGATACCGGATCGCCTTGATGCCGAGCGAGGCGAAGCGCTCGATGTCTTCCACGCGGTCGGCGTGGCCATTGCGTTCCATCTGGCTGAAGTAATTGTCGCGTACACGGTTGACCGTGCATTCAAGGCCGCCCCAAAGCGCCAGCTCGGTTGCGGTCTCAGGCTGGATCTGCTTGTCGATGTTCATGAGAAATACCTGCTAATAATGAGACAGGCCCTAGCCTAACGGCCCTATGCAGGCTGCAATGTGAAACGGCGAACATATAAGAGACATTTCGGACTAGTCCTACTTTTTGTCTTCGTATCCATTTCCTCTGCTAAATATATGCTAACTGCTGCGAAATCGTTCGCTTCCATTTCCCGGTGGCGTGCGAACTTGGTATATTCTTGCTTATTCGGCAATTCCGACAAAATCGCTTGTGGAGTGGACATATGTATATGGTGTATTGGACGGTTATTGAGGAAAGCGACCACCGCCCGCAGGCCCAGGGTTTCGGCACCGAGGAGATGGTCAAGGCGATGGGCTTCATGGAAGATTTGCGCCGCCGCCAGCGCGGGGGCGAGGGGGTGCGGTTTATTACGATGTGTTCCGAGCACCCGGATGTGGTGGGGCATCCTGGGGTGGATGTGACGGGGGCGGATTACGACTGGAAGAAGCGGAGAAGGTGATTCAGGTGCATCGAAGTGGCGCCTTTATTTCATGCCTGTGCGATTGGCGGCTGGATGGGATGGGTCCCAAATGTTCGGGTCTCCGCGCTCCCGTCCTTCGGTATCGTCACCGACACCGACGTCGATGAGGAAGCGGTAAGGCGGTTCGCGCGTCCAGCAGCCTTCGGTGCACTTGAGCCGGAAAACCATGCCGTACAGCTTGGGAATACGCAGGGTTGTCTCCTGCGCGTAACCCGGTTTGAACATCCGTGCATACAGCCGCTTCTTGCCCTCCGGTGTCAGGTCGAACCAGGTGCTGTCGTCGTTTGCCCACGGCTCCCAACCGCCCGCCTTGAATTGGTTCTGCAGGTTTTCGAGAATAACGACGGCCTCGTCGAAAGACAGTTCTTCGAGCATCGGCGAGGTGGCAAGTGTGCCGACCACGTTCCGATGGAAACTCAGTGCGGCAAACTTTGTCGGTGGCAGGGTGAACCCATGTTCGGAATCGTTGAGACGCACAATGACGGCCGGCTCCGTGACCCAGGTTGCGCCCCAGCCGGTGTCGGAGTCGGGAATGTTCGACTTGGCCATCACCGGGAAGGTCGAGTCCTTCACGACGCCCTCGAAGGATTGTCCGGGGCGAAACGACAACAGAGTCGGCTCAGGCTTGGGCTGAAACCACCAGATACCGGCAGCGATGGCGGCAATCGCCACCGCCAGATGTCTAGGACGCGTCTTCATTTCATGCCCTTGCGACTGGCGGCTGGATGGGCCGGCTCCCAAATATTCGGGTCTCCGCGTTCCCATCCTTCCGTATCGCGACCGACACCAACGTCGATAAGGAACAGATATGGCGGTTCGCGTGTCCAGCAGCCTTCAGTGCACTTGAGCCGGAAGGTCATGCCATACAGCTTGGGGATACGTAAAATTGCCGTTTGCATGTAGCCTGGCTCGAACATCCGTGCATACAGCTTCTTCTTGCCCTCGGGCGTCAGGTCGAACCAAACGCTGCCGTCCACAGCCCATGGTTGCCAACCTCCTGCCTTGAACTGGTTCTGCAGGTTCTCGAGAACGTCGACAGCCTCGTCAAAGGGCAGTTTTTCGAGCATCGGCGAGGTCGCGAGCGTTGCGACCACATTACGCTGGAAGCTCAGTGCGGCGAACTTTGTCGGCGGTAGCGTGAACCCGTGCTCGGAATCGTTGAGGCGGATAATGACGGCCGGCTCCGTGACCCAGGTTGCTCCCCAACCCGTGTCGGAATCGGGGATATTCGACTTTGCCAGGACCGGGAAGGTCGAGTCCTTCACCACACCCTCAAAGGCTTGTCCTGGGCGAAACGAGAGGAGCGTCGGTTCGGGCATACGGGAATGCCACCAAGTGGCGGTGAGGACGAGGCCAGCCGCCAGAAGCAACAAGCGATACCGGCCCTTCATGCGACCCCTCCGCCGGCGGCGATGGTACGGATCGAGGCCTCGACGTGCGGGCGCTCGGGACCGTTGAGGAGCTGGTCGAATCGTTTCGCGGCCTGCTTCACGAAGTGCATGCGCTCGTCAGCAACCCACAATTTGGCGTCCTTATTCCGTGAGAACCAGGAGGTAAAGCCCGTCTTGGCCCGGCACTCGGCAGACAGAGTCAGTTTGATTTCCTCGTAATATCCGCTCGGAAATTCCTTCGCCCAGGCATACTGGTTCATGGCAAGCAGCTTCTGCAGAATCGCGTCGTCATACAGGATCTTCTGGAGAATGTTTACTTGCTCATGCTGAGCTAGCGATTCAACGCTGAGTGCCAAATCCCCGTTCTCGATCTGGCCAAACGCGTCACGAATCTCTCGGAACGGCGTTCCGAGCCGGAGCTTGTCCCGTTTAACTGCCCAATGGAACGGGTACTTATCATTCTGCCTTTTTTCCAGATAAGCAGTGAACTCCTTCCACCCCCGCTCCATATAAAACCTGTGCAGCGGATAAATATCCAGAAACAGGTGCGCATTCCCGAAGCCCAGCTTCTGGACCATGTAGGCCGCGCCGGCCTCCATCCCCGCCTGCAGCCCGACCGCCGCCTCCGCACCGGGCATCGCGGACGCAATTGAATACTGCAGGTTTTCGCGCTCGGCGCGGTTCTTGTCGATCGTCTCGGCCGAATGCAACAGCCCGCACCCCACCTGCTTCGACGCGAACGCCGCCAGCCCCGCCCACTGGAAGCGGCTGTCGGCCAGCCATAGGCGGGCGTAGGCGGCGTTGATGCGTTTATTGCGCTCGCGGTCGTTGCCTTCGAAGCTGCCGTTGACCTTGATGATCTCCTCCGCTTCCACCTGAAAAATGCCCCACAGGTATTCCGGCGTCAGGATGGGAACGGCGATCGCCTTTTCCACCGTGGCGG
>Ga0308169_10003703_pt1 | contig 14732 bp, 15 predicted proteins | sample PhyBR1_2_FD_202139 | JGI IMG/M metagenome (GOLD analysis project Ga0308169, IMG submission 202139) | Phyllosphere microbial communities from UC Gill Tract Community Farm, Albany, California, United States - DLSLSB.R1 | ecosystem: Host-associated > Plants > Phyllosphere > Unclassified | place... | reverse complement strand
ATGGACGAACCGACCAACCACCTGGACATGGAATCCATCGAAGCGCTGAACCTGGCGCTGGAGAACTACCCGGGCACGCTGATCTTCGTCAGCCACGACCGCGAGTTCGTGTCGTCCCTGGCAACCCGCATCATCGAGCTGAGCGCCGACGGCGTGGTCGACTTCAGCGGCACTTATGACGACTATCTGCGCAGCCAGGGTGTGATGTTCTAAGAGCAGCCGCGAGTTGTTAGCTTCGAGCTGCAAGTGAAAGCCCCGTCCATGTGACGGGGCTTTTTCATTTCAACAAAAACCTGTGGGAGCGAGCCCGCGATAGTGGCGTGTCAGGCTACTGGATGCCGCAAGTGCTGGCCTCTTCGCGAGCAGGCTCGCTCCCACATTGGATTTTCAGCAGACCATAAAACACCGAGCACCACAAAACCCTGTGGGAGCGAGCCTGCTCGCGAAGAGGCCAGTACATTCACTCCCCTTTCGGGTTGAATCCCTGCCTTCGCAACGTATTTAATTAGCCTGCTTTCTTTTGTTCCCACCTCACGCCATGATGAAACACTCCTGCCGCTGCCCGCGAACGAGTCCCATGCCAACAGCCCAGCCCGCTTCCAGTTCCTTGTCGATCACCTTGCAGATCGTCTCGATCGTTTTCTATACCTTCATTGCCTTCCTCTGCATCGGCCTGCCGATTGCGGTGTTGCCCGGGTATGTCCACGAACAATTGGGCTTCAGCGCGGTCATCGCTGGGTTGACCATCGGCTCCCAGTACCTCGCGACCCTGCTCAGCCGGCCCATGGCCGGGCGATTGTCAGACAGCGTCGGCACCAAGCGAGCCATCGTCTATGGTTTGCTGGGGATTCTGCTCAGCGGCCTGCTGACGCTGATCTCGACGCTGCTGCAGGACTTTGCGCTGCCAAGCCTGTTGATCCTGATTGCCGGCCGCTTGCTGTTGGGAGTGGCCCAGGGCCTGATCGGCGTCGGGACGATCAGTTGGTGCATGGGCCAGGTCGGCGTGGAGCACACGGCCCGGTCAATTTCCTGGAACGGCATCGCTTCCTACGGGGCTATCGCCATCGGTGCGCCGCTGGGGGTGGTGATGGTCGGCAGCCTCGGCTTCGCCAGCCTGGGCATCGCCTTGTCATTGTTGGCCGGCATGGCGCTGCTGCTGATTCGCAACAAACCCTCGGTGCCGGTCGTGCGCGGCGAGCGCCTGCCGTTCTGGGCGGTGTTCGGGCGCATTTCGCCGTTTGGCACGAGCCTGTGCCTGGCCTCGATCGGCTATGGCACACTCACCACGTTCATCACTCTGTTCTACGTCAGCCGCGGCTGGACCGGCGCGGCATGGTGCCTGACGGTTTTCGGCATCTGCTTCATCCTGTCGCGGCTGTTGTTCATTTCCTGCATCGCGCGCTTCGGTGGTTTCAGCTCGGCGATTGTCTGCATGAGCATCGAAACCGTGGGACTGGTGTTGCTGTGGCTGGCACCGTCCACCGCATTCGCCCTGATCGGCGCGGGGTTGGCGGGCTTCGGGCTGTCGCTGGTCTACCCGGCGCTGGGGGTGGAGGCCATCAAGCAGGTACCCAACAGCAGCCGGGGCGCCGGATTGAGCGCCTACGCGGTGTTCTTCGACTTGGCATTGGCGATTGCCGGGCCACTGATGGGCGCGGTGGCGTCGAACCTGGGGTACCCCTCGATCTTCTTTTTTGCCGCACTGCTTTCAGTCGTCGGCCTGGGACTGGCCTTGCTGCTGAGGCGCCAGGCCGAAAAAGCCGATTATTGATCTGCGGTCCTCAGGCCGGCCCGCGTCGGCTTGCCGAGGGCGTCGCTGAAGAAGCGAGTGGCTTCGGTGATCATGGTGCGATGGATGTCCTTGCGGTCGACGCCATCGGCATCGGTGCACAGCGCCGGCATCGCTGCGATCTGCTCATCGGTGCAGGGCGCCAGGAACACGAAGTGCCCTGCCCCGGCCAAGGTCTTGAAATCCGGCGCCGTGGGGAGCTTGCGAGCCAGCGCGGCGGCGTTTTTGTCAAACGCCACCAGCTTGTCGCCGTCACCGCTATACAACAGCACAGGCACATGCACATCCGCCAGGGTGTGGCGCCCGAACTTCAAGCTCAGCGGCGCCATCAGCAATAATGCACGAACCCTGGGATCAGCCACCGGGGCCAGGTCATCGCGGTCGGCAATCAGTTCACCTTGGGTATTGCAGGCGTCGCGGTCGTCCGGACGCTCCAGGCAATAGCGGCGCAGGCGATTGAGGTCCGGCGTCGCACCGGAAAGAATCAAGGCGGTTTCGCCACCCGCCGAATAGCCAATGACACCGACCTGCCCGGCATTCACGAAGGGTGAAAGCATCGGGTCATTCAGTGTCGCGGTGATGGCCTCGGAAATCTGGATCGGCCGACCATACAGGTTACTCAAGGTGCCGAGCCGGCTGTGATCCTGGGCGTTGTCGCCCGGATGAATCACTGCCACCACGACGAACCCCTTGCGCGCCAGTGACGTGGCCAGGTCATGCAGGGCCAGCGGCGTACCCGTGTTGCCATGGGACAGCATCAACAACGGAAACCGCCCGATGGCGATCTGGGCGTCCGGCGCCGCGTCGATCTGGTAGCCCCCCAGCGAGCTGGATTGCTCCCGGGCGGACGATGGATAAAACGCGATGGCGTGCATCGGCTGTCGATCCAGCGGATCGAGGAAGCTCAACTCATGAAAGCCGGCGCTCCAGTGCGGATGCGGTGCCGGCGCGGCGTGCACCGAACCGAGACTGGTAGCCAGACAAAGCAGCAACGCTGCACCAAGACGTTTCATTTGAATCTTCCACCTTCACCAGCGCGCGGGAAGGCCCCGCTGCTCGCATATTGGCCGTGCATAACCTGCGCCAGAACCAGCGCCAAATGCAGGAAAACCCTGCATCCCGGCCATCCAATGACGACGAGAATACAGGGTTTTGCGAAGGTTGCCCGTAATGCTTGGGGCTTTTACGCAAGCCTTACGCAGCGGCGAACTGCTGGCCGATCTGCAACTGGGCTTCATGCATGGCTTTGGCGCGCATGTCATCCCCGTAGGCCAGGCCCTCGGCGCGGACAAATTCGATGTCGGTAATGCCGAGGAAACCGAAGACCAGTTTCAGGTATTCCTCGTGGCCAATGCCACTTGGCTGGCCGGCATGCAGGCCGCCGGAGGTGGAAACGATCAGCAGCTTCTTGCCACCACACAGGCCTTCGGGACCGGCTTCGGTGTAGCGGAACGTCTTGCCGGCCACGGCGATGCGATCGATCCAGGCCTTGAGCTGCGTTGGGATGCTGAAGTTGTACATCGGCGCTGCGATCACCACGGCGTCCGCCGCGAGGAATTCGGCCATGGTCGACTCACTGAGCTCGGCTTCGTGCTTGAGAGCGGCGTCACGCAGCTCGGCGCTGGTGCCAGCGGCAACCAGAGTCTGGGAGGAGAAGTGGCTGATGGCGTCGGCGGCCAGGTCACGGTAGGTGACGGAAATGTCCGGCTCGGCGGCTATCCACGCTTGAACAAGCTCACGGCTCAATTGGCGCGAAGCGGAATTGTCGCCGAGGATGCTCGAATCGATGTGCAACAGTTTCATGTGAGTGCTCTCCAAGTGAGGATCGCGGCTGGGCGATCAATTGCGGACAATCCTATCGATGAAACCAATGGTCGATAAGTCAGCAATAATGCGATAGTTCGTTCCACTGACAGGACAATCGAGCCCGGACATGCAAGACCTCAACGATCTTTATTACTTTGCCAAGGTGGTCGAAGCCGAGGGTTTCGCGGCTGCCGGGCGCCTGCTCGGCATCCCGAAGTCGCGGCTATCCCGGCGCATCGCCGAGTTGGAGGACCGCCTCGGCGCCCGCCTCCTGCAACGCACGACGCGCCAGTTGAAGCTCACCGCCGTCGGCGAACGCTACCTGCGCCATTGCCAGGCGATGTTGCTCGAAGCGGAAATGGCCGACGAGGCGGTGGCGAGCATGTCCAGCGAACCCCGCGGGCGGTTGCGGGTGTCGAGCCCCGTGGGGTTGGCGCATCAGTTCTTGCCGTCGATCATCGAAACCTTCCTGGCGAAGTATCCCCAGGTGCAATTGGAGATGACCCTGCTGAACCGGCGGGTGGATTTGATCGGCGAAGGCATCGACGTGGCCTTGCGCGTGCGCGATCTTGGCGATGAAGACCCGTTGCTGATGACGCGACGCTTGCGCCAGGCCCGGCTAATGATGGTCGCCAGCCCGGCCTTCACCCAGGGACGGCGGATCGAAACCCCGGACGACCTGAGGCAACTGCCAGTGTTGGGCGCGCTGGAGGCCGATCGGCTGGTCCATCTGCGCCTGCTCGACAGCACGGGGCAAAATGTCGAGCTGGCCCTGGAAGCGCGCCTGGGCATCGACGATTTCATCGTGCGCCGCGCCTGCGCCCTCGCCGGCCTGGGCTTCACGTTGCTGCCCAGCATGTATTGCGAAGAAGAACTGCAGGACGGCAGGTTGGTGGAGCTGCTGCCCGGCTGGTCATCGCCCGATGGCTGGTTGCAGGCGGTTTATCCTCACCGGCGCGGTATGCTGCCGGCGGTGCGCGCCTGGATCGATCACCTTGTGGTGGCGTTCGAACAATGTGGAGAGAAGACGATATGAGCTTGAGCGAAGAGGATGTCGCACAGTTTTGCCTGGGCTTGCCAGGCGCCAGGGAGGATTACAAATGGGGTGGCGTGCGGGTGTTTTCCATCGCGGGAAACAAGATGTTCGCCCTGCAGGGGCTGCGCAGTGATTCGTTGGCGTTCAAGGTCGACAAGGATCTGTTCCTCGGCCATTGCGACCGGCCAGGCATCCATCCAGCGCCTTATCTGGCCCGGGCGCAGTGGATCATCATGAACGTGCCCTACCCACTGGGCGATGACGAATTGCGCGGGTTGCTGCAGCGCTCCCATCAACTGGTGGTGAGCAAGTTGCCGAAGCGTACGCAGGTCGGGTTGTTGCTGTAGGGCCAGCATCATTCGCGAGCAGGCTCGCTCCCACGGGTTGATCGCGGATTCCTGTGGGAGCGAGCCTGCTCGCGAATGGCGATGGTCCAGCCAGCGGCTAGAACAACGCCAACAGATGCCCGCCCAGAAACAACTGGTCGACCCAGAATCCCTGGTGCAACAGCACGATGAACCAGAACACCACCTGGAACGATACCTTGCGGGTCTTGTGACGAAACACCTGTTGCGCCAGCAACGCGCCGGGCCAGCCGCCGGCCAGTTCGACGGCGTGCAAGACGTTTTCCGGCGTGCGCCAGGCATCCATCCGCGCCTTGCGCTTGTCACCCCAGTAAAGCAGGAATGCCACCAGGCTGACGCAGCCATAGGCGACCATCGGCACCCAGGACTCGCCTTGCAGCCCGAGCAACAGCGACCCCACCAGCGGCAACGCGCACAGCAGCGCGAACACCACCAGTTTGATCCGTAGGTTCTGCACGGTTCCGCCGGTTTTATGGGCGCCGCGCCTGGCCGATTCGGTCATGGCTTGGCCGCTGTCCAGTCCACCCAGCCAAACTGCCAGGTCGCCAGGATCAACAGGCCAAACGCGATCCGATACCAAGCAAACACCGCGTAGCTGTGGCTGGCGATAAACCGCAACAAGCCTTTGACGGCGATCATGGCGAAAATGAACGCGGTGATGAAGCCAATGGCAAACACCGGGAAATCCGCCGGGACGAACAATTCGCGGTATTTATAGCCCGAATAGACTGCCGCACCGACCATGGTCGGCATCGCCAGGAAGAACGAGAACTCAGTGGCGGTCTTGCGCGACAAGCCGAACAACAGGCCGCCGATGATGGTTGCCCCGGAGCGGGAGGTGCCGGGAATCATCGCGATGCACTGGGCCAGGCCGACTTTCAGGGCGTCCTTCCACGTCATGTCATCCACGGTTTCGGCGTGGACCCGGTGCTGGCGCTGTTCGGCCCAGAGCATCACGAGCCCACCCAGCACCAGCGCCGTAGCGACGGTAATCGGGTTGAACAGGTAGTGATGGATCCAGTCGGCAAGGAGCACGCCCAGTATCACCGCCGGAAAGAAGGCAATCAGCAAGTTGGCGGTAAACCGGCGAGCGCCAGGCTGTGTGGGCAAGCCCAGCACCACGTCGAAGATCTTGCGCCGAAACTCCCAGACCACCGCGAGGATCGCGCCGAGCTGGATGATGATGTTGAAGGCCATCGAACGCTCGCCCCCGAACTCGAGCAAGTCGGCCACAACGATCTGGTGCCCCGTGCTGGAAATCGGCAGGAACTCCGTCAGGCCCTCTACCACGCCAAGAATCAATGCCGAAAAGGCGGTCCACAAATCCATTCTTCCCCCAAAAAGGCCTGTCTGTTCAGGCCTCATCACTATTTAAACGTCATGCAGGTGCACGCAGCGGCTGCACGATAACCGCGACCTTGCAAAAAAAACCAATGAAAAAGCAGAACCGACTCAGGTTTTGCGCTGCGGGGCCGAAATCCTATCAGACAAGCCCTGATAACGCTGCCGCGTCATGACCCAGGTCAATTCAGCAGGGCCGCCGGGCGTTAAAGTGCCGGCCGTCGTATATGACAAGAATAAAAACCGGAGTGACAGCGTATGAATAGCTTGCGCAGTGTATCGATCAGCCGACGCTTGTGGCTCATCCTGATCGTGGCGGTCGTGATGTTGTTCACGCTCGGCGCATTGATGCTCAACCAGATCCATAGCGATCTGTATTCGGCCAAGGTCCAGAAAACCCAGCACGTGGTGCAGACCGCCAGCGGCGTGCTCGCCTACTACCATGGCCTGGAAACCGCCGGCACCCTGACCCGCGAGGCCGCGCAAAAGCAGGCCCTCAGCGCCGTCCGCGGCCTGCGCTACAACCAGACGGACTATTTCTGGATCAACGACCTGACGCCGGTCATGGTCATGCACCCGGCCAACCCGAAGCTCGAAGGCCAGAACCTCTCGGCGATTCGCGACCCCAACGGGTATGCGCTGTTCAACGAAATGGTCGCCATCGCCAAATCCAAGGGCGCCGGGATGATCAACTACCTCTGGCCCAAGCCAGGCGCTGATGCGCCGGTGGGCAAGACCTCTTACGTCCAGCTGTTCGAGCCTTGGGGCTGGATCATCGGTTCCGGCGTCTACATAGATGACGTCCAGGCCGAGTTCCAGGCCCAAGTGATCAAGGCCTCGCTGGTCGGCCTGGTGATTACGTTGCTGATGGGCCTGCTGTTGACCCTGATCGTGCGCAGCATCGTCCGCCCACTGCAGGAAACCGTAAACGCCATGGCCAACATCGCCAGTGGGGAAAGTGACCTGACCCGTACCCTCGATACCCATGGACAGGATGAAGTCACCCAATTGGCCCGGCACTTCAATGCTTTTACCGCGAAGCTGCGGCAGGTTGTCGGCCAGTTGCAGGCCTCGGCCAGCGCCTTGGGGCAATCGTCCAGCGAACTGGGTAACGACGCCGCCCAGGCCCAGCAGCGCAGCCAACAGCAATCGCAGCAAATGGAGCTGGTGGCGACCGCGATCAACGAAGTGACCTATGGCGTGCAGGACGTGGCGAAAAACGCCGAACATGCCGCCAGCGAAATGCGCGACGCCGAGTCCCAGGCCCAGCAAGGCCAGGTCAATATCGACGGCAGCCTGCAACAGATCGACCGGCTGTCCCAGACCATCGACCAGGCCGTAGAGGTGATCCGCACCCTGGCCAGTGAAAGCACCCAGATCGGCAGCGTGCTGGAAGTGATCCGCTCCATCGCCGAGCAGACCAACCTGCTGGCGCTCAACGCGGCGATCGAAGCCGCCCGTGCTGGCGAACAGGGTCGCGGCTTTGCCGTCGTAGCCGATGAAGTGCGCCTGCTGGCCCAGCGCACACAAAAGTCCACCGCCGAAATCCAGGCCATGATCGAACGCCTGCAAAACCACTCCGAAGCGGCGGTGAAGGTCATCAGCGACAGCAGTCGCGCTTCGCAACTGACGATCGAGCAGGCCGGACTTGCAGGCGCCAGCCTCAATGCCATCGGCCAGGCCCTTCGTAACCTCAACAGCCTGAACGCCTCCATCGCCAGCGCCACCTTGCAACAGGCCCATGTGGTGGAAGACATCAACCAGAACGTCACCCAGGCCGCCGGGCTCTCTCACAGCACCGCCGTGGCTGCCGAGCAATCGAGCCTGGCCAGCGCGCGCCTGAAGGACCTCAGCGAACAGCTGAACGGCCTGCTCAAGCAATTCAGGGTCTGAAAAGCACCTCTGGAAGAAACACCCTGTGGGAGCGAGCCTGCTCGCGAAGACGGTGGAACATTCAGCATGGAGGCAAGCTGAAGTTCCGCTTTCGCGAGCAGGCTCGCTCCCACATTGATTCGGCGCTGACTTCAGGTTCGTTGTCCACTTTCATCCTTCCTTGCTCGCGATGGCATCAGAACGTTCAGCGCGGGAATTGGAGCTCCACGCCCCATAGCGTTTACAATCCCCGCCCTCCCCAACTTCCCCAAGGAACCGCCATGTCCGGGCTTGAACTGTTTGCCGCAGCCCTCGGCGTGATCGCTGTCTGGCTGACCGTCAAGCAGAACCCCTGGTGCTGGCCGATCGGCCTGGTCATGGTGTTGCTGTACACCTGGATTTTCTTCGACGTGAAGTTGTATTCCGACATGTTGCTGCAAGTCGTCTACGCCGTCCTGCAGCTGTACGGCTGGTGGCAGTGGACCCGCGCCGGGCGCAACCATGACGGGCGACAGGTGACACGCCTGGAAGGGCCATCGGTGGCCATCGGCCTGGCCATTGGTGCCGCGGGCAGCCTGGCACTGGGCGCGGCAATGGCCCATTGGACCGACGCCGCGCAACCCTGGCTCGACGCCGCGCTCACCGGGTTCAGTCTGGTTGCCCAGTGGTGGATGGCGCAGAAACGCGTGCAATGCTGGCCGTTGTGGATCGTCCTGGATGTGATTTTCGTGGGCCTGTTCATCTACAAAAGCCTCTACCTGACTGCCGCGCTCTACGCCCTGTTCACCCTGCTGGCGGTGCAAGGCTGGCGGGAATGGCGCGCCGACCCGGCGCTGCGCGCATGAAGGTAGTGGTGCTGACCGGCCCGGAATCCAGTGGCAAGAGCTGGCTGGCAGCGCAATTGCAGGCCCACTTTGGCGGCCTGCGAGTGGATGAATACGTGCGTGATTTCATGGAACAGACCCAGCGCGACACCTGCCTGGCCGACATCACCGACATCGCCACCGGGCAACTGGCGCGGGAAGACGCGGCCCGCGCCCGGCAGCCGGCGCTGCTGATTCTCGACACTCACCTGCTGAGCAATATCCTCTGGAGCCAGACCTTGTTCGGCGACTGCCCGAGCTGGCTCGAACCGGCCTTGCTGGCGCGTCATTACGACTTGCACCTGCTGCTCAGTCCCGAGCAGGTCGAATGGGTCGGTGACGGCTTGCGTTGTCAGCCCGCGCTAGCCGAACGCGTGGCTTTTTTCGAAGCCATCGAAGGCTGGCTGGTTCGCCACCGGCAAACTTTCGTCAGGATCGAAGGTGATTGGGCACAACGTCGCGAGCAAGTGTTTGCGGCCGTTTCCCGGCTACTCCAGGCTTGAGTTGTTACATCGCTGAAACAGCAAGCGCCCGCCAAAGCCGGATCCAACGCCGCTTCACCTGATTATCGGGCTGACTGTCAAGTCACTGAAACACCCTCCTCCCGAGCCTGGATCCAGAGCCATACGATGGCGGGTGGCCTGTCGTGACTCGCACGCGTCGTCTCAGGATTGAAACAGATTGCGTGCCAGACAATTGCCATATCTTTCAAGCCATTGATTCCAAATACTTTTCAAAACACGGCACAACACCTGCTCTTCCTCTTCGCAACGCTGACTAGGGCCAGCGTCCAGTGAAGAAGGAATCGATGTCATGGGGACGTTCAACGGAAGGTTGATCTGTCTGTTGGTGATCGGCTGCGCCGCCAGCGCGACACTCAGTGGACCGGCGCAGGCCGAGGGCAATGGCGTCATCGTACTCAACCGTGACGTGCAACCCGTTCATATCGGTCGAAATGGCGGCAAAGACCCCTACCCGACCACCGTCAATGCCAATCCGTCCGACCGGATCAGCCAGGCGACCGCCAGCACCGAGCTTAGCGACGGCGAATTCGCCAGCGTGGCCAGCGGCTCGACGATCCGTAACACGGTCAACCCGAACACCGGGGTCCAAGGCCTCAACGTCGTGACCAACCCCAACGGCATGCCCGGCATGGGTGCCGGCCACGGCGGCGGTAGCGGCGGCGCGATTTCCGGCACGATCAACCGCTCGCTGAGTTCCGGCCTGGCCCCATTGGGTCGGCTGGCGGGAGGCCAGTGAGATGAACCCGACCTGGCTAATGATCGCCCTGCTCGGCTCATCCGCCGCGCTCGCCGATCCAGGCGTGGCAGTGAGCAGCCATGCCAACCTGCAGAATTCCGGCAGCCGCTACACCGGCAACTTCAACCTCAACCAGGCGGCTGGCGACCAGACCCAGCAGACCAACACCCGCGCGATCGCCATCGGCACCGATGCCCAGGCGACCACCGTCGTGCGCCAACGCCTCGACACACCGGCCAGCCCGGCGCTGAACGCCAGCGCGCGCATCGGCGGCAGCTCATTCACCAACGGTAACGGTGTGCTGGGCGTCAACCAGTCCGCCGGCGCCAACAACCAGATGGCCAATGTCATGCGCGTGGGCATCAGTGCCCGCCCGCAGAGCATCGATGACAGCGCCCTTTCCCAGCAGAACGTGGCGCTGGTACCGAACTCCGGAGCAACTGACACCCCAACCGGCAGTCGCCAGGTCGCTACCAGCGACCAGGCCTTCACCGGCAGCCGAGGGGTGATCCAGGTGAACCAGAGTGCAGGGGTGGGGAACCGCATGGCTAACACCCTGAGCATCCGGGTCGCTGACTGACCCGGCGCAGCACATAAGAAAGAACCAACACTTAACCAACGACACGCAAGGAGAAACACCATGAAACCTACAATGGCGCTCAAACCATTGGTTTTCGCTCTCGCCGCTGTCATGGCAATGGCTGCACAGGCTGGAGGAAACGACAACAACGGTCATGGCAATGGCCATGGCAACCATGGTCCCAAAGGGCCGACGCTGGAACAATTGCTCTCTATCAGTGCCGGCGCTGGGGCCACGGTGCTGGATGAGCAGAACAGCGACGGCAACGTAGTGACCAACCAGGCGACCCGCAATACCGCCGAAGCCACTGACTCGCTCAACGGCAGCAACGGCAACATGGGCGCCAACATCGCCGCTGGCGACGGCAACCAGCAGGACAACGCCGCCGCACTGGCCACCGCCGACGAGAGCTTCATCTTCGGTTCGGCTGTCGCCGCTTCCAGCGCCACGCAAGTCAATAACAACAACCATGTGAAAAACAACTCCACGCAAAACAACGCCTCGCTGACCAGCGCGGGCAACAACGGCTCCGGCAACATCGGTATCAACGTGACCGCCGGCAACTTCAACCAGCAGAAAAACAACCTGGCCATTGCCGTGTCGGGTGGCCGTGTCGCCCAGGCCTCGGCTTCGGCTGACCAGTCCTCCACCGGTCTCGTCGTGGACAACAAAGGCGTCAAGACCTACAAGACCGACACCCTTACCAGCACCTATGAAGCTTCTGGCACCTTCAAGGCCAAGGGCACGATCAAGGATGAAGGAGGTTGGGACCACAAGGGCGGTTACGGTGGCGATCATGATGGAGACAAGATCTCCGTCGCAGGCACATTTGAACTGGCCGGCAGCAACACCCAGCAAGTGTTGACTCGCGACGGTTGGAAAAACCCTGTTTACAACAACGCCACCATGACCAACTCCATGAACGGCTTCTCCGGCAACGGCGGTGCCAACGTGTCGGCGGGCGTGGGCAACCAGCAAAGCAACTCGCTGTCGATTGCAGCCGGCTGCAAGGCTTGCATGTAAACGCGCATGAAACGAAGCCCCGGCAACAGTAATGCTGTTCCCCTAGGGTTTGGATGAATCTTGTGGCGAGGGAGCAAGCTCCCTCGCCACGGACTCATTTCAATGCCTTGGATGAAGGGTGCTGCTGGGAAAAGGGGCTTTTTTCCCCGGATGTCTATCAGGCGTATTGATCATGCGTGTCGCTGCCGTTTCCCTGCTGCTCTGCCTGGCCTGCGCGACCGAAGCCGCGCAGATGCCCGTCGCTGCCCTGCCTGGCGGCATGCTCGTCTACAAACCCGTGCAAAGTGTGCGCGAGCGAAAATTCAGCGACATCATCGAACAGAAAACCGATTTCAGTTGCGGCGCCGCCGCGCTGGCCACTGTTTTGCGCCAGGCCTATTGGCTTGACGTCGACGAAGAGCACGTGATCAAGGGCATGCTGGTCAATGCCGACCAGGACCTGGTGCGTACTCAGGGCTTTTCCATGCTGGACATGAAGCGCTACGTCGAAACCATCGGCATGCGCGCCCGTGGCTATCGGATACCGCCGGAAAAACTCGAAGCGGTGACGATCCCGGTCGTGGTCCTGATGGAAATCCGCGGCTACAAGCATTTTGTGGTCTTGCAGCGGGCCGACAAGCAATGGGTCTACATCGCCGACCCGGTGCTCGGGCACAAGCGCTACGCCCATGATGAGTTCGCCAAAGGCTGGAACGGCATCGTCTTTGCCATCGTCGGTCCCGGCTACGACAAGACCAACGCCTTGCGCAGCCCGCCACAACCGCTGACGGCACGTAACAAACTGGACGGATTCAACCCGGTCAAGGACGCGGAATTGATGGATTTCGGCTTCATCCAGAGCGACTTTTTCTAATCGCCGAACAACTGCCAATAAAAATACAAAAGGAGCAGGATGCTCCGGGAGCAACACATGAAACGCTCATACTGGCTCACGCTGGCCTGCCTGGCCGCAACGACGTCGGGTCTCGCCCACGCCGGTTTCAAACCCATCGAAGTCAAGGACCAGGAGCTCGCCGAGCTGCGCGGTCGCTACGTCATGCCCGGAAGGGTCATCAGCTTTGGCATCGTCATGAGCAGCACCTGGCGCAACGCCAGTGGCGACATGATCGGTGCGTCCAGCTCCATGCAGATCCAGGCCTCAACGGTCAAACCGCAATTCTACGTCTCGACCATCAAGCAAACCGGTAACGGCAGCACCCCGGAACAGGGCAGCGGCACGATTACCGGCGGCGCCGGCCTTGGCTCAGGCCAGGGCGTGACCCAGAGCGTGCGGGCCGCAGGCGATGGCAACAGCGCCTACAACAACGTCAGTATCAACGTGAAGGAAAGCAGCCAGGCACCTGCCCTGGCGCCATCCCAAGGCCAATTGCTGACCAAGGGCCAGACCATCAGCGGCAGCAACGCCGCCGGCAGCGTCGCGGTCACCGCCACCGGCAGCGGCGTGCAAATGGCGATCCAGGCCAGCCACAACCAGGGCAGCACCCTGCAACAGGTGGCCCAGGGTGGCTTGTTGCAGAACACCCGCCTGCTGGGCAACAGCAACCTGGTCAACAACATGACCCAGCTCAACGTGGTGCTGAACAACAACGGCCCCAGCGCCGGGGCCTTGGACTGCAACCTGACGCAACTGCGCGGTCTTCGAAATCTCGGATATTGATCTACGCTGATCTCCAATCAATGGGCATATAGGGACGGCATATTTCATGTATCGATCCGTATCGTTGCGCGCTGTGATGTGTTTAAGCACGTTGTTCCCGGCGACCTTGCTGCAAGCAGCACCGGATGCCGACATCGAGGCCCTGAAACAGGAACTTCTCGAGCTCAAGCAACGTTACGAGGTCCAGCAAAAAGCCTTGGCGGTACTCGAACAGCGAGTCCGCCAAGTCGAAGATCAACCCGCCGCCCCACAACCCAAGCGCCTGGCCAAATCGCCGGCCGACCTGAAAGGCAACCAGGGTGTGGCCGGCAGTGGTGCGGCAACGGCGGGAGGCAGCGGCTACGGGCAATCCCTGGCCGACGATTCGCAGCCGGCGCAAAGCGTTTCCAACCTGTACGACGAGGCCAGCGGCTTTTTCGGCGGCGGCAAATTCAGCTTCGAGACCGGCGTGACCTATTCGCGCTACGACACGCGGCAACTGATCCTCAACGGTTTCCTGGCCCTGGATTCGATTTTCCTCGGCAACATCAACCTGGATCGGATCAAGGCCGACACCTGGACCTTGGACCTCACCGGTCGCTACAACTTCGACAATCGCTGGCAGTTCGACCTCAACGTGCCGGTGGTCTATCGCGAGTCCACCTATCAGTCCGGCGGTGCCAACCAAGGCGCGGCCGGGGTCACCAGCGAAGAAACCGTGACCCGCGACCCGACCATCGGCGACGTCAATTTCGGCATCGCCTACAAGTTCATGGACGAATCGGTCAGCAGCCCGGACGCCGTCGTGACCCTGCGCGTCAAGGCGCCCACCGGCAAGGATCCGTTCGGCATCAAGCTGCGCCAATCCCAGGCCAACACCAACCTGTTCGTGCCGGAAGACCTGCCTACTGGCAACGGCGTCTGGTCGATCACGCCGGGGATTTCGCTGGTCAAGACCTATGATCCGGCGGTGCTGTTCGGCAGCCTGTCCTACACCCACAACTTCGAAGAGTCGTTTGACGACATCAGCTCCACGGTCAATCAGAAAGTGCCGGGCAAGGTGCGGATCGGCGACAGCTTCCAGATCGGCGGGGGTATCGCCTTTGCCTTGAACGAAAAGATGAGCATGGCGTTCTCGGTGTCCGATCTGGTCCAGCGCAA
>Ga0308169_10003702_pt1 | contig 14733 bp, 13 predicted proteins | sample PhyBR1_2_FD_202139 | JGI IMG/M metagenome (GOLD analysis project Ga0308169, IMG submission 202139) | Phyllosphere microbial communities from UC Gill Tract Community Farm, Albany, California, United States - DLSLSB.R1 | ecosystem: Host-associated > Plants > Phyllosphere > Unclassified | place... | reverse complement strand
CAGATTTGAATCTGAAATTAAGATTATTGCGCAAATTCACTTTTTTTAAGTTATTCATCTTTGAAATCAAAAATGCTGGAATTATGTCAAGATCAATGTCTGAAAAGTTCGCACTTTCTATTTTCGATCTAAACTTTCAAATACTGCAAATTCGAAGTTAACATTCGGGTTATTCGACATTTTTAAAACTTTCAAAGCAGGACAACCATAAATAACATCAAAATCATATGCATTGATATCACAGCCACTCACATCTAATTCTTTTAGTTCGTAACACAAAACATTGAATTTTGGCGAATCAAAGTTAATTTTGCAGCTATTTGATATTTTTAAGACCTTTAACTGAGGGCAATCACATACAATTTCAAATCCATCTTGATCAATGTTACAATCACTTATGTCTAATTCTTCTAGTTGCGGCCTTAGACTTAGAAACTCTTTGGATTTAAAGTTGATGTACGGATTGTTTTCCATTTTCAGAGCTTTCAACTTCTTGCCATATTTGTGGATCAAAAAGAATAAAGTTGATGTAAAATGGCAGCTTCTTACGTCCAATGTTACCAACTGAGAATACAACTTCTCAATTGCTTCTGAGCTAAAGTCAAAATTAGGATTGCCAGACAGATTCAGGCTTGTAACATGCGCTGTGTATTTAAGTAGCGACACAGGTATTTCAGTAATGTCTAATCCTGACAAGTTTAAATCTGTGAATTTTTTGTCTTCATGCATATCGTTTAACATTCCGCACACTTTCACAAGCTTATAAGGATTAGGACCAAGAGCCTCCCTTTCTTCAAAAACGGAACAGATAGATTGCATCATTGGCAGATCAATGCCAGCAGTTTTTATTAGTAGTGTTTCCAATCTGTCCACTTTTGTTTCCGCAGTCAAGACTGTTTTGTATAAAAACGATGCCATTTGAAATAGTATTCTTAGCAGATAAGTACTCTTGACACAGTATTTGGTTAAGCAGATTGTATTTTTATATTGTCTTTTCATGAGGATTAAAAATTTTTTTCTTTAATATTTTTATTTGGACTAATAAAATTTTTAAATTCCAAAATAACGAAATAATCTGAAATTACACAAGAGAGTAGACATTTGAAAAGTCAATGTTGTGTTTATAGCCGGTAGTTATTGCATTTTTAATGTAATTTTCTTGTAAACTTTTTGCTAACAACTGCTATGATCTCTAGTTAAAGCCATTAACAATTAAGTCTTTTGTTTAAAGTGTTTTAAGAGACAGTTAGAAATTTAAAATTGATTAAATTTAACCTTTTGAAACAAAAAATGTTAATTTTAATCAAAAAAATTTAAAATGTCATTTATACAATACATTAAAAAGCAGTTTATCTTATAAGAATGACAATAGAAGCCTAGCATCATTGATTTGGATAGAATATTCTTTAAATACCTCAAACTCCTTTATCTTTTTCTCTGAAAAGTGCTTTGAAATTGAAGCATCCACAATTTTTTTATCTTGCAGCATTATTTCAATAAATTGATTTTCATTTTTCTGCAATTTTATACAAATTTTATCATCCACAGATCTTATGCTCAGCTCTCCGAACGCTCTCTCAAGCATCATTTCATATTGTTTGTGCCAATAATACGAATCTTCAATGTAGTTATCTGTGTTTATTATTGTTAGTCTCTTTTGCTTAGCTGCAAGCTCGCATTTTAGCTCTTTCAGCTGCTTTTCTTCAGCCGACTTGCTTTCAATCTTCATAGGATTCATTTCTGACTTTAAGGTGTCTATTTCTAAGAAAATGCTCTTTATTTCATCATCAATCAAATCAAACTCCTGATTGAGCCTATCATTCAGTTCCAGCTTTTCGCTCAAGACACTGTACTTTTTAAACTCTTCGTTTAGTTGCTCTTCCTCTTCGCAAAGCCTCTTGTGGGCTTTTTTATTGTCCTCCAAAAGTGTTTCTTCTTTGTAAACATCCAAACTTAGATTCCTGAGCTCCTGATCGATCTCTTTGTACACATTTTTCACATCTACTAACTGCTGTTTAGAGGAAGATATAAGATTGGAAGTATCGCCCACAGGAACACTATTTATGTTAAGGATGAAGTCTAGCTTGCTTTTTCTCTCTTTGTATGTGAACTTGTAGTTACTAAAGTAGTCTTTTACGTGCAAAAAGTCATGTTCAATGGTTGAGTAGTCCTCTTTCATGGGGCCAACTACACAAAACAATAAAATCTGCATATTTTAATAATATTTTCAATACTTCAATTTAGATTTAAAGTAACACATAATTGTAGTTAATGGATATTTACTTATACTAATATATTACTTAAAATATAAAATTGTCTTACAAAAGACCAAATAAAAGTAAAATTAATGGTGTGCATTGATCAGGTTAAATGTCTTTGATTTATACTTCACGGCCAGTGCTGTTTGCAATTTAGTCATAAGTATTGCTGTTATATTCTATATGCTAATTCAATTTCTCATTGAGAAAGATTGTCAGTGGAGAGTCAAATAAATAATTAGAGAACACCGATTTGACAAAGATAAAAAGCATTTATTTATAATTTTGTTCAGCAAAGCAGCATTTCAGCCAAAGCCTGACAAAATATTATAAATAAAAAACACAATGACTTGCAATAGAATGTCAATTTATAGACTTTGCAATAGTATATTTCACATTTATTTTATGCGCATTTTCAGAAAAAACATGAGCATAAATTCTGGAAGTACAGTCAGATGTGTTTATTTTGCACTTTAAATAATCAGTGCTAGGCATTCCTGCTCAAAGTCGTATGTGCTAAGCCAGTACTTGTGCGACATCATCACAACCAGGAAATTATATAGGATTACAAAAAACAGGTTGTCTAAGTTGCGTTCACTAAACGCAGCCACTAGGGGGGCTGCTGTAAAGGTATGTGCAACACCCATACCAAAGAACAGGAATGTGACGCCCAAAGTTCCTATTCCCCAAATATCCTCTCTTTTTTTCTTTGCTTTGGCGATTTGGACTATGATATACATGAAAATAGACGCAATGTCAATAAATGTCAGAACTGTTATCAGCTCTTGGATCCCCACAGCCACGAACACATAAACAAATATTACAATCATCGTAAAGTAAATGGAGACAAGGGTTATCATAAAATTTACTGATTTCATTCCCATAATGCCATAAATCTTGTCGATTGTGAGGCCACCAGCAAAAAGGCTGAAGAAAGTGGTGGACATGAAGGAGGATCTAAGAACATTGATAAAATCCAGGTATGGGCCCTTAAATATTTTTTCAAACCCCAGCCCAATGAATAGTAGAGTGTTGGCGATGATGTACAAGGTAAACGTCGTTTTCATTTCACCTCGTCCAATAGACGAATACAGCGAATCTACGTGGCTGATCATTCTGTATGTGCATAAAACTGAGATTGCCAGCAAGGCTAAACTGTACGGAGAGTAAATTGTAAGATCAAAGATTTTAGTGTCAAATGAAGAATACACACTGGGCTCTACTTTTAGGGTTTTGCAAATGGGATCATTCAGCTGGCTGCAGATATGTTTGGCAATAGCCATTTGAGGGGACTCTTCCAATAAACAAACAAATATGAAAATAAAATCGGAATCTAGAATGCCTAAGATTGCGAAATAGTTTCACTCGAAATCCTAAGCAACACATGAGTCTATTTTTATCTTCTTTCTGTAACTCTTTGATCCTTTATAACGATTCATCATCATGAGAATGCACCATAATTGTCTTTTCAGGTTCAAAGTCTAATATTTTATTTTATCTGATTTTTAATCAAAACTGATTATTATCTGCCCAAAACTGGCAGATACAAGTTTGTGCCTTATGAACACAGAAGATCAGTTTTGTTTATTGTCATTTACTATCTGCTTCATTTTGATTATGATCTGATTTACTCAAAATTCAGAATAGAAATTAACATCAAAGTTAAGCAAAAAGATTGTAAAGATTAAAAAAGACTTAGAGAAGAAATACAATCGCAGTCAAGAATGAAAAAATGCAAGTTTACAGAATGAAAGTCCTAAAATACATATTATTTCAAAATAATTTATTCAGGAAATGCCAAATTTGACTCGTAGAAGTCCAAAAGCTTCAGAGGTGCTTTAAACCGCATCACACTGGCCGGACAGGTCGCTATTTTCCCATCAACAGTGAGAAACTCCACTTCCAGGGCCTGACTCTCGGTAGAATAAGCACCGACTATACGATCAATATACAAATGCCATTCATTCGTTATTCGCTGCTCAAATTTCGCCTTGGGCAGTGGCTTCACCAACTTTTTAATATCTTCGTAGTTGATTTTAGTAGGTGCTGCATCGGTTCTTTCTGAAGTTTCAGGTGCAGGTGGATTGCTTTCTGGCTTTTTCTCTGCTGCCTCTTTTGTGGTCTTTGATTGGTTTGGTTTGCTTTTTTCTGTCTTTTTTTTGTCATATTCGTTCAGCATTTCTGTACAGAACAAATTACTCTTGAATTCCCAGGTATTGTCGCTGTCAGGATAGCCCACCCATTTTATCAGATACTGCTTTTTTCCTCTATAAATCCTATCATCTACAATACGCTCTACATCATAAACATCCTCCTCTGAGTTTGTGCTAGCCATAGGGGTCTAAAATGTAAAAGAGAATAACAAATCTGTAACCAGGAGCAGCACAATCTTGAGAATAACAAGATAAAATATAAGACAGTGCTTTAAACTGAAGAGAAAAATATACTTGGCAGCTTATTGAAAATTTATAAGAAAATTTCGGGACATTTCTTGCTCAATCATCTTTTTTTGTGATTTTAAGATACTCAAAAAATTTTCCTTAATAGTTCAAAAATCTTTTCTTTATAATTTTAAGGCAATCCTTGTCTAAGGACAATCATTAATTTTAGAAAATTTAAAATGTCCCTTTCTTGTTCTATTTCGTAAAAATAACAACAAAGTAATAAATGTTACGATAAAATAATGATATTAAAAACACAAATTTATTTAGTTTATATAATATCATAAGGCTCTTCCTCAGTCTTCCTCTTTTTTAGTGGCTTAAAAGATCCCTCTTCTTCAAATTTTATCCCAGGTGTTTTGATTAGATCAGCCTTTGCAACTGTGAACCCCTTGAAATTGTCAGGCTTTGGTGGCCTGTTAGTCTCTATCGAAGCATTTTCTGGTTTAACTGTAGCCTTTTCACTCTCATCATTCTTTATAAGGTTCTTCCTAGAATCATTCTTTAATGGCTCAAAGCTTTTCGGCTTAATGTCTTCATTCTTCGTTAGTTCTGGACTTGTAAGCTTGACATTTTCATTCTTTGCAATTTCATAAGTCTTTTTTCTTGCGCTTTCATATTGTGCAGGAGCTTCCCTCCTCGTATTATCATGATTATCTTCTTTGGCTTCGTCTTTTAGTATCTTGGCAACATCCTTGGTGCCATACCGAGCACTGGCTGTAGCTTTATGGATTGTATCTGGTTTGGACTTAATTAAACTGCTGGGAGAAGAGTTAAATTCACTGACAGACGCTTCTGTCTTAGATTTGTCTATTTTGCTTGACGAAAGAGCATTTGAATAGTTGGAATTGGTGTTAAAGGGGTCCAGCAGAATAAGCTGGTTGTCATCAAGAATATCTCCTATTTTAAAAATATCTAAAACTTCAAATCCGTCGGCCGTTCTTATATAATAATGTGGAAGTTTTATTTGGTAGTTGTGCTTAAGTATGCTATCTATCAGCTTCTTGAGGTCTTGGAGTGAGTCCCTGACGGATAGCTTGACGTAGAACTTAATTCTGAAATTTAGCTCCACTTTAAGCCGAATATCTTCCCGATAGCTTGGCATGCTGTGGGTGAAAATTTTTAATTCTAACATAGCCAAGCACAGAAATAGGTAAATTAAAATTTTGCAATAATTCTACAACAGAAATAACAAAAATCTGTTTACAAATTTATTTTTTTCAAATTTTAACATCTGTCAAAATTTTATCAAATATTTGTAGCATGCAGCAGCTAAGCGCAAGACAAAGTTCACATAAAATTGCCTTCTGGAATGATTTTGTTTTATGACAAGCTTATTAATACTGAATTTAATCTCGAGTATTCTTTCAAGCCTGATCCGAAAAGAGACAGATCTTTGATGAGAATAATCAGGGTTATCAGCTGAACGACCATGTAATTGATGGAAAAAATGCTGGCTATAAAGAATTTACCTGTCTTCAAGGTGCTTTTTACATAAATTAGAATTCCTAGCTGGAGCATGAGATTTCCCACCCTTAAAAGTGTAAAAGCAATGGCTATTTTCCGTTGTAAGACATCTTCACTGTCAAAATTGACACAAATGAATGCCAGCTGTAAAAAAGATGTAATGATCAGGGCACCGCGCAAAGCTGTTAAAAGTGCCATACAGCCCGTAAAAGGAAACAGAACGCTGTCTAGTTGCTGGAAAGCCACAAAAAATCCGTAAGGAATCAGCGCTTTTAGAATTTGCCGATAAAAAAATGCATTTTGAACTCTAGTGTTGGCCCCGATCTTCCTGAAAACATCCATCCAGGACAGAAATCGATTAATGTAGACCAAGTAAATTGAAACCAATGCCTCCAAGATAAACGAGATAGAGATCATGTAAGTAACCAATCTTGCATTAGCCACATCAATCACAGAGCAGGAAGTATTTAATATGAGCATATTTATTATTCCATGATCAATCAAAATAACTATTGAAACGTAATACGTGAAGATTTTCTGGGATATTACACTGTTATAAGCTAGAAAAAGTATAAAAATATTAAATATACTCAAAAATATCACATCACTTACAAGATAAAACCCCTCATTTGTTTCAATAGATGGATATATTACCAAAGGAAGGATAATGCAAAAAAGCACCTCCCTGAAGATGAATGATATTATGTGATGTATGTACGGGATTCTGCCTGTGTTGCGCAAGTTATTCTTTTTAATATTTCGATATTTCATTTTAAGGGATTTTACCTTATGTCAAGATATCAAACATCATATAAATAAAAATAAATATTATTGTTGCTGGCTTAAAGTTTGAGGATGGAAAGAAGGGCAGCAAAAGTGATACAGCAGAGGCATTATGATGGTTTGACTTGCTGTAATATTATATTAAAACCTGGTTGATATCAATATTTGATTTTGAAGCACAGGTGTTCCTGTTTATTTATATTAATATAAACAAATACACAATTATCTTTGGTTTTGTAATAAAAGATCTGGGAATCCTTCATATTTGCTATTTTGGAATCTAGCAAAATACATAAATTTTATTTACCTCATAGTTTAAACGCAAGTTATATTTATACGTTGATGTTTAAACAAATATTTTGTACAAGTGATTCATAAAATACAATTTGAATCAATACAGTTTATTATTTTGATTTTTGCTTCAAAAAAAATTTATCTTTTACAATAAAATTTTGATTCAAGTATGTTATAACTAGTCTTATCACATACGCAATCCGCAAACTTTAGAATATATACAGAATGTCAAAATGCAAATGAAGATAATAAAAACGAGAAAAAATTAAAATTTTATCTTTTTTGGCACAAACTAAATTTACACTAAAATCCAACATTAACTAAGTTTATACATTTATTTGAGTCTATTCTTTAATAATATCATTCAGAAGCTTATCCATTGACTTATCTACTGAGCACATCCAAATTCTTGTTTTAAAAGACTTGTAAAGATCTTTCACAAGCTCTCTAAAATCTATCCTTTCTTCACTTTTGTAAAAAAATGTAATTTTGTTCAAATCAAATTGGTACTCGAAGTCAAGAATTTCCATCTTCAGGCCTTTTTCGTTCACATGGTTCCTGCACTCAATCACAGCTGATTTTACCATCTTTTTCCTCTCCTCCAACAGCGAAAAGTCTTCATCGTTGGCTATTCTATAAATCTTCTTTATTTTTAGGTCTTTTTCTAAGTTTTTATGTCTCCTGATGAGGTCATCATACAGGGTCTTCGTCGTATATCCTTTGACTATTCCGCAATCCTCTCCCCTGTCTGCCTCAAGAATAACATATGTATTTTTGTTTATCTTTGGTCCCATGCTGTAGGCTATGTCTAGCCTCTTGGAAGGGAATTCTATGATGTAAAGTAGATTAATTTGCAGTTTATTAGACTCTATGTCCAGCCGCCTATTAAAGGGATTGGATCCGACTATTCTCCAGTCCTCGTAATTGTCGTTCCAAGTCTCGTTGGTCTCAGACCACAGAGAATTTATATAGCGAGAAGACCAATGCTTTGATATGCTCATTGGGTATTCTTTTATTAGAAAAAATAAACCACTTTTACAATTTATACAAAATTTTCACATTGAAAATAAATTATGAGAAAAAATAATGCAAAGTTGGGGAGATTCTGTATTTTCTAAAGGCACAATTGCAAGTCAGTTTCTTTGAGACGTTCTAAAACATCATTGGTTTTAATTAAGTTGCTTCTTAGCTTTTGTTCGACAATTTTGATTTTTTTTTTAAATTTTTATAAATTTCTAACAAAAAGAATCGAATGGCAAGTTTTTTAATTAAAGTGGCACTCAAAGCTAGTAAACAGTGATCAAATTAAACATTTTAAAGTTAAAGACTATTGAAGGCAAGTCCAATAAAGGCTAATAAACAATAATGATTTTATTTACAATTCTTACTTTTGAAAGAAGACAGACACTTCTGCCAAAAATGCAGACTGGATTTTGCCCAGATGATTATCGACATTGCATTCAATGCAACATCTCAGGAAGTGCTCTCAAATCTCAGTGAGATAATCCAAAGGGCCAAAAAGTCAAACATAATGCCTATATTTGTAGGGTTGGACATAGAGTCTTCTAAACAGGCGTGCTTATTGGCAAAGACATACAACACATGTTGCTATGTAGGCATCCATCCCCTGCATTTAAATTACTCAGCAGTCAGAGAAGAAATGAACATTGGGGACTGGAATTTTGAGGATGAAAACATCTGTGGAATAGGTGAATGCGGGCTTGACTACTTCAGGTCAGACAAGAAGAAGGAGCAAATCGAGGTTTTTAAAGAGCATTTGAGAATTCAAAAGCTTCCTTATTTTTACCATTGCAGAAACAGCTTTGAAGACTTTTTCCAGGTTTTATCAGAAGAAAAGTCCTTCAAAGTCTTTCACGGGGTTGTCCACAGTTTTGATGGAAGCATTGAAGAAGCTAGGCAACTCATCTCACAGGGCCTCTACATTGGAATCAATGGATGCTCTCTGAAGACAGAAGAGGGAGTGGAGGTTGTCAAGAAGCTACCTGTGGACAAGATCCTTGTAGAGACCGATAGTCCCTTCTGTCTCATAAGAAGAAGCTATGCTGGATCAAGGTATTCTGATCTTATAAAGTCGAGATTTAACGAGCCTTCATTCGTCAGGCAGATTGTAGAAGTTGTTGCAAAGATAAAAGAAATGGAGATTGATGAATTAGAAGAAATTTTGTATAAAAATACCTTGGACGTATTTCCAAAACTCAAAAAATTTACAGAATTCTGGAATGAGTCGTAAAAAAGAATTTAAATTGGATGAAATCAGTAATTTAAGCTTTTACAAAAAAGAATGACAATCTTCTTATGCTTGCAACAAATAAAGCCATAAATGTCGTAAAATACTTTACATTAGTTCTTATCTTTGATCACCAACATAAAGAATGAGATTAATCAACCAAGATATTATTTTGTTTACTTTTCTTTAATGTCTAAAATAAACACTTTTACAAGCTTACATAACAAGTTTGGTAGAATAAACACACAAGGACAAGCCATAGAAGATGTTTAACTTTAAATTCCAACATGCTGCTCAATCTTTGAAAGCAGAACTAGTTTTTTAAATGCTTCCTTTTTTGTTATTTTTTATGCTTGTTAGGAACTCCTGGTGCCCCAAAATGAAAAAAACTTTCAAACCACTGATAAGAGTAGAAAAGGCATTCCAAACTTATCGGAAGAAGACTTTGGGTGTCAATGACAACCTCAACATAAAGCACGACTCCGATGAGATGGAGAATCTCCAAGAGTACTGGTCTACAGCAATGAGTGTGATAGGTGAGTCGACCATAGAAACTATCGACGATACTGTTGCCACAGAGCAGAGTGACACATTATTTAACATAAACAACATAAGAAAAAGCATAAGAGAGAACAACGCGGAGGCATTATATAAGAAAAGCATAAACAAAAGCAAAAAGGGTGATGAGGCAAAAACAGACTATACAGAAGAAAACACAGAAAATTTATCGAATGTTCCCGAGAAGCTATCGGATGATTCTGATTCTAGGGTCAATCTTGTTGAGCTGGAGAAAGAGCTTGTCAAAGAGGGAAAGATGGAGCCCACGAGCGTAAAGAATTTGTCTGATCTGGAATCTTTTGTTGTTAATCCAACAAATAGCAATCTGGCTAACTTAAAAGACAAAAGTGTTAGTTTAAAGGAGATTGATAGCTTAAAATATGAACATCTGACTGAAGAGAAGCAAAATGCCAGGTCTTACGAAGTCTTTGATGGCTTTGAGATGGAGCATAATGCCCATGAGTTTAATGAAGTTTCAAGTGAAATAAGTCTGCCAGTAGAAAAAAAGTTAAAAAAGTCGAAAACAGCTTCTGAAACCGCAGGATTTCAGGTATCAACAGTGTCTATGCTGGATGGTGCCAATACAGTCATTCCGCTTGTGTGTTCCAGAAGTATGGAGACAGGATTCATAAACTTGAAACACCTGGCTTACATTGACTTGTACAAGTCTAAAAACTCCTTTTCCTTGTTTGTAACCAAAGGAAAACTTGAAATGGTAAAGAACGGAGAGAAAAAAATCCTAAAAAAGGGGATGATGGCTGTTATTGAAAAGGGCGATGTTTACTCTTTGGCTTGCATTTCTGAGAATGGCGCATGTGTTGTTTTGTCATTTTCCCTATAAAAATTGTGGACTGAACCAAGCAATAAAATTACTATTTTACTTGTATTTTTAGGAAGCAGAAACATTTCCAGTTGACGGATTGTGTCAGGAAGTATTTTATTGATCTCTACTAACAAAATAGCTTATTTGGAAGCATTTGTGTGAGGCTTTATGTTGCAAAGATAGATTCTGCTGAAATGCATAATTTTGAAAACCGTTTGTAGTACAAATATTTTATGGTTGGTTTGCCATTCTTTATGCTTTTTTGATCAATCTTTTTGTCGATTATCATTAAACTATTTGAAAGTCCATGAATAAATTGATTGTATTTTATTGCCATTTTCTCTTGACTAAAAACTTTAATCAGTAAAAATTTTGATCAAAAAAGTATAAACAATTACTAGCATGAAATTTATAAATAAAAAGCATGCTATATGCAAATTATTACTTGAATTAATCTTTAATAATCCTAGAATGGCAAAAGTTTTGTCTTTGTGGAGGCCCATATCAATAAAATGCTTATTAAAACAGCCAAAGCTGTTCTTATTAAGTAGTTCTTTGCTATATTTCTTGTTAATCCTGCCACTGTCTGCTTATTTCGCAAAATAACTCTGTTCCCAAAAATACGTTTGAGAGATCTTCTTCCATAATTTAACTCGTCATCTGACATCTCCAAAGGATTGTCCCTGAGATCTAAAACTATTAGATTTGTTAGTTTTGCTAGTTCTTTTGGCAATCTTTTTATATTGTTGCCCTTAAAGTATATAAACCTGAGGTTCTTTAAACTGGCTATCTCGGGAGAAATGTCTTTAATCATGTTGTTTGAGAGCGAGAGTGTATACAGGTTAGTCAGATTCTTTATACTATCTGGAATCTCAGTGATTTTATTGTTGTCAAGTTTTAAAACTAATAAATCAGCAAACACCTCAATTTCCTTTGGTATTGCCAAAATGTTGTTATTCATTATTGAGAGATGACTCAGGGCAGAAAAGTTGTAGATGTTTGAGGGAAATTCTGATAGTTCATTGCGCTGTAAAATTATATGTGTTTTTTCTTTCGTAGCTTCGCCAAGATCTGGAAGCTCCGTTATTTTAGTATCTTTTATGATCACTCCTCTGTCGTCCACAATTATGTTCTCGTCAATTACTTTACTTGTTGTCTCTACCATGTTGGGGCCAGACATTTTGATTGGAAATTGGCCTGCTACGCCCCTTTACATCCTTTTTGACATATTAAAATAAATATCAGTTTAATTTCATGTCAGAAGTATCTGATGTTATACTTGTTATCGACGAATTGATAACAGTGAAATAAATACTAAAAGCAAACTTTCCTCTGCTTTACAAACTTTTAATTAGTTATTGTTTTGACAGCCCAATGCCATCTCTCATAGAAAACATTTTTTGGTTTTGCTTCTCTCTTGCACTGTTCAGGAGATCCATGGAAATATTTTATTCTGTAGAGACACTCATCTTTGTTTATACATCAGTGCTTATACATTCTCTTCGCAAGCCCATCCTGCATTTGTCATTCTTTTGCTTCGGCATTCCCATTGACAAGTCTCTAATTTTGACTATCTTATTCTTGCTTAAATCTAACCTTAATAATGAGTATCAGAGCATTATAAAGCTGATTGTGAGGGAGAGATATACACTTATTTACACAAGTAGCATTGTTGTGGCTTTTATCATATTGGAGCCATTGCTTATACTATTTTTTAGCAAGAATACAAGAAGAAAGAGTTTTCACATAGTTTGCTTCCTGATATATTCCCAACACAGCAAACTTATAATGGAGATCTCAAACTACCTCATACTAGCTTCAGTTCTGATTTGCAAAACAGATCTTGTTGAAAGATACGGTCAAAAATTTTTAAATTGCAAAAATCAGCAAAAAGACAAATTTTCGCATTTTTTCCTCCTTTGCGGAATGGTATTGCCCTACTATTTTTTGAGTTACGGAGAGTATGTCAGATCATTGATTTCAATTTGTGTTATGGACTCAGCAGCCTCTTTTGTTGGCACCATCCAGAAAAGTAGAAGAAAAACCTTGCAAGGATTTCTCTTTGGACAATTGGCTGCCTACACATTTGAATATCTTTACCTTCGGGAGATAAGTTATAAATACCATCTGTTTGTAGGATTTGTAGAATATTATTGCAAGATTAACGACAATATTTCTATTCCTTTTTTCGGGACAGTCTTCCAAAAGATGATACAGGGGAATATTGATATTTTATCCTAGCAAGTACACAATGATTTTGTACTATTTGATATAAAACGAGAAATAGATTGTAGATTGTGCTAGGCACTGTCAATGAATTTTTATTAACAAAAGTTGTATTTCACTTACTTCAGTAAATTTTTGATTTTTAAAAACAATTTTCTTTTTGAGTTATTGCACACTAAGCACCCCTTTTTTTTACTTCGAATCATAAAAAGTGAAACGAAATAAAGATTAAGAAATATCTATTTAAAGATATTTTATTTTACTTAAAATATTCATTTTGCAAGTCAAGACATTTGTACAGACATTTTACTATAATCAACCATCAAAATATGGCTTTCAGATCAAAAGCAAAACAATAAAACTTTACCCCTATTTTGATCATTTGACTGAAATTTACAAATGTCACCCTTTTTGAATATTTTCAGTACTCCTTTAAACTATAGATTAAAAAAATTCAGGGATCCCCAATGAAGACTGCAGAATATTCCAAGATCAGAATCATCTCGCAAACCTTGTCGATACTCCTTATTATACTCAACTTCGTTGCGATGGTCTACTTCTTTATCAAGTTCTCCATCGATACGGTTGAAAACACCTTGAAAGTCAAACCTTCAATCAGCTTCTATTATCTGAGCCAGTGCTTTGCAGCAGTCAACATCCTGTTCTTTTTAATGGCTAATTCTGTCATTACATCCGGTATAAAAATTTTAATGAAATTTTATATTAATATCGCTTATTCACATATCATTTCAATTGCTATATCCGTAGCTTACTTTTATATTTTCTATCTCCCTGCAATCAACAAAGGGGTAGCCTTGAACATCCAAAGTGACACACAATATATCAGAACTCTTGCTTCTCTGGGATTGCGCCCATCTTCAAATAGCTTTGCTATTGCTTTCCAAGAGGAGGTGGAACATACAGTCACGCTCTTCTGTATATTGCAGATCATAACAATACTTACGAATTACACACTAATCAGAATATTCAAATATGCTACTTCAGTAAAGTTAACTGCAAAGGATTGCAGCAAAAGAATCCCAGACATAAAAAGCACAAACCAAGTGGGGCTGACTGACAAAATGCTCCTTGAAAGAAATATTTTAGATCTTAACAATTCTATTCAAGTTAATTCATAAATAAACTTATTTTTACAGAAATAACAATCAAAAACTGTCAAAGCTCATTTTTAGTTAAAAATTTTATTTTTGCAAAAATTGAAAAAAAACAATGAAACCGAAAGCGTCTTTTATCGAAATAGAAACACAGACAAGTATTTGTATTACAAACAAAAATAATGTGCGATGCAATATACTAAACTACTTTATTATCAATTTTCACTTTGGCATCAATATAATTTTAATTTCAATAATTTCATATGTTTTTAGGAGTTTAATTTAATCTCTGCTAAACCAAAAATTGAAATTAGGAATAGCTGTTTGCTTGATTGTAAAAACTGTAGAATTGTCTGCAGAGACTGTTTTAAGCTAAATTAAAATTAATTCGAGAATTATAAATAAATTAAGGAGAAAAAGGGGTAAAAATCTATATAAAAAAAATTTTTAGCTTACCCAATGGCACAAAACTACGTGTTGAAAGATCGCAGCAGAGATGCGGACAGCAAAAAAGAAAGGT
>Ga0308169_10003701_pt1 | contig 14736 bp, 22 predicted proteins | sample PhyBR1_2_FD_202139 | JGI IMG/M metagenome (GOLD analysis project Ga0308169, IMG submission 202139) | Phyllosphere microbial communities from UC Gill Tract Community Farm, Albany, California, United States - DLSLSB.R1 | ecosystem: Host-associated > Plants > Phyllosphere > Unclassified | place... | reverse complement strand
CGGGCGAGCACCTCCCAGACGATGTCAAGCCGAGCAAAGGACTACCGTCGACTGGGTTGAAGCGGAATACGAAGGAATGGAAGGAGGAGCATGGGGATTGTGACGGGTGCACGCGATATCCCAACGGCCATGACCGGCGTCGGGGGAGCCGGAGCAGTAGTGTCAGCTCGAGCAGCTCCATCCCGAGCGATGTCGGTCCAAACGAGACGCCCGAAAGGGAGGAGGACCAGGAGGGCGCGCTGGGATGGGGCAAAGGACGGCACGAGCGACGGATACTGGACAATGGCGAGGGGAGGATGACGGACAGTCCGATGCAGGATGAGCCAGACTCGATACAGGAGAATGGCGGCCAGCCGCAAAACAAAAACACCCCGCCGAAGGAGCGCAGCGAGTCGGATAGCCTCGTTCAAGGTGGAAGGGACGATGCCGGGGCCGCAAAGAGGGATGGCGGACACGGCTTGAAGGAGGATTTGGCCGATCACCGGGAGAAGAAGCTCGAACAGGGCCGAGAAGAGAAGGAGGGCGGGGCGAACAGGCTGACGTACGGCGATGACCCCGAACAACGGATAATCAGCCGAGACGATGAGCGTCTACGCAAATTGACAGACGAGGCGGGGCGGTATCCCGATGGCCTGAAGGGCGTCAAGGGGGAAGAGCCGCCTGGACCGAGGCTGGACATCGTCCTCGACCCGCGGATATCGCACATGCATGTGAGTTGCTCAACTGTTTCGACTTCTCACAGCTAACGCCAGTACCACTCGAGGCGTGCGGACGGTGCAGGCAAATACGAGCTCGGCCCGATCCTCAAGGTCACTTCAGACGGTGAACAGGAGCTCCCTCCCGGCCAGACACCCGGCCCATCTCGGACGCCTTCACGCCAGAACTCGGATCAAGCGTCCCAGTCCCAGGCCAAGGCCGACTCGGAGGATTCGCAACGAAATGGTCACTGGTCGTACGGCATGGAACAAAGTCCAGCTCGACGAGCGCCTTCACATAACCGATTCTCCTCCTTCCGCGACTCGACTCACGATTCGGATTCGCCTAACCGGTCTCACCCTCGCCTACACCTCCGTTCGTACTCGTCCAACCGGGCGCGATCGACCCACGAACCCGATGGGCGTGATGGCGGCGAGGAGATCGATAACGCTGATGTTCGAGAGGAGTCCGATGAAGAGCCTCATTCTCAGGCCAAGGAACAGGCTCAAAAGCGATGGTCGGCACTGCGATCGAGAGTCCTACCCGGCAAGAACGCCGGGTCAGGCCCCGCTCCCGGGGCGAACAAGGTCACTGCGCTGTCGCATACCGCCATTGGCGCGATGCCAGTCACGACGGAGCTCCTGGCGGGCCAACTGCCAGTCATGATCCTCAAGACCTGGCTGGACCGGGACGACGAAGGACACCGTGCCGTGCCAGTCCTGCTCGGCAATCTGCGGTTCCGCGTGGGCGATAGTGTTGGCCTCAAGGCGGGACGGGAGACGGGTAAGGAGATGTTCAAAGTCGAGTGCGAGTACGGTGACGGTGTCGTCAAATGGGTGAGTTACGATGGACAACTGGTGGAACAGTCTGAAGGAGCGGCTGACGAGAAGGTTATTTACCGGGAGCTCCGAGACTTCTTGTCCTTGCATGCGCATTACAAGGCCGCAAACTTTGGGACGTCCGTTGCGGGTCTGCGCACCTCGAGGCGAGTGGAGATACCCGAATTTCCGAGGATGTCGATCCCGTACCTCAACAAGCTTGGCAACCAGCAGGGTCGCGAGAAGCCGATGAGTAAGAGCGAGTACGCCCAAGCGAGTCGGGACGCCCTGCAGAACTACCTGGTCGAGCTCATTCGGGCGGTTGTAAGCTCGCGACCATGTGTGTTTGGCTAAGCTTACGGCCAGATCTTCCGACCCGAATCGAACCGGTTATGTAAATTCTTCGAGCTGTCCTCCTTGACGCTCTCGCTCGCGCCACGTGGTGGGTTCCAGGGGAAAGCAGGATACCTCAAGATCCCCGGCTCGAACGCCTCTCGCCGAGCGAATCAGCCCGGTCTGACCCCGACGTCATGGCTCCACAACCGCGAGCCCAAATGGTTCATTGTGCGGGATACGTACTTCGTCGCCACGGACGGGCCCGACGCGACCGAGTTCTACGATGTCTTCCTCATCGACGAGGGGTTCAGCATCGAGCGGCCCAAACGGGTTCTCCGGACGGGCCTGCACATCATGACGGGCCATTCGAGCCTGCGCTCCGCCGCGCGGCGGGACGTCCCCCTCGGACATGAGAAGGCAAGTGGGAGGGATATGGGCGGAGATGGAAGTGGTGCGCAGGGCGATGATGGGATTGATCTGGATAATCCGTTCGCACAGGAGATGATCATTTCGAATGGGGAGGCGCATGGGCAGAAGGTGGGCGTGAGCGCCGAGGACGACGAGCATCATGCGAGTCAGCATACGTTCTTCATCGTCAACACGCAGAGGAAGTTGAAGCTCGTTGCGAAGAATGCGGTGAGTCGCGCGATCCTTCTGGTGGATGGGGAGCAAGACGGAAGGGGTGAGCTAACAATAGCGGCAAATGCACCAGTTCATCGTTAGCATGGAGCGCATCGCGGCGCAGTCGGTGTGGACCGGTCGGAACCGTTTTGACTCGTTTGCCCCGTTGAGGGTGAATGTGGCTGCGCAGTGGCTCGTCGACGGAGTGAGCTTGCGCGTCGATTTGGTTGACGGTGATAGCTGACGGCAGCGTGATTACTTCTGGAACTTGAGTCGAGCTATCAACATGGCCAAGGACAGGATCTACATCCACGACTGGTGGTAAGCTGATTGACGCGTGCAGAGAGGAGGGAAGCTCACGGGTAGGATATCGCCTGAGCTCTACCTCCGCCGACCTGGAAACGAGCGGTACCGGCTGGATAACCTTCTCAAGCGGAAGGCAGAGGACGGTGTCAAGATCTTCATCATCATTTAGTACGTCACCGCGACTTGGGGATGAGACAGACACAAGGATGCTGACAACCAGCAACGAGGTGTCGGACAAGACCACACCTGTGGACAGCTCGTATACCAAGCGAACGCTGTCGGGATTGCACCCGAATATTATGGTGCAGCGGTCGCCGAGCCACTTCCAAACGGGAACATTCTACTGGTCTCACGTGAGTGGAGCTGAGTTTTGCTGCGTGAGCCGCTGACAGCAGCACGAGAAGCTGTGTGTCATCGATGAGACGATAGCATTCATGGGCGGTCTGGACTTGTGAGCTATCCCGAGGATGGAAGGACGTAGCTGACGGCAGGTGTTACGGTCGATGGGACACCTCGCAACATATCCTCACAGACGAGGACTTCACCGAAGACACCGGCCCCAACGGCCCCGTCTGGCGAGGCAAAGACTACTCGAACGAGCGTGTTGCAGAGTACAGCAACCTCGACAAACCGTTCGAGGATGTCTTCGACCGTGGCAAGGTCCCGCGGATGCCGTGGCATGACGTCGGGCTGCAGATCGTCGGCCAGCCGGCGCGAGACCTGTGCCGACACTTCGTCCAGCGCTGGAATTTGTTGATCCGGACCAAGGTGAGCTGTCACTATTACGCTTTCTGGACGCAGCTCACGGCAGAACCACAAACGACGCATGCCGTTCTTGCTGCCCGCTGCGGACTTCACAGAACGCGAGCTGCTCGATCTCAAGCTGCAAGGAACGTGCGAGGTGCAGATCTGCCGATCTGTGGGCCCGTGGTCCATGGGCACGCTCACGAAGATTGAGCACTCGATCCAGAACGCCTACGTCAAATGTGAGCTGAAAGACTGTCCGCATGGACACGAGCTGACGAGCAGCGATCGAGCTGTCCGAGCACTTTGTCTACATTGAGAACCAGTTCTTCATCACGTCTACGGTTGTCGACGGCGTGCCAATCCAGAACGGTATAGGCGACGCCCTCGTCGCGCGAATAATCAAGGCGCACAAGCAGGGCGAGGCGTGGAAGGCGTGCATCGTCATCCCGCTCTTACCGGGATACACGTACCCCATCGATTCGGGCGAGGCCTCGTCCGTCCGGCTCATCATGGAGTGCCAGAACAGGACGATCTGCCGTGGAACTCACTCGATATTCTCGCGCCTGAAGAAGGAGGGGATTGATCCGGATGACTACATCACTTTCTTCAGTCTGCGGGGATGGGCCAAGTTCAAGAGTGGCGTTTTGACCACGGAGCAGGTTTATATCCATGGCAAGACGATGATTGTTGATGATCGTGAGTTGGGCGTGATAGACGGATAGGAGGCAAGCCGAGTGAGAAGGGAGTGGCTGACGAGCAGGACTTGTGCTGTGTGGGTCGGCGAACATCAACGAGCGTTCGCAGCGGGGTGATCGAGACTCGGAGCTGCTGGCGGTGATCCGAGACACGGACATGATCGATGGGTGAGTGAGCGGGCTCGAGCTGGTGAAAAGGGGGAAATCGAGTGTGTCAGCGCTGACGGCAGCACGATGGCGGGTAAGCCGTTCAAGGTCGGACGCTTTGCGCACACGCTCCGCATGCGTCTCATGCGGGAACACGTCGGCGTGGACGTAGACGCCATCGAAGAGGATCAGCTCATGAACCGCGAGCCGGTCGCGCCCGCTGATGAGGTGGAGACCTGGGACCCGGACCACGAGCAGGAGGACGGGGACGATGGGGCGAATAGAGGCGTCACCAAAGTCAAGGCCAGGACGGCGATGGACCGGTTCGGAAGGACCGTCAAATCTGGCATGGGCGCAGGTGAATTAATGTGGTTGACCACGCTGCTCGAAGCTGATGGTAGTGACGAAGGGAATGAGCGAGAACATGATGAACAATGTTGCGCGAGCCGCAGACAAGGTCATCCACCCCGTTGCGCTCGTCGCGCACGGCGAGTTCGCCGCCAAGCCGGATAAGCCCAAAGGCGAGCCAGAAGAACGCGAGGACTTCGGCCTGGACGGTAATCAGACACAGGGATTCGCGAGCTCAGTGGTTTCCACCTTGGAGGAGAAGACGATCTACGAGCGTCGACCCTCCGCGTCGCACGCGAACGGCCAGCCGCTGTTCGACCTGATCGAGGAGGGCGAGGGCGGGACGGACGAGTCTGCACCGAAGGAGGCACACGTGGACCCCAAGGTCAAAGAGCAGGATACGATCCTGGACGACGACAAGGAAGCGTCCAAGCGCGGCGTGCCGCGCATCCGGGGCGACCCGAGCGAGAAGGAGCCGTACGGCGCACCGTCTAACGCGGTCGAGAACGACGATGCCCCGCCCAACAAGGATACGGAGCGCGAGGACGACACGGAGGAGCAGCGTCAGGCGGCCGTGGCGCGCAAGACGCTCCGCAAGCATATCACCGCCAAAGTGGGCGCCTCGCCTTGGAGCATGCCGACTCCAACGCCAAAGATCAACCCGAACCGGTTCCATGATCCCCTGGACGAGACGTTCTGGAAGGACATGTGGGTCGCGACGGCCGTGCATAATACCGAGATCTTCCGTAAGGTCTTCCGCTGTATCCCTGACGACCTCGTCACGACGTGGGCGGCGTACAAGGCGTTTGCGAACCATGCGGAGAAGTTCAACCGCGCGCCCGAGGACGTGGCCCAGGGAGGGAGCGACGAGCCGCCCAAGGTCGTGCATGGAGGTCCGGGAACCCACGGAGCCGGAGGAGGCGGTTCAGGAGGTGGTGCCGTCGGACAGGGCAAGGATGGTAATGCGCAGAACGGGGAGAAGGAGAAGCACGAGGGGAAGATCAAGGCTGTAGGGGTCAATGTCACTGCTGGATCCAGCCTCAAGGGGGGTGGAACGAGCGACGATGGCTCTTCGACGACTGGGAGTGCGCTGGGCGGCGGCGCGGGAGGCTCGGCCAAGCATGCGAAAGAGGCGTCGGGCCCGAGTGATCCCTGGGCGCAGTGGGAGAGGGAAGAGATGGAGGAGCTGTTGAATGAGGTCCGGGGTCATCTCGGTGAGTGCAGCGACGACGCGGTCCACACTGCACTGCGTAATATTGGGGCTGAAGGAGGATTGCTGACGCCAGTGCTTTACTCGACACGGTTCTTGGAGCAGGAGGATACAGCTGGGCAGTTCTTGTTCCAGGTGAGTAACCGTGTCCAGCTGCTTCCTTCGCCTATCACTCCTGCACTTGCCCCCTTCTATTGCTGCGCCATGTTTTTGAAAGGTTCGCTGACAGGGCAGAGCGACCGCATTCTGCCTCTGCCAATTTACGACTAGTATGATTCGCCAACACTATAATGGTCCCTGTCTCGGATTTTCTATTGCATACACGCTACGAATCGACGAGGGTTGTTTTGCTTTCGCCACGAGTCTGAACGACCATGTCATACCCGCTTGTGTATTGTGTTATGTATGACTGCACCCTTCGCTTGTCCTGCTCTCGTCGACCGAAGCCCTCCCTGCTGCGGTCGGCTTGAGACGGCCGTTGGAGACTTGGCCAAGGCCACTTGCAGACCCCGAGAGCTATTCGAGATCCCGACAATTGCGGCCTGCCCGCGCGATGACATCCCCGTGAATTACCCCCTCACCTGCGCTGGAGCAGGATGACCTCTCTCCAGGTCCGGATGTAAAATGGCTTCGCAGTCACAACGCCACAATCGGGTGGCTCGGATTCGTAAGAACCATAGATAATCGGTCGAACCAGACCCGATAGCGCCTGTTTCCCTTCTCCTCTCGCTGCCCCAGCGCCTGTTTAAAGCTTGGGACCCTTAGGACCCTTAAAGAAGCGCCGACTTCGCTGGAACAGGGTCCGATCCACGTGCGAAGAAGCGCTGAACGTCTTCGAACCCTCCCAAACAGGCGCCCCGGCGATGAGACGGCCGATGACTTGCTTGCATCGTGCTGGGAGCATGGGTGCGTGCGCCATCGCCCGATCGCCGGGTGATCTTGTCATTGTTCCTGGCCATGGGATCACCTTGGCCGGCCGTCTTTACCGGCGGAGCGGGCATGCGCAGAGAGTTCATACCCACTTACATGGATGGGACTCGGTTAGCGCGGAGGGGAATTGCCTTAATGGGTTATCTGATAATTGAAAATTTCCGAGGAGAACCTCGTCGTGCCAAGCATCGGCCGAACGGATGGGCTGCACGCCAGCAGAGGGTCCGAGAGATTGGGTTGAAGCGATGGGTGGGTCGAGAATAGGAGGCTGCGACATTGCGTGCGATCGAGGCACATGGGCGGTAGCGCCATCAGGGCATCGTCCAGGCGCAGAACCACGAACAGTCCCCAGGGACAGGGGAGCTGCGATTACGAGGATGGCAGACCCGAACGATCCGAAGCCCGTCAGTTCGCTGGGCCAGGTACGCTCCACAACTCGTACAATGAAATTCTGAGCTGACAGAGAGCTCGTCTTGCGGGTATATAAGCCCCGACCGGCACGCTCGATCCCCCATCCAGATCAGACCCACTTGATCGACACCGTCAATTGCAGGACCGGAGATTGACGAGACATAAACATGGCGCTATCGCACGGAGCCGTCGACGTCGCTATGCCGCAGCTGGTGGCTGATGCGCAACTGGCCGCGGAGGACCGCGAGACGCTGCATTCGTCGGGCGACGAGGCGGGCGAGGCGGAGAAGAAGGAACGCTTCCCGCATGGCGAGGGCGAGCGGGGCACGCACGCGCTCAAGGATGATCTGTATTGGGAGCCGGCGGAGGGCGTGGAGCAGGATGTGGGAGTGACCAAGATTGAGAGTCTGTACAAGGTGTTCGGAAAGGGGTGGGGGCTGTATCTCCTCTGGGCGTGAGTGTGACGGTGACGCCGGACGGGCAAGAGCTGACGAGCAGGTCCATCGGGTTAATCTCGTACGCGTACGCCCTGTCGCAGAGCACCACCTACGTCTGTGAGTGGAGCGAGGGAGAGATGGGAGTGATGGACGGCGGGGCTAATGGCAGATGAACAATTCGCGACGTCGTCGTTTGGCTCACACAGCTTGATCGGCACGATCTCGACCATCACGGGCATCATGGCGGGTGTCGCGCAGCCGTTCATCGCCAAGGTGAGTACCGGGACGGCGTTCATGTTGGCTGTGCCGTCTGACGCCCAGCTCGCCGACATCTTCTCCCGTCCCATCGCGCTCACTGTTTCGGTCGTCTTCTACTTTGTCGGCTACGCCGTCGTCGCGGGGGCGAAGAACGTCGAGACCGTCGCGGGCGGCATGGTCCTGTACACGCTCGGCAACACCGGCATCTCATTCATGAACGGCCTGCTCATCGCCGACATCACCTCGCTTCAATGGCGGGGCTTCGTCCAGGCCATCGTGTCCGTCCCGTTCGTGCTCAACGCCTTCATCGCCGGCTTCATCACCGAGGGCATCGGCGCCCTGTCCGCCAACGGCTGGAGGTGGGGCTACGGCATGTTCTGCATCCTCATCCCCGTGCTCATCTCCCCGGCGATCGCGGTCCTGTTCGTGGGCGACCACCGGGCCAAAAAGGTCGGCGCGCTCTCCCTCGCCGCGCCGTCGTACTACCGCGCTCAGGTCCTGGCGGGCATGGAGGTTCAGAAGCCGCCCCTCAAGGTCCTCGTCCTGCGGTACTTCTCCCGCATCAACGCGTTCGGACTGCTCCTCCTTGGATTCGCCTTCGGATGCATCCTCACCCCCTTCACACTCCGATACACCGCCCAGGGCGGATACAAGAACCCGTCGCTCATCGCGCTCCTGGTCGTCGGCGGCCTGCTCTTCATCGCCTGGGTGGTGTGGGATGGATTCATCGCGAAGTACCCCATCATGCCACGACGAGTCCTCAACAGGACGTTCATGTCGGTGCTCTTGATCGACTTCTTCTACTACTTCTCCGGGTACTTCATCGACACCTACTGGAGCTCTTACGTCTACGTCGTGGTGAGTTCACCCAGATGCTGAGAGAGAGAGGGTTCGTCACTGACGCCCAGACCGACTGGTCCGACCGAAACTACGCGTTCTACCAGAACATCCTCACCGTCATGCTCTGCTTCTTCTGCGTTCCCGCGGGACTGATCATGCGGTACACGCACCAGTATAAGTGGCTCCAGATCAGCGGTCTCGGCATCAGGTGTCTCGGTGTTGTACGTGTCTCAGGGTTCGAACCATTCGCGAGGCCTCGCTGACGCGCAGGGACTCACCTACGCCGCGACCGTCAACCCCACCACGGCCCTGCTCGTCACCTCGCGAGTCTTCACCGGTCTCGGAGGCGCCATCTCCGTCATCACCTCGCAAGTGGCCTCGCAGGGTTCCGTCCCGCACCAGGACCTCGCCATCGCCATTGCCGTGCTCGCCCTGTGGACCCAGATCGGAGGGGCGATCTCGTCCGCCATCTCCGCCTCGGTGTGGACGCGCCTTCTTCCGCACAACCTCGAGAAGTACGTGGGCGAGTACCTCGACGCCGAGGCCCGCGCCGAGATCTTCGGCGACCTCCTCGCTGCGCGGGCGGCTGAGCCCCGAGCTCTGGTGATCAAGGCCTACAACGAGACGATGCGGACGCTGGCGATCGCCGCCCTGTGTACGTCGTTCCTCGGATTGGCGGCCGGTTTCTTCAGCAAGAACTATTACCTGGGTGACTCGCACAACAATGTCGAGGACCACAAGGTCATCAGGATGAGGAAGAAGGAGGAGGTGTCGCCCGAGGTGGTTGCTGCGCGGGCGAGGGAGGTTCAGGAGAGGATCGAGCGGGAGGTGGCTGAGAAGAAGCGGGCTGAGGCGGCGGGTCAGCCCTAGGCCAGTTGGGGTAAAGACGGACGAGGGAAGATAGATATGGCTGCTTGATATCTATAATGCATTGCCTGAGCTTAGCATACCGCCTCCCCCCGTGTAGATCTGCCCTTTCCTTGCGTGGGCTCGGAAGCGAGGTGGTGCCATGTGCCACATTAGGCGACAAAGGCGAGACAACCGAAATGCATCATTCGCTTCCCCTCCCTCTGGTCAAAACAACCCATCATCATGGAGTCAAACATCAGCTTGCCAGCTCAACCGGCATCCCCAGCAGCTCAATCGCCGCGCATAGACAAGCCAGTCAAGACGCGATCGAGGAACGGGTGCTTGGTCTGCCGCGCGAGGAGAATACGCTGTGACGAAGGCAAGTTCACCAGCTCCACCGCTCCAGCGTTGGACCCGCGATTCGCTGGCCATCCTGACCCGGATGTGGGCTTATTGTAGGCAAGCCAGAATGTCAGCGATGCATCAAATACAGCGCAGAGGTGAGCTGCTAGATGTACGGACTTGTCAAGCTCACGACAGTGCGTTTATCCCGCAAAGAAGACGTTCGACCGCGACGCGATCACGAAATCCCTTTCCAAGCGGCACAAGGCCAACCCGTCCTCATCTTCCCCCGCAGATATCGCGTCTCACCCTCCCTCGACCCTATCGTCACCGTTCGGGCCGGGGTTCACGGCCTCCGGGTCCAAGAACGATTTTCCACCGCGCCTGGGCGTCGCGTCGACCTCGAACGTCCGCGGGGAGGGATCGGCTGGACCGAATCAGCAGGGCGGGGTCAAGCTGTATGATGACGCGCCGACTAGCATGGATGCGCTTATGGCGTTGTGCCGGATGACGAAGATGGGGACGTTCTTCTCGGGTGGGGAGATGCCGCCTGACTACCTGAGGGAGTCGTTTCAGGACCCGGACGAGCTGCGTTGTGTGAGCCCAATGTCGCTCGGGCAAAAGCAAAGGATGGTAGCTCATGGCAGTTGCACCATTGTCTCGCGTACACGCTGTCCATCATCGTCGTCAAGGAAGACTACAACCCTTGGGTGCAGCACATCGCGCCGATGTTCCTCTTCCCCACAGCGCTCGCCCCAACCAGCAGCGACGCCCTTCGATACGCCATGGCCGCTACTGGCGCGACGCATCTTGCATAGTGAATTACCTTGCTTCTCTGACGCGTGCATCAGCTGACGACAGCTTGCGGAACCGCCTCGAGACAGAACGAGACTCGCTCGACCGGATGTTGTCGGTGCAGTACCGCTCCCGAGCGATGGTCCTCCTTCGACAAGCCCGGAAGGACCCACGCGAGCTAGTCTCCGACGCGTTCTTGGCTGCCGCGATCTGTATTGGACATAACGACGTAAGCTACACACTGCGGCGCGAGGCCGAGATTGAAAAACTGACGGCAGGTGCTTTCCGCTGAGATCTCGTGGAGGGAGGCTTGGGGATACTGCAAGGACAGCCTGGCGGCGCGAGGAGGGTGTGACGAGGTCTTGTTTGGCAGGAACCCGATGTCGGTACCTGGGGAGGTGGAGAGGGTCTTAATCGAGCATCTCGCGTTCGGCGACTTGACAAGTGGGTCTCGCATGCCGCGATCTGGACGCTTGGCAGCTGATGAGCAGAGAGCTTGTCGACGGGAGATCCGCCTCTTCTGCTGGATGCTGCTTCGGACTGGTGGGAACGGCTAGGCCAATCTCGGCCGGGACAAGAAACAGTCAGTGACACCCCAGGTTCTCTCCTTGGTCTTGGGAGATGTCCGCTAACGACAGGTTCACTCGATCGAGCTCACAAAGGGCGTGCACCGCGACACAGTCCGCCTCATAGCCCGCACGGCAACTCTCGTCGCGAACAAACGGTCGCTTAAACGGTACGGCCTGCTGCAGGGCCTCGCGCCGTTTACCGTCTCTTCGACGTTCTTCAGCGTCACGCCAGATATCGCCCTCGACGCGTATACCCACGGCGTGTCACAGCTCGAGATCGATCTGGGCAGGTGGACCCTCAACGAATTGGTGGGGGACCAACGCACGAGGATCGGCAGCCTGTCATACTGGCACATGTGTCGGATCCTCCTTCGCAAGTATATCCAGGATCGCCCGTTGGATGATGTGGAGTGTCAATCGAGTGCGAAAGCTATCCTAGAGCTGTGCGCAGAGGCGGGTGACAAGATCGAGTTTTTAAACTGGGTAAGTGCGCCCGCAATAGAACTGGCTAAATGGTACGTCGAGGTGCACATAACTGACGGTAGCCGTTACTCGTCGCCAGCTGTATCATGCGAGACCGGACGATGCGAGACCAGAGTCGGGCGGTCATAAAGACGTTTGCCTACCAGTGCTGCAACGAAATCAAGGTGCTGCATGAGGTGGTGGAGGAGGTGTGGAGGCGGATGGACGATGGATGGGACGAGGAGAGCTATGGTTGGGTGGAGGTCATGCTTGAGATGGGACGGGGAGTGATGTTGGGATAGGCGGGTATCTCGCGAAGAATGCGAGTTGAAGAGCTAGCGAGGAATGGCCGGACAGATGGATGGGACTGGAAAAACCGTCCGCCACCCGCCATGTCACCCCTCACGGGCGTCCGCTCTTGTGTACCTATTTCTCCCCAATGAATCACGCATATGATACGTGCATACATTCACAACCTGGGCTTACAGCACACCGACTATGCCGAAGGCAACACCCACAAGCAATAGGCCAGTTGACAGGGTCATCTCGCTCAACGCACCGCCGCCAGCCCCGACCCCTCCGCCCCCACCCGAGGCGGACCCTGAACCGGATTGCGATGGCGTCGCAGCTGAGCCTCCCTCTGGGCTTGATGCTCCTGAGCCGCTGCCAGACCCAGCTGCCCCAGTGGGCGACGAGCCTATCCCGGAAGAAGAGGTCGTGGCTGGATCGGAAGTTGTGGCGCTGAACGTCAGTCTCTCGCCGCTTCCGAAGGCGGTGGCTCGCCTGTCCTGGGTGCTTCCAAAGCTTGGACTAGAGCTAGAGCCGTCTCTGGCGAAGGAGGCGCCGTTGCAGGAGTAGCCCGACGGGAAGTCGGAAGAGCCTGATGCGATCTGGGCGGTCTGGCTCTCCCACGCCGTCGCGCACGTGTTTGCCCAGTCCAAGAGGGACTGCTTGAGCGTGTCGTTCACGGTGGGCGTCGACCCGGGGATGGCGGGGCTGGGCATCGCGATCCCCGATTGTACGCATGCTGTTTCGTCAACCGGGCCCTAGGGGCGATGAAGGGGTATCGCCGGCCGCCCCGAGAGCGAGGACCGGTGCAGACGCGACTCACACCAGCAGCCAACGGTATCCTGCCCCGCGATCGCCGTGCATAGCCAGCTGACCTTCTCAGCATATGTGTTGTACGAGCCGAGGACTGATCTCAGCGATGTGCAGGGGTTCAGAGTGCTCGTCGAGAGTACGCACGCCCGAGCTCGCCTTGGAAGTAGGAGCAGTACAGCTCACACGCTCCCTGGCTCAGACCGGAGCACGTCAGCTGAGGGATGGTGTACTGGAAGCTGCTTTGTGCCGCCACAACGGGCAGGAGGGCGAGTACAGGGGTGAACATGGCGCGACTTCCGGACTGGCTCTTATGGGAGAGGGGATATGGATGGAGAGGAATGGTCAGTGGCAGAGCTGGCAAACCCCTTTATACGCCCCGGTGCATGCATGCATGGTGGGGACACCCTGCTCATTGACGCTCGCGATGCGAGTTAATGCCGAAAGAGAGATCGCCCCGAAGCTCGGCGCCCACAGGGCTCCGAAGTCGATCCGAGAGGTTCTGTTGCCGATGCCGTTATCCTCTGGATTGATTGTGACACAATATGCGTCTTGTGTGCCGAGAGACTAGTCTGCTTCGATGCGATCCGCAGGCATGCATGTCAGGCCAATGGTGATTAGGCTCACGCTGTGCCCCTGACCTAGACCGATCGAGAGAGAGGAGGATTGGATCCATCATGGAGGGGAGGAGGGAGGCAAGCGGTGTGACTCATCAACCGCGCTAACGTGATTGCAGAATTGCATGATCGCCGCTACCGCGGAAGCGTCGCAGCTGATCCGTCAGGTGCTTCAGCTGAGGGTTCTTCCGGATCGACCTTCCGCCGTACAAGGATAACTTTTTGGCTGGTCGCGCTTGTCGCATAACGTGCACGACGCGCATCTGGGATGTAACGCTCCCGGATCGGCTCCCATCAATGCATGACACAACGTCGGGCTCGCAAGCGTCACATCGCAGGTCGGCGAATAGTGAGATCTCCCGCTCCACAATGCGTTCCGGGTCGAAGCGCAGAGTAGACAGTCAGGCGTATGCGGGTCTGGATATCACCGGCAGGCCTGGTGGCAGGGTGGTGGCAGGGTGAGACGTGTCGCGGGAAAGCGGGAAGACTAAGAGGAACTGTATGTGAAAAACGTTGAACGGGAGCTGAGTCGCTTAAACGCTGTCTTGCCGCGATCAGCCTTGCCCCTTCTTCCTGCTGGGGTTTGATGTTTCCGCCAGCGGCCCGGCCCGAGCCCTCATGATGAACGTTGTAGCAACGGCCCCAGCAGTTACACCCTTGTGGAAAGGACGGGCTGTACTGCCCGCTCCTGCCGTGACACTCAAGGTAGGAGGCAGCCGTGGCGTGGCACATATGGGTTTTGAGGTGATGGAGGTGTTCATCACTAATCATCATCTGAGATGGCCAGAATGCCGGGCAGGTTGGAGAGGAGATTCCTAGACCTAGGGTGTTCTCCAAACCCACCTCACTCGGATACGTGTTTTCTAGGCCTTCTTGCATGCCCGATCTGCACGGACTCGCTTACAGTCATCCCTTCCTCCTTTCCCGTTCATTACAGCTTACGCGAGGTGCCAGCTGCCTAAGGTGGTCACTCCACGACTGCTGCCTCTCTTGCTTCCCGTTCCCGAAGGGCCGTTTATGAACGGGTGGATGTGCATGCTCCACCGGTTTGGATCGTCCCAAGCAGGCGCAACAATATGCATATATATACACACACTCTGCACCCCTCTTCTCCAGTTTGCGCTCTCAGTCCAATCCACCGCCAATATGTCCGACAGCGGGTCCCTCCCCTCGCGGGAAGGGTCTACCCATTTCTCGACGCACG
>Ga0308169_10003699_pt1 | contig 14743 bp, 14 predicted proteins | sample PhyBR1_2_FD_202139 | JGI IMG/M metagenome (GOLD analysis project Ga0308169, IMG submission 202139) | Phyllosphere microbial communities from UC Gill Tract Community Farm, Albany, California, United States - DLSLSB.R1 | ecosystem: Host-associated > Plants > Phyllosphere > Unclassified | place... | reverse complement strand
CCCGTCCTATCTTTCCGGTCTTTGACCCGACGAGCGGAGGGCGGCGGACTCAGCGGCGGTGCAATAGCCGGTAAGCCCCTCACCGCTCTCTCGCCTGGGCACAAGGCACACGCTCAGCTTAGGCATCATCATCGGCATCTTTCTCGCCCTTGCATTGGGCTTCATCCTCATCTACTGCTGCCGACGCTCCTCTCCGCTCCCCAACCAGCCCTTCGGGGGGAGCACCAAGGGTGTCGCGCCGGGGTTCGGCAATGCTTTCGCCAAGCCGTTCCCCCGCTCGTCACCGCAAGAGATGTATCTCCCACAGTACACCGGTCCAGCTCAACCTGTTTTTGCGCAGGCCCAGGTCGGACCGCATGTGCAGGGGAGAAGCATGCCAGGAGTGGTGTATCCCCTCCAGCCGCAGAGCACGTACTACGCCCCACAGCACCAGCAGCAGCATGGGGTGCGATTCGGCGAAGTTGGGGTAAGGAGGATCTAGGCGCGGATGCCGATGTCCAGCACAGATAAGGTGAGAGTGTCGAGGTGAGTGCGTCTCTACCCGGAGGACCCGAGATGGCAGCCGGAGGAGACTGGTTGATATCAGTCCGTGGTGCATGGTGATTCTGCAGTTGTATCTGACCTGCGCTTTCGTTTTCTTGTCGGCTTCACCCCGTCTCCGGTGATAGGGACACCACCTGGCCTCAGATTCGAATAGAGCGCGCGAAGCATGTGAACCTTACTGCCAATCCCGCAGGATCTCTGCATGCAGTTCCGCTCGACGATCCCACGCCGGTGGAGGCGCTCCCCTATGTCATGTCGTCCGTCGAACGTTTCACAGATATTTAGTGTTAGCCAAGATCATGTCTTAACGTATTATGATGTATGCCCCTTATGTTGTACGTGCACCAAAGTTCGCAGAACTGCCTTGCCTCATCAGAGTACTCGCAGATGCATTATCATAAAGTAGGGGACGTCAAGACATTAAGCGTGAGATGATTTCGGAATAGAGATGAAGACACAAGTCTGCTTAGAGTAATGTGGGCTACAGGATTCGTGCATGAGAGCCGTCAGCCCGCATCGCATCAAATGAGGTCTTCGAATGTGACACCTGGGCTGTGGACTCCAGCGTTGCTAGACAGGGGTCATGCCTCGCCCCGAGGTTGGTCTGCTTGTGAGTGATATTCCGACGTGTGGCACGACGGATACCCACCGTCATCCTCGGGTCGTCGAATCTCAGCGAGGCCGTCTCCCGCTTGATCAAATGAGTCGTGGTCGTCCACCTGTAGGGAGCCAGCCCTTGTGGTGACAGCGGACGACTGCGAGTATTTCGATGGCTCCGATTCTGCCTCGTGTTCCTCCGGAGCTGTTATAGAGGGGAGGGTATCCTCGCGTCCGAGGTCTGCAGGTTTTCGATCGGCTGCGTTGTTTCCGGCATGACCGACCTGATGCCCATCAGCCAAGTCGGGAACAAGCTCGCTCGCAGATGATGTCGAGGAAGGTATGATCGCTTGGTCGCTGTCCATCGTTTGGACTGCTGCTTTCATCGGTGCACTGAGCAACACGCTGTCCGATGGTGGAGTCGCCTGCGCATCGACCATTCCAGGAATGGACTGGCCAGGACCAAAGGTATCGTCGCTGCCTTCCGGAACATCGCTGTCGTCACTGTCCCTGTTCGCTATGGCTTTCACACCATCCGTCGATTTCGCCGCGCCGGCGAGCGTTTCGGGGGAGCTGACGCCAACGGAGGCAAGGAGCGGCTCTGGGATATCGGCCGCGGGTGTGAAGAAATCCTCAACGGGCGCGCTGATGCCGGATGTGCCGGTTCCAGTGCTTTCCGTCCTCTCAGAATCACCTCTCAGCATCCCCATTGCTTTTGGCAGAGGCCTGGCCGCCGCATCGTTGACGACACCGTTTGCAACGGATTCCGCATTGTCCATGTCGGCGTTGTCGACTCCTTCGGCAAGATCAACCGCACCGGCGCCAAGACTGGTGGCAACGTGCGTGACTGCCGCACCGCCTAGATCGACAGAGTGGGGGCTCTCCGTAGCCGCGTTGTTGGATGCGTTGTCCAGGGCGAGGATCGGGGTCGGGGTCGCATCCTCGTCCGGCAGCCTCTTCTCGAAGGGTGCAAGAGATCGCTTCTTCCTTTCCGCGCTCGGGCTTTCGGACCGAGTTGGCGGAAACGACAGTCCATTTCCGGGGGCGAGGGTGCCATCCGATGTGACCTTGCCGGCCATTCCACCGACTGGAGCATGAGACGCTGCGTCCGTCTCATCTCGCAGATAAGATGGCGTCGCAGTCAAAGCATCCTCGGGGCTCAGCCCACCGGCCGCGGCTGAAGGTGCGCCTTCGGCAAGCTCCTCAGGCGACCATTTTGCAGGCGAGATCGCCGCGGCGTCCATCGGGGTCTGCCGAACCGTCTCCGGAGTGAGGTCGATTGACGCCTCGCGAGTGGACGGCTGTGTCGAAGTGACCTGTCCGCTGGCGGATTGGGAAGGAACAAACATCGCTCTGGTCGAAGATCCGTCCACCGCCGAGAGACTGCTGGGACTGAGTCTGAGAGTGGGGCTCGGGCCGTTCTCGGAGTTAGTGGTGGTGCGTTCCGGTTCGTCCTCTTCGTCGCTCGTGGACGTGCCACGGACGGCATGAGTGTCGAGCCAGTATCGCCATATTGCCTCGTCGAGGTCGTACCACTTCTTCAGCATGCCTACATCCTTCAGATCCAGGTCGATGATCTTCACCTTCGCACCTGCCTCCATGATCCATTTATTGCCGTGCTGCTTGAGCGGGATCGTGACGAAGATTGAGCAGTCCTTGAAGATGGCCGACAAGGCATACGCGATCATCTGTTCTCGCAGCGTCCAGCCGGAATGGCCAGCAGGATTGGCGCAATACTTCTCCACGACAGTGTCGAGTTCGGGGATGGTGGGCTCAGCGATGATGGTCGGATCGAAGAGCTTCTCATCAGGGTGCTCGTCTCTGAATCGTTGAGCCAGCGTAGATATGTCAACCGGATCGAGCGATGACTGCAGATCTCGCAGCTTGGGGAGCACATTTGATGCTTGAAGAGCGGGTAGGAGGAACGGCGCAGTACGGTTGACGAGGGAGTCGTCTGCGGATCCAGGCAACAGATCAATCTTGATATAAGCGCCACTTTGACGGTCCGGGACCTGATTTACCTGGTCGGGCATGATCGGCTTGCCATTCACATACACTCTCCAGTTGTTCTTCGCTCCGGCCGTATCTTTCCAGATGCTCCATAAGCCGTCCAGAGCTTGCTGGACACGGGCTTGGTCCGAGGCGAACAGGTCAAGCGGGTCAAACGTGTCGTCCAGTCCTTCTCGCTTGTAGTGCCTGTGCAAGACATATCGCGAATGTTTGGACTTGATGCCGGCCGCTTCGGGCGGAGAGATATTGTTCGCTTGGGGCACGAATCCCCATTTAGGCTGCTCGTCAGCTTGCTTGCGACGGGACTTGGCAAATGCGCTGCCATTCACCTTGATCTCGACAGAGAAGATTGTTTCGGTGTCAACTCCAGCCGCGGTGGTGTCATCCATGAGGCTGCCCATCATATCTCCCGTGATAGCCGCTGCTAGATTCCCGCTGTCAAGCTTTCGTGATTCCGGCCTGACTTGCTCCGCCCCTTCAAGCAGCTCCCGCGCCCACTGATGATTCAGCTTGACAGGCGTCGATGTCAACAGCAGTTGAGCAGGCAGTAGCTTTGGCAGCAGAGTCTCCTTCCAGTGGGTCGCGACCTCTTGATGCGCGCTGAGAGGGCTCGTCGGCTTCCGAAGTCTTAGTACCTGCCGAGAATAGGCAGAATGCGAACCCTTATACTTGAAGATCAGGTGGCCACCTCCCTCCGCCCAATACGCCCATTCGGAAGCCTTCGTGTCGTGCGTCGGATCAAGGACAGCAGCAATCGTGGGTAGATCGTTAGACCCAGGGGCGGCCGCAGGCGACTTGTTCGCCGCGATTTTGACCATCTCACCCATCTCGGTGATCGTATACTCGGTCGGGGCTGCTGAGATAGCGCTCAGCGGTTCCTTCCCAGCCGGCGTGCTCGAGCCGCTCTCAGCCAGGACCGGCAGAGGATAAGCGCTGGCGGATGTCTTTGGCGCGGGCTTTGACCCGAAAAGTGATCGACGAGGGCCAAAAGATGACGACCGACGGAAAAAGCTGAGCGACCGTGAGGCGGTGGATTCTGCGGGAGATGCTGATCGCTCGATCGAGTTGGGTATCGGCGAGAAGCTTCGAGCTGGGGGTCTGTGCTCCAGAGTAATCAGAACACACTCGATGTCACCATTTGCGTGCGGAATGGGATTGCGCAGCCGGACGAGCGCGAAAGAAGGCCAACAAGCCAATGTGACCTTGTCGAGTTGTCCATCGTGGACGAACAGAAAGAAATGATCGTCGATCTCGATGATCCCCTCTTGTGCCACAACAAAAGTTCCCTTGCCCTGGTGCGGAGCGGCGGGCGGACGATCCGACGTGTCCGAGCCAAAGCTGACCACTCGCGATGACTGCGACGGCCGTAGCGCAGCTTGTGCGATGGCCGGCGAAAGCTCGAAACTCTCCCTCTCCCCTTCGCCGAACCCTGCAAACTTGAAATTGTCCCATGTGTCGGCGGTCTTCGGCGATGGACGCAGTGTTCCAGAGGAATATTGCTTGACCAGGCGAGATGGCGGGGAGTCGCCTGGTGAGGTCTTTCCAGGTGCGTGCGAAGACGGACTCGAAGCGTCGATGGCGCCGAGGAGCGGAACAGTAAGTAGAAGGTCGCCGGAAGATCGCGAACGACGACGGGCATGTTGGCCATCGACGGTGGTCAAGAACGGACGGTAAAGCGGTTCCTCCGCGATACTGTCCGAGAATTCGGAGGCCTTGGCCTTTGTCTGAGCACCCTGACTGTCGGGGTCACCCTTCGCATTGTGAAACAACCGCATGAATGAGGACGAGTCGTCGTCGAGCAGCGTTTCGATCTGCCGATCACTCGAGCCGCCCTGCAGAGCCGCCCACGACGGCGAATCTTCTCTTGCTATAGTGGCACGCAGCGCTGCTTGGATAGCGGTATATGGCGTGACAACATCGGGCAGCGGCGTTTCCGAAGCAAGAACAAGATGAAGGCCTCGGCGAGCGATTGATGAGGGCGGTAATGTCAACGAATCGGCATCTGGCCGAACCTCGCCATACGGATAGTGCTCCACAAGCTGCAGTAGTCGTGTCGGTAGCTTCTGCTTGACGGATTGGCCCCTACAGATGAGCTGCTTCCGAGCTACACAAGGCTTTCAGCTGACCTGATCCAAGCGAGAAAGATGTGCTCGATGCGCCGTCCTGCGTCCACCCAGCCCTCGTACAGAGTCCGCCAGTCATCCGCCTTCGCTCTTTGTCCCCAGATCCACCAACCAAGGAAACGACATAGCTTCCCCCCGGTAAGCTCGTTCGCATTTGCATGCGCAGCGATTGCCGCCCAAATGCGGAAGACGTTGTCGAGGTAGGCCTTGACGTCGGGCGTGATGCGAGGAACGAAGAGCTGGTCGTAACTATCGGGAGGGAAGCCAGCCAGCTGTTCCGCGCGAAGAAAGGAGGTGTACAGCCCGACATCGAGGGCGACCAGGCCGGAGTCGACGGGGGCTACAGCTTGCCGGCGGGAGATGAATTTGAGGTTCTCGGCGAGGTCGGCGGGGTGTGTCGTGTCCGCAATGGCGGCTTTGAGTCGATTATTCCATGTTTCGGCGGTGTTGGCCGAGTCAGACGACGACGAAGGATTGTAGTGGCTCGTCAAAGACGGGAAGGAGGAGGCCAGAGCAGGATTGACCGATAGAGTGAACAATGCGAGAAGGCGCCGCTGGTTGTCCGTGTCAGATGGCAGCCTTCGAGGAATGAAGATGCCCGGCGTATCCAGGCCTTCGAGTCAGCCCAAAACACTCAGAAGAGTCATTAATGTCAAGGGGTGCCCAGTCCGAGCATCGTGCACTGACTCACCGATATCCATCAACGCCTGACCGATACGGTCCCACCCTTTCGCGACGTCGTCGAGGGACCACCTTATCCCATCCAGCACCTCCTGCTCCTCGACTTTCAACCTTGGTGGTCGTCCCAATCCCTCCAGTCCAAGGATATCTCCAGTCGTCGATCCATGCTCCCACCCCAACGCGAGCTTCGGCAGTCCGTCTTTGCTCGCCCGCTTGGTGCTCTTCCTCCTGGTGATGTCGCTACTGGCTCTCCGTGACGCTATGTCGGCAGGTCGGCGGGGTGTGGGCTTGCGTCGCAGTGACAGGAAGCGTCCACCAGCCTTACGAGGCGGTGAGGGGCGGTCATTTGCCGTCTGCTTTCCGGGGTCCAATGCGTCTGCCGGGGGAGAAGAAGGTGCTCGGCGTGATTTCCTCTTGCCCGAGAAGAACGATAGCAGTGATACCATGTTGCTGCACGCCCGACTGTGATGTTGTGCTACGAGGGAATAGTCTGTCTGCAAGCAGACATTACAATTTGCGTAGTAAATGGGGATCGAGGTCCGCAAGTTACCTTTGTGTGTGCAAGATGGGCGTGCAGGCCGGCCTCTGAACACGGTCCATGCTTTAGCCGCTCACGATGAAACACGAAGGGGGGCCCACGTCGCGTGGCGATCACGTGGTGGAGTGGCGAATTGGTCCGGCGTCTGCGTCTCTATGAGAGGTGAGAGGCCTTATGCATGCGCGACAGACCAAATAGTTGCGCTACCTTGAAGGGATGGAGCGAGGACCTCAGTCGGGGCAAAAGATATGCCGGTGCGATCTGGTGTTTTATAGGGGGCCCTCGTCGCCAGCTAAAGCCAACGCAACGCGTATGGCCGAAATCAATAACCGCCGCCGGGCGTCATAACCGACTGTGATATGCTGTGGTCACCCGTTGACATTGATCATCGTCCACCTAACATCCTTCTACGCTGCGGAACTCACAACGCATACTATCTGTATCTTGACCGAACATTGCCATGTCCACTGCCCGGATCAGCGCAGCCAATGCGGTACGCAAGCCGTTGAAATCAACTAGACGCAGCTCTGAACGCCAGGCCTCTATGAAGGAGCTCGCACCGGAACTGCCCCGGGTGATAGGATCATCGACAGAGTCATTGCACGTGTCGACATGTGCCCAAACGGAGGAATGTTGACGGTGCAGAACTCTTGAACTTGTCCGGGCGGATGACCTGTCACAGAAAGCGAAAGACGCTGTATACGCCCTATTCGACCAGAACATGTCCGCAGTGTAAGTCGCGCATCAGTCACCGGACTTGGTACTCGGTCTCGACTTTCGCGAAGCTAGCATGGGACTGATAAAAGGTCCCGGGGAACTTCGATGGAGTACGACGAGCCTTCGAAGCGTGAAGAGCTATTCGACCCTCTGGCACGCTTCCTCGTACTCCTACGTCCGACAGCGCCATCACCCTCCACCGATACTGTGGCCATGCCCGGAGCTCTTCCTCACTCAAGCAGGAACAAAGGCAAGGAGAAGGAAATCGACTTTGACGATGCAAGGCTGCAGGGATTCGCATCATTCCGGTTCGACACGGAGGAGACCCTCGGTTCGAGCGACGTCGAGGTGATCTATTGGTGCGCTGTCGAGATTGACAATTGAAGATCCGCTCACGTCAGCTACGAGCTCCAGCTCAAGGAATCTCTGCGTGGCAAGGGAATGGGCAAGCTACTCATGGACGAGCTGGAGAGCATAGGCTTTGAGCGAGGGATGCACAAGAGCATGTTGACGTGTTTGAAGGGTGAGTAGTTGCGTGCGCCTCGAAACACGACTTCTCGCTCATGTCTAGCGAATGGCACGGCTCTGAAGTTCTACAACCGCCTAGGGTGAGCACAACGCTTAAAGCTGCGACATTACTGACGGCAGGTACCAACCGGATGAGATCGATCCTTCGCGGATGGCCGAAGAAGAGAGCGAAAACGACGACGAGGACGGGTGGGAGGAGGTAGGCAGCGACGGCGAGCCATTGAGCAAAAACGAGGAAGTGGAGTATACAATTCTCAGCAAGAACCTGGAGCAGGCATAGGGGTCTCCAGTCAAGGCTACTCGCACTCACATCCGCGATGTCGTTCATCGTTATTCATCATGTATGTACAACTTGTAATCATGCAATGTCCGTCCGCGGTCCTGCTCAAACGACCGGAGTCAAGTTAGCCAGTAAAATATCTTCCAGACTTCCCTTGACCGTTGACGTCTCCCTGCCATTGGCTTCCAGCCAGGCCGGCAACTCCTCCCCGAGCTGCGCATCAGCGTCTGCGGACGGCATTGGCAGTCGCACAGCACACACCTTGCGCAACATCGAAGCATCTTCCTCCTGCCTGCTTCCCCACACGCTCTCTCTAAACGTCCAGTCCTTCCTCCTCCTCAGCTTCTCAGGCACCCTCTCCATGTTCTCCCTTCTCACCGGGGGCCGCACTTCCGGCAGCCCATCCTCCACCGGTATTCTCCCCCTTCTACCACTCCCCGGCCCGGCGGAGCCCACGCCAAAGTCCAGTCTTCCCGCATTGTCCGCTGCCGCTGTTCCATCCCCTCGGGGCCGGAGCGCAAAAAACGCCCCCGCATCTTCCCGCCTCTTCCTCGTGGACAGCACGGGCGGCACTTCCACCCGCTCATCAAGGTCCACTCCGCCCTTTACTCCATACTTGACCCGCTTCGTCGGCGTCTGCACGTCTGCCTCGTCTTCATCCTCGTCCAGCTCATTCACAGGCGTGACCAGGCCTCGCTCCGACCGCTTCGAGGGCGTCATGCTGTGCCTGAGCGGACTGGCCGTGTTTGGCTCGTGTTGCCCTTTGGCGACTGATTTGGGTGTGTTCCGTACGAGTGAGGAGATATCGATTCCGGACGAGTACTTTATCTTCTTGCGGGGGGTGTTGAGTGGGCTAGCGGGGTTTGGCGTGGGTAGCGGGAGTCCGGCCTGCTCGTCCGTCGCATGCACATCGCCTTCCGCTGTGGTCTCATCTGTTATGGACGCGTTCGGTCCTGCGGTGGTCGAAGATCCAGATGCGACGGCCGATCGGGTCCGGCGCGAGGGCGAGGGGTCAAGAGCAGGCAGCTCGACCGATTTGAGCAGCCGCCGACAGAGCGCGAGCGTTGAACGAAAGTGGGCGGGTGAGACGCTGCAGGCTTTCTGTGCGCTCTTCTCGGACAAGTCCTTGCTTTGCACCCTGGTGTCAGTACTCAGAGCATGGACAGCCATCTAGCTTCAACATCGAGAAAGGCTTGGACGTACCGCTCACAGCCCAACAACGCCGCAACGCCGACCAATGCCGCCCTCTCTTCCGCTCGCAGGTCGTTACCCTTCCCCGGCGCCGTCAGGTTTCTCAACGTCGACAACAGCTGCGCCGCGATCGGCAGTGCGGGATGCAGCGCCGAAGGGAAGAGTGGCAGCAGCTCCGACGTGGACATGACGCGGTCCAGTATGATACGGCGAGAAGATGTCTCGTGTCGAAAGTCAATCAGCCAGAAACGAGGCGAGGACGCGCTTGATTTCGGCTACTCGAGCCGTCCCATCCCCTTTTCGCGCCAGTCCTCGCTGCTTGTGGGATGGCCGGCATGATACTACAACAATGCGTAAAGCGTCCCGCTTAACCCGTAATATACCTATCGTTGATGTGTGTCCCCACAGTAAGATATGACCTGGTGCCCTCCTCTATCGATGTATTTCACTGCAGTCCTCCGCTTCCCACACCTCTTACACGCCCTCCTCACGCCGCGGCGAATACCTCTTGACCGCCTGGCAAACCACCAGTCGGTGACCGCTCATCCCCATAGTCGAAGCGGTTCAACCGTTCCTCGCCGACCGCGTCCGGAACGTTATCCCCATCCCAGTCCGGCTCCTCCTTCTCGACCTTCTCTTCCGGCTCCCAGCCGAATCGCCCCGATGGGAGCGGTTGATCATTGTCCAGAACGTCGACGACCCATTCACCGCCTTCCAATGGGCCACTCGGAGAACCTTCGTTAACAATGACGTCTTCCACGTACGGGAGATCTTCATCGTCGAACGGCGTCTCGTCCGACTCCACTTCGACCAGCTCGTAGTCGCGAGGATTTGATGGCTCATCCAGGTAAAAATCCTGCTTGTCAGAGAACACACCCGGCGACAACAGGCAACATGAACAAGATTCAAGAACATACCATGTCGATGCCCTCGTCAGCGACGATTCGCTGTATGTCAACACGTTTTCTACAACATGACGACTGCAATACTCACCGCATACTCGAGGAAAAGTCTCATCATGTAGGCTTGCAGGTCTTCGATCCTAAACATGCGCCGGGCAAAGCATTGCTGAAGTGAGCGATCACCACCTCAACTGATAAAAGTCCATTCACGCCGTTCCGCGCCAGCGCCTCAGCAGTCTCGTCAAAGCCCAAGTCGGGGTGTTGAGGTGTTCCTCGGAAGCTGAGCGATCAGCTGAATCCATTGCCATGGCCGCGGCTCGCAGCTTACAAAGCCATGATATCCGTCAGGTCGGAGAAGTCGAGCTTGGCGGGGACATACATGAACCACCTGGGCGTGAGCTGCGTGCTATATCTCGCTCAATGAACTGACGGTATCAAATGAGGCTGGAACCACTCAGTGAACAAGCTGGCTTTGATGACGAGCGAGTTGGTGCTCATGAGCCTGAATATCAGCCTAGTCCGTTGAAGTCCTTATTCCAATCTCACCGCCTGAATCGCCCACTGCACCGGTCAGCTCACGCCTCCACCAAGGATTTCACCGACTCACCTCCATCCATTGCCGTCGATATCGAGCAAGAACTTGTGCTTGTTCAAGTCTGACGATGGTTGGAATCCCGCAAACTTTATCTCACGCCTAAGTTTCAGCCCCACTCAAGACCCAAGTGAAGATCGGACAACTCACCACAAATCGCTACACGTTCCATCGCCGTCCGAACACTGCAGCGGCCCGCCGGCCAACGACATGTCGTAATAAAAGTTGGCGATCTCATTGGCAGGCGCCGTTTCATGTGTCGCGCTCAGCAGCCCTGTGTCTAGCTCGTCCCCTTCGATGTCCTGTCCGAGATTCGGCACGAGGAAGCTGGTTGTGGCGTCGCTTTGTTTATTGGCGAAATGGTGCAGCCGGACTCGGTGCGAGCTGCGCCAGTCCACATCGCGGGTCATCATGCTGATGCCCGTCGTGCTGCCTCGCTGGTGCATCAGCCGAAGCACGATCTTGCGGAGCTTCTAGCTCACCCAGGCAAGCTTCGAGCTGGTCTTGTGCTCCCACTTTGGGTCTTTGCCCGGCTTATCGTGGAATTGGTCGAGCGGAGTGATCAAGATATCGGAGCTAGCTGTCAGCGATGTCCCATGAAGTCATAGAAAAACGCACTTGATAGACGTTTTCGCCAGACTGAACAGCGGGAGAAGCTGCGTGTGCGGTCTGGGATGCGAGTCGTGGCCGTGTGGCTCGAGAGTGAGGCCATGAAGCGGGACCTGGTAAGGGTCTACGGTCAGCGCTGTACTCGCGACTGCAATTGCAAGCAGCCCACTCTGGCACAGATCCCCAGCCTCTAAGCTATCGTAGATGAACGATTTCACTGCCGTCAGTTGAAACTCCACACAACGGCGCGCTGGCTCACCGTCTGGGTGCGAGACATTCATCCTCAAGTTCGACTCTGGCGGGCAACTTCGCGACAATCGCACGTGCGCGCTGTCCGTCTCATGCAGATGCGCCGTGTCTGTCGTTAGTGTTGGCATCCAAGCCGTCTGCCGGACGGCAACTCACGGTCGCCGTGCAGACCCAGGTTCACTAGTGATTCCCGCCTCGCCCATGACAGGTAGATTTGCGGTTGGTCAAAAATCGAGAACGTCGCTTTTAGGTCGGGCAGGAACCGCGCAAACACATCCAGCAAGCTACAGATCAGTTCGGTCCCGGCTTTTATGGGTCGTTCGTGATCACGGATGAACTCACGATGCAGCATCCTTGGCCCTCGGTATTGTCCCATCCCACTTCAACCCTCCCTGATCGAGGATCTGTATGTCCACCATGCCCTGCTTGACCACAATCGTGAACGTCTCCGCCATGTGCTCCACCATCTCCATCCGGCGCTTCATTTCCTCCTTCGGCAGCGCGAAGAACGGCGCGAGGTCCAGGTTGATCCGGTCATATTCGTCTGGAAGGACGAGGTGGTGCGTCATGGCGAAGTCCCACCATATATCGAAGCCGCGCGGCGGAGGGCGGCCATAACGCCTTCGGTACTCCTTGACGGCCTGCGGGAGTGTGCGGCTCTGGTTGGCGAGGAGGCCCTCCCATCGCTTTTCGCCCAGGGCGAGCAAGAGCGGGATGGGGTGCGGGGACGATGCATTGGGCGAGACATGCAAGTGGCCCGTGGGGGAGAAGAAGTGGTCCTCGATCGTTGTATTTGACACGCCATGGTCGACGAGGGAGATGTTGGGGAATGTGTCCGGCCGTATTCGATGAGGGTATATCCGGCGGAGTCGTTCCAGGTCGCGGTGGTATGCCTCCACGGGCGACACGAAGCGACACAGTCCGTCCCCTTCGCCCGCCCACACGGCTTTCAGGCTTCTTCCACTGCCAACCGCCTCGGAAAGCGCTCTTATTGCCATGAACAAGACCAGAGCCAGCCCCACGAGGCATATGGCGGCTCTCCGTGCAGTTCTGACCACTCTGGGCTTTCTCCAGCTCCCGCCGGCCGTGCTGTACACCAACGGCTTCGGCTTCGCGAGATGCTCTCGCAAATCCGAATCAGATACCCGCCGCATACTGCGCGTCGGACTTTCGGGATACTCTTCCAGTGTAGGCTTGAGGCGGGTGGGCGAGCGAGGGAGAGTAGCGAGGGGAGCGCGAGGTGGAGTCGATTCGGCTCGGTAAGGCGTTCTCGCGGTTGTCCTTTGAGGAGTGCCGTGCATGTCGACGAGCGGGCCTCCAACCACGTCCGGCGTGGGCGTACGTACCGATGCAAAGATTCTATTGACAACAGCAAGTCGACTTGTCCATGTATCGCGACAAAAACCACAGAAGTGCGGTCGCCTACAGAAGCAGGTCCGGCCCTGGGCGCGAACCCTTTGCCGGCCCACCCGACAACCGTCTCCGGCCTTCAAAATTCACCTTTGGCCAGCCTGAAACGCCTTGCCGCCGCCACCCGTCCGTCATTTCACCACTCTGCCCTCCTGCCCACTGGGCGCCCGGCCATTCACGACTTGTCTTCACGGTCACTCGTGCATCGCTGTTATCCAGGTCACTAAACCACATGCTTTCCCGGAACAGTCACTGGGCGGCGCCATGCTTCCCCAGGCAATGATACAAATGATACAGATGCATTCCGCCGACCCAATACCATTACCGGATGGCATGAGCGGCGGACATATCGAAGATATGGACTAGTATAGGGAAAGTCGGAGATGAACAATGTTCGCCGACCAGCGGAGGGAACACCAAAGAGATGACTAGAACGCCCGGTACTGCGCCGCTTGGGCGTAAGGTCCGTCGACGCTACCCGTCGGTCGTCCGAGATAATTCTCCGGGGAGGGGAAGTCGGTGTATGCCTGCTGCGGTCCGTGGCCGCCCGCCGACCGCGCGTGGTCACTGCCGTTCGAGTTACCGCGCTGGAGGTTCGCGTACCCTTCCGCGGGCTGGTCCTGCGTGGGGTAGTCGTGTGCCACATGACCGTAGTCTACGTGCTGGCCGGCGGCGGGCGGGTACGCATGCGGGTCGTCTTGGTAGTAGGCATTCTGGTCATACTCGTACATTTGCGCCCGGGCGAACGGGTCCGCGTTGTACGCATCGTCATAGGCACCATACCCCGCGTGGTTGTGCGCCACGCCAGCCGTGAAGTCGTGGTCGGGCACGCCGGCAACGTAGTTGGGTTCCGCCTCGAGCTCCTGGACAAACTGCTGGCGTTGACGGTCCGCCGACGCGTTCGAGGCAGATCGGTGAAGAGTCTTCTCCAAGCTGCACGTTAGTCGCATGTTCATATAGCGCCGTTGGTTGCTCACAAGTCGTCGTTGCCCATGCCATCGTTGTGCGGGCTAAAGTCGATGGGCTTCAATCGGTTGTCGAAGCGGTTCGACTTGCGGAGTTTGAACTTGCGGATGGCAAAGACGAGGATGGCGCCGGCGCCGACAACGGACGCGACGACAATGATGGCGATCAAAGCCGTCTTGCTCAGTCCACCCGACTTCTCCTCGGTATTGCTGTTGGAGGCAGCAACCGAGGCGGTTGAGCTGCTCGAAGCAGTGCGCGTGGTGGTCACATACGAGTCGCGTTGTTGTGAGGTGAGAACACGTGTGGCGACCGAGGTGGGCGAGACGGACAGGGTCTCCGGGGCGTTGTTGATGCTGGATGGCGTAGCAGACGACGAAGGCACGTTGATGGGGGTGTCCGTTGTCGAGATGATGGTCTCTGCGTCCTGGGAACTGGTGGACGACTGTTCAACGACCGACGGTTCCGCGGCGGATGTCGTCGACGCCGACGAAGTGGTGGGCTGCTCGGTTGACGAGGACGTCTGTGCCGAGCTGGGGGTGACAATGTCGCCCGCTTTGCCAGACTCAGCGGCAGACGAAGTAGACACATCAGAAGTGGTAGGCGTCGCAGCTCCGTGCGTCAGCATCTCGGCCTCGTTCGACGGCATCGCGCCGATGGTGTCATTCGAGATGGCGCCGCCGGCTCGTTGTTCAAGGATGTGCCTCTTGCCCAAAGGAGCTTTGCCGAGGTGTCGGTGATGCGGCGGCGCATGAGCGGTGACGATGGCGGTGACGAGGGAGAGGGACAAAAGGGTGAAGGCGAGCGTTG
>Ga0308169_10003698_pt1 | contig 14745 bp, 11 predicted proteins | sample PhyBR1_2_FD_202139 | JGI IMG/M metagenome (GOLD analysis project Ga0308169, IMG submission 202139) | Phyllosphere microbial communities from UC Gill Tract Community Farm, Albany, California, United States - DLSLSB.R1 | ecosystem: Host-associated > Plants > Phyllosphere > Unclassified | place... | reverse complement strand
GTTCGAGCATAACCCGCATTTCGAGGCGGCGGTTCGCCTGCGGCTGTATGACGACGGCGGCAAACGCGCCGACTGGGACGTGCCGTCGCTGGAAAGCTATCGGCCGTTGCTCGTCGCGCTTGGCAGCCAGGTCCAGCGCCTCGCTTGACCGAGGCAGGGGCGCGCTGGCATCGTCGGCACGCAGCGAGAAGGCAGCGGATGGCGACGGCGAGCAAGACTGACGACTTCCTCTTCGCGCCGAGCGAAGAGGCTCCCGGCCCGCAATATCTCGCGTTGCGCAATCGTATCGCCGAGGGGATCGCGCGCGGTCGGCTGGCGCCCGGCGTGCGGCTGCCGTCCGAACGGCAACTCCAGCTCAACACCGGCGCCGCGCGTGGCACGATCCGCGAAGCGCTGGCGCAGCTCGAGGCCGAGGGGCTGGTCTATCGCCGTGATCGCAGCGGCTGGTACGTGTCGCCGCCCGCGGTGACCTACGATCCGACGCGCTGGGCCGGGTTCATGAGCTATGTGGCGGAGCAGGGGCGGGCGCCCGCCACCGAGACGTTAGCGAAGGAAACCGCGCCTGCCACGCCCTCTCTCGCCGATATCTTTCGCGTGTCGCCGGGCACGCCGCTGTACGACATCACGCGCCGACGCTCGATCGATGGGCGGACCGTGCTGATTGAGCGGATCATCGTCGATCCGGCGCTGGCGCCCGGTCTGCTGGCGCACCCGCTCGACGGGTCGCTGACGCGGATCCTGGCCGAGCAGTATGACCTGACGGTGGCGCGCAACCGCATCGACATGAAGCCGTGCGCGCTGACCGGAGCGACGGCCGATGCGCTGGGTGTGAAGCCGGGTACACCCGGCCTGCTGGTAGTGCGCAGCAGTTTCGACGCGGCGGGTCGGGTCGTCGAATACGACCAGGAATATTGGCGACACGACGCGATCCGCGTGCATGTCGATCTTGCCGTGCGCGAGCGCGTGGGGGCGAGCGTGGTGGAATAAGGGCGTTCTATTCAGCGTCGTCGTCTGTAACCAGCTGTTGCAACACGCGCTTTTCGAGCACCAGCAGCGCTCCGGCACCGTTGGTCCGCGCGACGAGCCCGTCGGCGAGTGCGGTTGCGCCAGCGCTCACGGCACTGGCTAGGCGCAGGAACTCCGGTCGTGCGCGCCTGGCTGTCCCATGGAGCGCACAAAGCTGGCGCCAGTCGAGCACGAAGCTTTCCAGCAGTCGGTCGAACTGCGCGGCGCGCGCTCTGGCGTCGGGAGTGTCTTCGGCAACGGTGATTTCCGCGCGCAGGTCGTCGATCAGCAACTGCACCTCTGCGGCGGGCATCACCGGTGCGCGCTGGTCACCTTCGGTCAGTAGCCTGGGCCTGCTCTGCGGGTTCCATGCGAGCGTTCGCCACTGTGCCCGCGGCGGTGCCTTGCCGCACGCGAACTGCCAGAAGGCGGCGGTGCCGGTGGTGTCGGCGACGAGATGGACGCGCGCTTCGCTCGCCTGGTTCTCCACGCGATGCCGCCGCCAATTGTCGAAGATCCACGCTTCGCCGGCGGCCATGTGCACCGTGTCGCCGTCGCAGTGGAAGCGGACTTCCGGTCGCGTGAAGATCGGGACGTGGACGCGGACGCGCGTGTGCCAGTGATGATGTACATCGGCATGTTCGGGTACGCTTGCACCGGGGGCGAGGCGCATCAGCCGCGCGCGGCTCCACACCACGCCGAAACCGGCCAGCAGCTGACGCGCATAGGGCATCGCATCGAGCCAGCGCGTCGGCAGCATCTGGCCGTGGTGACCATCGTTTTCGCTGCCGTCTACGGTGATCAGGCGCGCCGCGCTGTTGCCCGGCACGCCGTCCGGATGAGCCGTCCAGGCCTCGACCGGCAGCGCGGCGACCTCGGCCTGCAGCCGCGCGGCATCGAATAGCACGGGAAGCTGGAAGAAAGGTTGCGACAGCCGCATGGGTCAGCTCCTGTAGGTCGTCAGCGCATCGCCCAGCGCATCGCGCAGCGGGGCGAGCCAAGGTTCGTAGTGGCGCCATTGCGTAAGACCCTCGCGACCGATCGGCTGGCGGACTTGTTCCGAACTGGGGGTACGAACGCTGCGCCGGGTTTCGTAGAACGTGAGGCAGGCAGGCTCGAAGGGCAGGGCGCAATGTGCGAGAAGACCTCGCACGCTGGCGTCGAGATGATCGACGACGTCTTCATACTGCACCCGCAGTACCCGCCCCGGCAACACCGCGTCCCAGTGTCGCATCAGGTCGAGATAGACGCGGTAGTGGCGCGCGATGTCGTCGCTGTCGTAGCTGAATTCCTGGTTGGTTGTGCCGAACAACTGTTTGAGATTGCTGAAACAGCACGCCATCGGATCGCGGCGCACGTCGATGATCGTCGCCTGCGGCAGGATCAGGTGGATCAGGCCGACATGCCAGAAATTGTTCGGCATCTTGTCGATGAACACCGGTCGGCCAAGACCACGATAGGCCTTGGTCTCGGAGAGGAAGCGTTCGCCGAGCGCGTGTGCATCTGGAGCCGTCAAGTGCTGCAGAGATGCCGGATCGATCGGCAGGTTGCAGTCCGGGTCGGTGCCGCACAGCTCGGCGACGTAGCGGCCGATCTCGGTCAGTTCCTGCGTGCCTTCGACGCTGGAGTGCGAGGCGAGGATCTGTTCGATCAGGGTCGATCCCGATCGCGGCAGCCCGACGATGAAGATCGGGGCGGGATCATGTGCCCCCCAATCGGTGCGCTCGGCAAAGAATTGCGCGGTGAAGGTCTGCTGCAATCGATGCCCGCAGGCTTGCGCGACGTCGGGGCGATAGCGACCGACGGCCCGCCGCAGCGCATTGCCGCGCGCATAATTCTGCCACGAGGCTGCGTATTCGGCTTGATCTTCGAGCGCCTTGCCCAGCGCGAAGCTCAGATAGATGCGGTCCATATCCTGCGTGTCCGGCCGCGCCAGGAGCGCGCGCATCTGGCCGATTTCGCTTTCGGTGAAGCGATAGGTCTTGAGGTTGGCGAGGCTGAACCACGCCACGCCGTAATCGGGGCGCACCGCCAGTGCGGCGCGATAGTCGGCGATCGCTTCCTGTTGCCGTCCTACGATCTTCAGTGCGTTCGCGCGCCATACGTGCAGGTCGGCGACTTCCGCGTCCGACTGCGCTTCGTCGGTGAGCAGCCGCGCATAGACGTCGATCACCGGCGCATGGTCGCCAAGGCCGACACAGGCCGCAGCATAAAGTTTAAGATAGTCGCGATGGTTCGGATCATGCGCCAGCAGGCGTTCGACCTCCGCACGCGCCAAAAGATGCTTCTGCCGGTGCAGGAGTATGGCGGCATAGTCGAGCCGGGCGTCGTGATAGTCCGGCGCGCGTTCGAGCACCGACGCCAGCAAGGCCTCTGCCTCGACCGACGCATCGCTGTCCTTGCAGATCCGTGCGAGCAAGCGCAGCGCGCCGACATTGTCGCGATCCTCGCGTAGATAGTCGCGGATCACCGCCTCCGCCCGCGCCAGATCGCCATCGGCGTACAGGCTGTTCGCCACCACCACCGCGACGGGCAACTGCTTCAGCGTCGCCAGGCTGCGCGCGGCGGCCGTCGCCTGTGCGATGTCGCCCGCCATGCGGTACAGTTGCTCCAGCATGTCCCAGCTGGACGGCAGCGTCGGGTTGAGGCGCACCGCTTCGCGCAACGCCGCGATCGCCGCCGGCAGGTCGCGGAGCAGGATATGGCAGTGGCCGCGCTCCTGATGCAGTCGGCTGAAATGCGGATGCTCGATTTCGAGCCGTGCGAGCGTCATCAGGGCTTCCGGAAGCCGGTTGTGCGCGCGGAACGCCGCTGCTTCCTGGAGCGCGGCCTCGCGGTCGATCGGGAGCGTCACCGCGCCATACCGCGGAGCAGGAATGGCTCCAGCCAGTCGGGATCGGGTTGGTCGGCGTCGTAATATTCGAAGATCAGATGGACGCGCGCGGATCCGCCGGCATTGCTGACCCAATGCGCGCCGAGATTGTCGACTTCGACGGCCACGCCCGGCGCAAAGCGATGTTCTTCGCCGCCAAAGAAGAACGTCACCGCATCATTGGTCAGCACCGGCACATGGATCTTGTGCGGCCATTTCGCTGCCGGATTGGCGTCGATGTGCGGATGGATCACGCCACCCGCGGACATTCGCGCCAGCATCACCCGCGGGAACACGCCGCGCGCATAGCCATAGTCGCGCGTAGCCTGCGCCAGCACGGGCTCGATCACGGCGCGCCACTGTGGCCAGGCGGCGCGATCGTGCGAACCGCGCCAGTCGAGCGGACTGTTGATGAAGCGGAAGACGATGTGCTGCGTGGCGTCCAACGCCGCAAACGGGTTGGGCTTGGCGGCATTCTCCGCCTTCCACACCGCCTCGGGAATGGCCAGCACCGCTGCCCGCAACGCGTCGATACCGACCAGGCCCAGCTGGCGCACGCTCGTCGTCTTGCGCGGATTGGCGGCGGGAAGAGCGACGGTCATCGCAAACCCTCGAAAGTATAGCCAAACAGGTCCAGATCCTGCGCGTAGCGGGCGGTCACGCCGTCGATCAGCTGCCGATCGTAATAGCGATGATAGGCGTCGTGCCTGGTGCCATTGACGCGGTCCAGCGCACGCGAAGGAATGCCGATCCGCGCGCAGATCGCATCGTACGAACCCTGCATGTCCTCGACCCGACCGACATGGTCGGTCAACAGAGTCGTGCCGTCGTCGTCGACCAGCAGATCGGATTGCGGCTGGAACAGGATATGCCGTTCGGGCGGGTCGCCGAAGAGAAAATGATGCATCGCCTCGCGCGGCCGTTGCTCGAACACGTCGCCGCCGCGCAGCATGAACGCGCAATAGGATACGAAGCGGTCGAACGGATTGCGCACGAAGGCGAACTTGAAATACGCGGCGAAAAGCGCTTCGCCGAGATAGGGGCGCAACTCGCGCAGCGCGAAATGGCCGTGCTGGATCGCGGCTAGCGTCGGCCACGGGAAGCGTTTGTTCACGAACAGCCCGACCTGTTCGAGATCCTCCTCCCCCATCTGCTCGCGCAACGCCTGGCGCACGGCATGCGTACCGGTCTTGGGTACGGCGGCAAAGACGAAGCGATGGCGGTGCGAAACGATCATCGCACCGCACACGCAAGACAGGCGCCCCCTCCGCAGAGAGGGCGCGCGATCCAGCAAGGCGTCGTCGTCAGAATTTGAAACCGAACCCGAGCAGGTAGGTCGTGCCGCTCTGCGTCTGATTGTACAGATAGCGGTTCTGGCCCCAGAACTGGGTTTCCTTCTGGTTGGTCAGGTTGATCGCGTTGAGCGTGAGCTGCGCCGTGTCCGTGACGTTCAGATACGCCGCCGCGTCGACATAGGTGGTAGGCTCGAAACCCCGCGTACCCGAGCTCATCACGCTGTCGCTGCGTGTCGAATAATAGCGGCTGCGATGGTTCATCGAGCCGCGCAGGCCCCAGAGCTTGTTCTCATAATAGAGCGTCGCATTGTAGCTCGTCTTCGAGATGCCGGTGATCTTCTCGCCGGCGTCGACATAGCTGAAATTCGCCACCGCGCCGAGATGGTCGAACGGTGCCGGCAGGAACGAGAACTGGCTCTGCGCGGCCAGTTCGGCGCCCGTCACGGTATTCGTGCCCGCGACGTTGATCGGCGTCGAGAACTCGTCGATGATCGTGCTCGGGGTCGCGCCCGTGAGCACGCTGGGTGGCACCCCGGCATCGGCGAACGAGATGTTCTCGGCGGTCCGGGACCCGATGAAGTTGGTGATCCACTTCTTGTACACCGATGCCGACAACAGCCCCGCCTTGCCGAAATAATATTCCACGGCCGCGTCGAGCGTATTGTCCTTGTACGGCTTCAGATTGGGATTGCCGCGCGACGCGGTGATCTTGCCACCGGCCTCGTCCTGCGACGCGGAGCCTTGCGCCGCCAGCGACCCCATGTCCGGGCGGTTGAGGTTCTGCGAGGCGGCGAAGCGCAACAGGACCTCGGGGGTCAGATCGAGCACTGCGTTCATCGCCGGCAGGACGCCGCTATATTGGCCCTTCACATCCGCGGTGCCGAGATAGGCGTAGTTGTCACCCTGGATCCAGCCGATGCTGCGGACGTCGGTGTCGTACCCGCGAACGCCGATATTGCCGCGCGCGGTCATCCCGAACAGCTGACCGTTCCAGTCGAGCTGGGCATACGCCGATTTGGTCTTTTCGGTGGTCGTGAAGACCTGCTCGATGTCCTGGATCATGCCGCCGCGGCCGCCGGGTGTCGCCTCTAGCCGGTGATATTCGTTGTACTTGGCGAAGGCCTTGTCGAAATCGCCGACCAGCCATGATCCGAAGCTGTTCTTGAACACGTTGGTGATGCCGGCGACCGGCGTCCCGCGCGTCACGGCGGTGGTGCCGTTGACGTTGCCGTCATAGAAATAGCTCGCGCCGTCCTGCTTGAAGCCATGATAGGCGACGCCCGCCCGCAGCGTGAAGGCAGGGTTCAACTTGTAGCGCAGGTTCGCCACGCCCTCCTTCAGCTCCGAATTATTGTAAAACGAACGACAGTAGAAATTGTCCATCGCGTAGATCGACGGGTCGGTCAGATCGGTGTTGGGGTAGGAGAAGGCGGCCGACCGACCGTCCGTGCCGTAATCGGCGACCAGATTGCCCTTGGCGCGCAAATAGAGCTTGTCGTCATACGGCGTGTCGTAGGTCGATTTCTCATAGCCGGCATGGCCGTCGATCGTGAGGCGGTCCGACGCGTCCCATTTGAATGTCAGCGCGGCCTGATTGAACGTGGATTTGTTCCGCTCGCGGCGATGTTCGCTGCCGAACGTTGCGCCGGTCGTGTCGGTCGAGGTGACGTAGTTGCTGCCGTCCCACGCCAAATTGTTGATGGCCGACGCGGTCTGGAAGATCGCCGGATAGGGCGTTGCACCCGCACCGTCGAACGCGACCGAGTCGACGCCGTTGATCGGCCGCGTCGCGAGGTGGTATTCGTCGCGATGCGTGGTCAACTGGCCGCGCAGGCCGTCGAGCGTGAGCAGGAGGTTGTCCGCGGGGCGCCACTGCACGGTGGCCGTGATGCCGAGCCGCTCCTGACGGCCGTCATAGGACGAAACGCGGTTGCCGTCGGCGAAATACAGGTCGCCCGAGAGGAACTTGGCTTGCTGGGCGGCGCTCAGACGCGAAATGTCGAGACCCTCGGCGACCATATCCTTCAAGTCGGACGCATCGGGTTGCGAATAATTGTAGGTGTCGCGGCCCTGCTCGGTGGTGCGGCGCTTCGAATAGGCAGCGGATACCGCGATGCCGAAATTGTCGCCCCAATTCCTGCTGAGCAGGCCGGCTAACCGCGGCTGTGCATCCTTGGTATATTGGTTGGTGCCGAGCTTGGCGGTCACCGCACCCCTGAGGCCCTTGCCGGACTCCAGCGGCTTGGGCGTGAACAGGCCGACCGTCCCGCCCATGCCGCCCTCGGTCTGCGCGGATTCATAGGTCTTCTCGACCTCGACGCGCTGGAACAGCTCGGAGGCGAAGATGTTGAAATCGAACGAGCGGTCGCGCGAGCGCTGGCCGCGGCTGTCCTGCGCGGAATCGACGTTGCCGAGCACTTCCATGCCGTTGAGCTGGACGCGCGCGAAGTCCGAGCCGAGCCCGCGCAGCGAAATGCGCCGGCCTTCGCCCGCTTCGCGCGTGATCTGCACGCCGGGCAGGCGCTGCAGCGACTCGGCGAGATTGAGTTCGGGAAACTTCGCCATGTCCTCGGCGACGATCGCGTCCTTCTGGATGACCGCATCCTTTTTGATGCGGCGCGCGTCGCGTAGCGACCGCTGGTAGCCGGTGACGACGATTTCGTCCGCACTGCCGGCCGGCATGTCCGCTGCCGTCTGCGCGAAGGCGGCGTGCGAATGCGTGGCGGCGATCACCATAGCGACGGTGGCCAGCAAAAAGCTCTTCATGCTCGAGCGTCTGGCCCGAACAGGATGTGTATTCGTCATGTGATTGCCCCCACGGCTTATCTGGTCTGTACCAGTTATTAATCGCAGGCTGCGGTGACACGTCCGTGACAGTTCGCGGCCGAAACGAGACTTCGTCGATGATCAGCCGATAAACGGCCGCGGCCGGTGAAAGCGTGCGGCGGGGTTAACGCGCAGCTTTGCCGTGCAAATAGGGGCGGAAGCCGCGCTCCACTTGAATGCGGCGGAGGAAATCTACTCGGCGAAAATACTGCGATATTTTTGTCGATGACGGTGTGAGGAGGCCGACCTCATGCCCGCCTTTCTGGCAGGCGCCTCGAAATGTAACGGCCTATCGCACTGATCGCGTATCAGCGCGACCGCCCGGCATGGACGGTTGCGGTGTGACCGGATTTACCGAAAATGCGGGTCCGGCTGCCCACGTCGTGACCATCGCCGTCTTCCACGGCCACGGACTGTTCGCGATCGGTGCGAACGCCGCGTCGGTGTATCTCTCGACCACAACCTGAGCGGCGATCGGTTTTCCGACATGGTGTGCCGCTCATGGCGGCTATTCAGTTACGTTCGCGGTCCCGGAGTCGTGGGGCGTGCGCCATCGGTAACCTGCTTGGGCAGGCGGCTGAACGCGACTAGCGTGCCTCGTTCGCCATCGCCCTCGCGATTGCCAGGGACTGGCGGATGAGGGGCATGCGCTTGCGCTCCGTCCGGACCGCGAGATAGCCCTTCACCTCGATCAGCGACGACCGCGTGTCGAGCGGCAGGACGCGGATCCGGCTGTCGGGCGGGCATTCCTTTTCGAACATCAGGCTCATGCCGATCCCGCGTGCGACGCCCTCGCGGATCATCTCGCGGGTATGGAATTCCATCGTCTGGCCGGGCGCGATCTCGGCATCCGCGAGCAGCCGGTTCATCGCCGCTAGCGTGCGCGATGTCGTCTCGCGGACCAGCACGATCTCCTGCGCCAGCCGCTCGACCGGAAACCGCGTCAGGCCGTCTTCGGGCCAGGAGGCGGGCACGATCGCCACCAGTCGATCGGCATAGATGGGGGTATAGGTATAGTCGGTCTCGATCGGCGGTTCGCAGATGATGCCGATATCGATCTGTGCCTTCAGCAGTAGGTCGTTGGTCTGCATGGCGTTCGAGATCGTCACGCGAAATCGCGCGGACGGCACCTCGGCTTTGAACGCCGCCATGAACTCGGCGGCATAGGGTGGTGAATCGGTTCCGAGCCGCAACAGGGCCCCGCTGTCGATATCGTCCTCGCCGAGCAGCGCGCCGATCTCGTCGGCGACGCCGAACAACTGCGCGGCCTTGTCGAACAATGCCCGACCGGCGGTGGTCAGGGTGAGGGGAGGGCGCGTGCCCTCGATCAAGGTTACCTTGTAGCGGTCTTCGAGCGCCTTGAGTTGCTTCGACAAGGTTGGCTGCGAGATGTTGAGGCGCCGGGCTGCCTTGCTGACGCTACGCTCGCTGGCGACGGCGTAGAACGAGCGTAGGTGCAGGAAATTGACGCTCAAAAGGCCCCCCTCGGGCGGATCGTGCCCGCGTCTATGATTGCTATTCCCCGGATGCATTGGCGGTGCAGGGCCGGGCGGCGCTAACCCTCTGTTACGCAGAATTGTTACACGTTGGTCACAGGCGAGCACGAAGGCATGGACAGGGTATTCGACGTTGCGGTGATCGGCCGGGGGATAGTCGGGCTCGCGCATGCACTGGCTGCCGCGCGGGCCGGCAAGAGCGTGATCGTGATCGACCGGACCGCGCGGGCGACGGGGGCCAGCATCCGCAATTTCGGGTTCGTCACGGTTACCGGGCAGGAGCGCCACGAGATGTGGCCGCTCGCCCGCCGGGCTCGCGATATCTGGGCCGAGGTTGCGCCGCGCGCGGGGATCGTGATCGAGCAGACCGGGCTGGCGCTCCCCGTACGTCGTCCGGCAGCCGCTGCGGTGCTGGAGGCATTCCTCGATACCGAAATGGGGGAGGGGTGCCGGTTGCTGACCGATGCGCAGCTTCGTGCCCTCGACGCCGAGACGCCGTTTACCCGCTGCGAGGCGGCGCTAGTCAGCCCGCACGAACTGCGCGTCGAGGCACGTGACGCCGTGCCGAAGATTGCAGCGTGGCTGGAACAGTCGATGGGCGTGACGTTCGCGCCGCCCGCTACCGTCATCGGCTGCGAGAGCGGGCGGGTGATCACCAGCGCTGGCCTTGTGCGCGCCGAGGCGATTTTCGTGTGTCCCGGCGACGATCTCACCGCGCTGTTCCCAGGTGTTATGGCGGAGCATCAGGTGACGCGCTGCAAACTCCAGATGCTGCGGCTGGCCGCACCCGGTTACCGCATGGCGAGGCCAGTGATGAGCGATCTGGGGCTCGCACGCTACGAAGGCTATGCAGCACTTCCCGAAGCGGCAGCGCTCGTCGCGCAGTTGCGTGCGGAGCAAGCCGAGTTGGTCGCCGCGGGTGTCCACCTGATCGCGGTCCAATCCGCCGACGGGTCGCTCGTGGTCGGTGACAGCCACGACTATGGCGATGCGCCCGATCCGTTTCACCACGACCGCATCGATGCGCTGATACTGGACGAGTTCGCCGCAGTGCTTGGCGCCGCGCCGCCGGTGATCGAGCGCTGGGTCGGCGTCTATGCCGCATCCCCACGCCAGAACTGGTTCAGCCGCGAAGTCACCTCCGGCGTCCATGTCACTGCGGTGACATGCGGCGCGGGCATGTCGACCGCCTTCGCGATCGGTGAACGTGTGGTCGGCGCGGCGCTCAATAGCGCGATCAAGGAGATTGCATGATGTCGGATATCGTCGCGGTGCTGTTCGACTGGGCGGGGACGATGATCGATTTCGGATCACGGGCCCCGGTGATGGCGATGGAGCAGGTGTTCGCCCGCGCGGGTGTGCCTGCCGACGAAGCCACCATCCGCCGCTACATGGGCATGGCCAAGCGCGAGCATGTCGTGTCGATCCTGTCCGAGAATGCGGTGGCGCAAAGGTGGCGCGACGCCAAGGGGGGCGACTGGACCGAGGCCGATGTCGATGCGCTGATGGCCGAACTGGAACCCACAATGCAGGCCAGCGCGTCGCGCTGTCGCGATCTGATCCCGGGGGCGGCAACCGCCGCATCGGCGCTCCGCCACAAGGGTATCAGGATCGGATCGACCACCGGCTACACCCGCACGATGATGGCCGAGGTCATCCCGGCCGCCGCCGAGCAGGGCTATGCGCCCGATGCGATCGTCTGTGCCGGAGAGACCTCACAGGGGCGCCCGGCACCGCTGATGCTGTGGCAGGCGATGGCGGAATTGTCGGCATGGCCCGCGCGGCACTGTGTCGCTGTCGACGATGCCCCGGTCGGGATCGTCGCCGGCCGCAATGCCGGTCTATGGACCATCGGTCTCGCCGGATCGGGCAATGGCGTCGGGATGACCCATGACGAGTTCATGGTGTTTTCGCAGGCGGATCGGATCGCCCGGATGCAACCGGTGATCGCCGAGTTCACCGCAGCCGGTGCCGACTTCGTGATCGAGAGCGTCGCCGACCTGTGTTTGGCGATCGGTGCGATCGAGGACGGACTGACCAAGGGCCGCCTGCCGGGCGCCGAGCCGACGCGGGCGTTGTTCGGCAAACCGGCATGACCGCGCTGGCGGCGGGGGACCGTGGCATGACGGTCAAGCGTCGGACGCTGACCGACCTGCTGGCACGGGCGCATCCCGCGCTGTTCTCGCTCTATGCCGGGCTCGCCGCCTTCGCCGCCTATTTCTCGATGTACGCGTTCCGCAAACCCTTCACCGCGGCGACTTTCGCCGATGTGCCCGGCTGGGAGGGCATCGTCGATTTCAAGATCGCGATCGTCATCGCGCAGGTTGCCGGGTACGCGGTGTCGAAGTTCATCGGCGTCAAGATCGTGTCGGAGATGGCGGCGACACGGCGCGGCGTCGCGATCGTCGGGCTCATCGCCCTGTCCTGGATTGCGTTGGTGCTCTTCGCGGTGCTGCCGACCGACTGCAAGGTCGCCGCGCTGTTCCTGAACGGCTTGCCGCTCGGGATGATCTGGGGACTCGTGTTCGGCTATGTCGAGGGACGCCGGACCAGCGAGGTCGTGGCCGCGGTGCTGTGTGCGAGCTTCATCGTCTCGTCCGGCATGGTGAAATCGGTCGGGCTCTGGTTGATGACCGTGATGCATGTCGGCGAGTTCTGGATGCCCGCGACGACCGGCCTACTGTTCTTTCCGCTGCTGGTCGTCGCGGTGATCGGCCTCGCCCAATTGCCGCCCCCGACGGTCGAAGAACAGGACGAGCGGATGGCGCGCCCGCCGATGCCGGCCGCGGCGCGGCGGGCGTTCCTGCGCGATTACGGTCCGGGCGTCGTTTTTCTGGTCATCGCGTATGTCTTGTTCACCGCGATCCGCGACTTTCGTGACAATTTCGCCGCCGAGATCTGGACCGACCTTGGGTATGCGGGCGTCTCGGGCGTGTTCACCGCCAGCGAAGTACCGATCGCCGCCGTGACGCTGGTCATCCTCGCGAGCCTGGTCTTCATTCGCAACAATGTCCGCGCGTTGATGGTCGTCCATGCGATCGTCCTCGCCGGTGCCGCGCTGATCGGGGTGTCGACGCTCGCCTTCCAATATGGCTGGTTGTCGCCGCTGCACTGGATGATCCTGTCGGGATTGGGAATGTATCTCGGCTACACGCCGTTCAATGCGATGCTGTTCGACCGGCTGGTCGCGGCGACACGGCGGGCGGGTACTGCAGGTTTCCTGATCTATGTCGCCGATGCGTCGGGCTACGCAGGCAGCGTGGTCCTGACGTTGCTCCGCAACCTGCCCGGGGTCACGCTCGACTGGCTGCATTTCTTTATCTGGCTCGTCTATGCCGGCGCGATCATATGCCTCGTGATGGCTACGGCATCCGCACTCTATTTCCGCAAGCGTCTTGGATCCGGCAAGTTTAATCAGGCGTAAGAACGACCTACAACAAGTTCCGGCTCCGCACGCTGACAGTATGCGGAGCATTTTTTCGTCATCATCACAGTCCTCCCGGTCTATCGCTGCGATGCATCCAATGAATTGGTCGGGCCGGGCATCGGCGTGTCATTCGACATTGCATGATCTCGGGGTCCGGCAACGCGGACACCTGCAATCAAGGGGTGACGTGATGATGAAATCGATGCTCAAATCTGCCGTCAGTATTGGCGTACTGATCCTGGCCAGCTCGGCGCAGGCTCAGGTCGCACCGGTGCCGGAAGAGGGGACCGCAGACATCGTCGTCACCGGCACGATCGTCAGCGGCGAGATGAAATCGATCGCTGCGCAGCGCAATGCCGACAACATCGTCAACGTGCTGTCGTCGGACGGGATCGGGCGGTTGCCCGACCGCAACGCCGCCGAAGCGGTGCAGCGTTTGCCCGGTGTCGCGATCGAGCGCGATCAGGGCGAGGGCCGGTTCGTCGCGGTCCGTGGCCTTCCGTCGCAGTGGAACTCGACGCTGATCAACGGCAGCCGATTGCCGACCGCCGAGGAGGAGACAACCAGCCGCGCCACCGCGTTCGATTTCTTCCCCTCCGAGCTGATCGAGCAGGTCGTCGTCGCCAAGGCGATCACCCCGGACATGGAGGGCGACGCGATCGGCGGCTCGGTGAACTTCATCACCAAGACTGCGCCCGACAAGCGCACGTTGCAGTTGAGCGCAGGCGGCAATTATTCGGAAAAGGCCGGCAAGGGCGGTTTCCTGCTCAATGGCCTGTACGGCGACCGTCTCGGCGACGGAAAGTTCGGCTTCGTGCTGTCGGGCAGCTACTACAAGCGCAACTGGGCGACCGACAACTACGAGCCGCGTCGGGGCGGTGACGGCATCGGCATCACCCGTCTCGAACTGCGCGACTATACCGGCGTGCGTGAAACCACCGGCATCAATGGCGCGATGGAATATGCGTTCGACGACGGCGGCAAGCTGTATGCACGCGGGATCTACGGTTCGCTCAACGACGATGAGACGCATTACAAGCACCGGCTGAACTTCGCCTCCAACCGCGTCGAGGTGCAGCACATTTTCAACACGTTGATCACCGAGCTTGCCGGTGGCGAGGTCGGCGGCGTCCATATGCTGGGCGGCGGTGGCGCCAAGGTCGACTGGAAGGCTGCGCATTACGAAAACCTGTTCCGCTACGGCGATACGCCAGACGGCCGCGACAACAGCTATTTCGTCGTCCGGTTCGACCAGCGCAACGTCGGCTATCAGGGGCTGGAAAACCGGGGCTCGGGCACGCTCGCCTATAACACGATCGACGGCGGCACCGACCCGGCCGACGCGATCAGCAACCATCTGCCCGGTGGGTTCCGGATGAACCCCGCGCTGACGCGACTGGCCAATGTCGAACTCTACCGGATCCGCGTGAAGGAAACCGACCGGATCGTGCTGGAGGGCAATCTGACCGCGCCGCTGAGTGACGCGTTGACGGTCAAGGTCGGTGCCAAATACCGCGACAAGCTCCGCGATGCGGCGTTCGAGGACCTGTTCTATACCTGGAGCCCGGCCGCCGGGGCGGTGCCGACGCTCGCGGACTTCCCGCTGATGAACCAGCCGGGCCGCGGCCAGTATCTCGACGAGCTACCGATTGGTGCGGAGTACCGTAACCAGTTCTCGCAGGTCGTCTCCGAAAAGGACCTCGTGAACTGGTACCTCGCCAATCGTGACAATCTGGTGCTCGACAGCGCTGGCTCGGCGACTGCGGCAAATGGCGGCGCTCTGGGCCGCACCTTTCGCCTCTACGAAAAGCAGACGGCCGGTTA
>Ga0308169_10003694_pt1 | contig 14758 bp, 13 predicted proteins | sample PhyBR1_2_FD_202139 | JGI IMG/M metagenome (GOLD analysis project Ga0308169, IMG submission 202139) | Phyllosphere microbial communities from UC Gill Tract Community Farm, Albany, California, United States - DLSLSB.R1 | ecosystem: Host-associated > Plants > Phyllosphere > Unclassified | place... | reverse complement strand
TCGCACCGGCGCGGGCCGCTTTTGCATACGCGGCCGCGCGCTCAATCTTTTCATGCAGGATCGCGGGCAACATCGGTTCATCCGAGTCCACGGTAACGAACGGTGTTTGCGACGATGTGAGGTCCAGATCGGACGGCATCGGTCCAAGAGTGCGGGAAGCGACCATACAAGAGCGTGTGCCACGCTCGATTTCACCACGCTACCCTTATGTCCGAGAATGACACTTATCGGGCATGGCCTGCATTGTTGAAAAGCAATGGCTATCGTCAATAGCGCAATATATCATCGCGACGACATGATGAGATACGCAAATTTGCCGTTTTCCCGGTGACGCGGCGATGACGACACACTAGTCGCTACCACGACAAGCCGCTCCGGCGGGCGTGCCTACAACGGATGGATGCAGATGACGGATAGCCAACGCATAGCCGTGATCGCGACAGCCACAGGAACTGCTATGCTCTGTCTTGCTACCGCGGCCACCGCGCAAACTCGAAACGCGCGCGATACGGCGACGGCTTACGGCGCGAGGCTCGACGCCAAGGGCGAGCCCGCCGGGCTTAATCAAAACCGGAACAACAATCGCCTCAACAGTCGGCTCGACACACGCCTCAAGCTTAGGGTCGAACGCTATCAACCCGACAGCACAACTGATCCAACCGGCGCCTTCGCGACGCAGGTAACCGACAATGCGCGCATTGGCACCGCGACGACCCTTCAGCGACCTTCGCAGACTGAAGAACGCCCCCCCCTGCAGACGTCGTCGCAATCCACGTTATCGACAGGAACACAGCCGGACGATGATACCGCGCGACCGTAATGATAATCACGATGCACAGTAAGCTCACGCGGTGGTTCCATCGCGTTGCCAGATGACTTAGGGGCGCGCATGGCCATTTCACGTCATCAACTTGCCCGCTTCCGCCCGGGGCTCTCCTTCGTGCTACTGGCGGCACTGTTATTCGTCCTGTGGTTCGCAGGGGGGGCATCACGTGAAAATGTTGCCGGACAGATCATCTCGCGCGCAGCGGCCTGGACTGCGATCGTGGTCACGGTGCTTTTCGCCCGAGGTCCGCGCATCGAAGAAGCCCGCGGTGCAGCGCTACTCTTGCTGGCCGCGATCCTATTATGCGTGGCACAGCTCATCCCGCTACCGCCAGGCTTATGGCGCGCGCTTCCTGGCCGGGCGGCCTTTGCCGATCCGCTAGTCTCGCCGCCGGACCTCTGGCGACCTTGGTCACTCGTTCCTGGCGCGACCGTTAACGCGCTGTTCTCGCTCGTGGTACCGCTTGCCGTGCTACTGCTCGCGACAGGAATACGTGAGGAACAGAAGCGCTGGCTTCCCAACATGATCCTTGCGGTAATCGCGGTGTCACTCGTCATCGGGCTTATCCAGTTCACCGGCACACGGATCGTCAACCCCCTCGTCAACGGCACGCCTGGTACGGTCGATGGCCTATTTGCCAACCGCAACCACTACGCATTGTTCCTATCTTTCGGACTGTTGATCGTGCCCGCCTGGGTATTTGGATACGGCACGCGCTCGAAAGTCCGCGCGCCGGTTGGCCTTGGGTTCGTCGTACTACTTATTCTTGCCATCTTGGCGACGGGGTCGCGCGCGGGGCTGGTACTTGGCGTGTTGGCGCTGGCGCTAGGGTTGGGATCATCTTGGCGCGGCGTGAAGACCGCGTTCCACCGCTATCCGCGCTGGGTCCTTCCTGCGCTCGGAGTTGCGCTCGTCGCGCTGCTTGGAGTTTTTGTTCTCGCGAGCGTCGCGGCAGACCGCGCGGTGTCGATCAACCGCCTCGTCGATCAGGATACCGGACAGGATATGCGCGGTCGCGGGTTGCCAGTCGTGCTTGCAATAATCCGCACTTACTTTCCGTTCGGAGCAGGAATGGGGAGTTTCGATCCGATCTTCCGCATGCACGAACCGTTCGCACTCCTGAAGCCAACCTATTTCAATCATGCGCATAATGATTTCCTCGAAATTGTGCTCAACGCAGGACTACCAGGGCTGCTGCTGCTGCTCATTGCGCTGGGCTGGTGGGGGTGGAAGAGCATGGTAGCGTGGCGTGGTGACGCGGCGCACATACTCCCCCGGCTTGGTTCGGTGATGTTGCTGCTAATTCTGATCGCCAGCATTATCGATTATCCTGCACGTACGCCTATCATCATGGCGATGGCGATGATTGCGGCGATCTGGCTGAACTCGCAAGGCGCGAGCGCACGTGGCAAAGGGCCTTTACCCTCGACGGGGCCGCATCTATGACCAATCGGTTCATTCAGTCCTGTAAAGTGTCCTCCACGCGTATGCGCATGATCCGCTTCGCCCTCACGGGCCTCCTTGCCGTTCCCGGCATCGCTCTTTCAGGATGTGCGCATCAGCAGCCGCTTGTCTCGACCGACCGACTTACCGTCGTGCAGGACAGTACGATACTACCCGCACCTGGTCGCAAAGATCTGATTGCAGGCGATCGCCCTTCTTTGATTGGTCCGCTCGACACGATCCAAGTCGACGTCTTTAACATCGCAGATCTCAGCCGCGAAGTGCAGGTCGACGCCGGCGGGCGCATCGCAATGCCGCTAATTGGCACTATCGATGCGAACGGCCGCACTGCGCAGGAACTTGCTCAGTCGATCGAGCGCGCGCTGCGCAGCCGCTATGTGCGCAACCCCGACGTCACGGTAAATATCCGAAGCTCGGTCAGCCAAGTCGTGACGATGGAGGGACAGGTCGTCGAGCCCGGCCTTTATCCAGTGACAAACCAGATGACGCTCTTGCGGGCAATCGCCTCCGCCAAAGGCTTGTCCGAATTCGCCAAGGAGAACGAAGTCGTAATCCTGCGCACTGTCGACGGACGTCATATGGCGGGACTCTATAACATCGAAGCTATCCGGCGTGGTGCCTATGACGACCCTGCAATCTACGCCAATGATGTCGTTGTGGTCGGCGATTCCCCTTCACGACGTCGATTCCGCGATCTGGTCTCGGTCGCGCCGCTGCTCGCCGCGCCGCTGATCGCTGTCCTGCAGTAAAGTTCGGATAAAACGCATGAACGTCATCACGTCGAACCTGCAGCCCGGTGCGAGCATATTGGATCCGGCTCCCGTCCCACCGCGCGCAATCGAGGCAGAGCGCCCGCCATTGATCCAGCAATATCTGCGTATCGCGTTACGCTGGAAGTACGTTATCATCGCTGTAACGGTCGCTTGCGTTGTTCTGGGGCTTGTCATCACCTTGCTGATGACCCCTAAATATACCGCGACCGCGACTATCGAAATCGCGCGCGATGCCAATCAGGTCACAAACTTTCAGGGTGTCGAGCGTCAGTCGAACGGCATCGATCAAGAGTTTTACCAGACCCAATATGGTTTGTTAAAGTCACGTGCACTGTCGGAACGCGTCGCGATACAGCTGCGACTGGTCGACGACCCGAGCTTTTACGAGTTGTTTGGCATCTCTAGCAAGGATCCGGCGTTTGAGCTGACAGGAGGACGCTACAATGCCGCGGGGCGGGCGGAGCGCCAACGCGTGGCGGGCGAGGTTCTGCAGCACAACCTATCGGTCAACCCCACGCGGCTTTCGAGCCTTGTTGACATCTCGTTTACTAGTCCGCAGGCGACATTCTCGACGCGCATCGCGAACGCGTGGGCCGAGAATTTCATCCAGACCAACCTTGAGCGCAAGGTTCAGGCGACCTCTTACGGCCGCAATCTGCTTGAACGGCAGTTGGGCTTGCAGAAGCAGCGGCTTGACGAGACCCAACGTAAACTTGTTGCCTATGCCACCAATCAACAGATCATAAACCTACCTGCGCAAGGCAGTGGTGCCAACGGCCAAGGAACCGCTGAACGTTCTATTGTCGCAGATGATCTCGCTGCGCTCAACACCGCTCTGACGCAGGCCGTCGCCGACCGGATTGAGGCAGAGGCACGCTATCGTTCAGGAAGCGGCGCGTCCAATGAGACGCTCGGCAACATCGCGATTAATAGCCTGCGTCAGCGCCGCGCCGAACTCGGCGCGCAGTATCAGCAACTGATGGTCCAGTTTGAACCCGGTTATCCAAGCGCGAAGGCATTAAAGTCACAGATCGACCAGCTTGACCGCGCAATTACTAGGGAAGAGTCCCGCGTATCGGGGTCAATCGAGGGTGCCTATCGTATTGCGGCTGCGCGTGAAACATCTCTGCAAGCCCGCGTTAACCAGCTGAAGTCGAGCTATCTTGATAACCGTCGGCGCAGCATTCAATATAATATTTATCAGCAAGAGGTGGATACTAACCGCGCGCTTTATGATGGCCTTCTGCAACGCTATAAGGAGATTGGCGTTGCAAACGGCGTGGGTATCAACAACATCTCGGTTGTCGATATTGCAGATGAGCCACAAAAGCCGTCAAGCCCGCGTCTGTTCTTGAACTTACTTCTGTCGCTGGTCGGAGGCCTTGCATTGGGTGCTGCTTTGGCACTGATCCTCGAACAGATGGATGAGGCGTTTGCAGATCCGGGCGAAGTCGAGCGCCGCCTCGGACTGCCTTTGCTTGGTTCGGCGCCAAAGGTCCGCGACGACGGTTCTCCGCGGGATGAACTGCTCGATCGCAAGTCAGATCTCGTTGACGCCTATCTGGCAATTAGTACGAACCTCGGCTTTACGACCGAGCATGGCGCACCTCGTTCAATGTCGGTAACTTCAACACGTCCTGGTGAGGGTAAGTCGACGACGGCACTCGCGCTCGCAACGATGCTTGCTCGTGCAGGCAAGCGTGTGATTCTCGTCGACGGCGACATGCGCTCGCCGTCAGTCCATCACCTCGGCAACGTCGGACACGAGCGCGGCCTCAGCAATTTCCTAGCCGGCGAGGAGGCAATCGAACCGCTGACCTTCCTGATGCCCGATTTCGGGTTCATCGCGATGTCGGCGGGCCCTATTCCCCCCAACGCTGCGGAACTGTTAACAGGTAACCGCCTCTCGCAATTGATTGAACGGCTGCTAGAAAATTACGACCACGTTGTAATCGACGGACCGCCAGTGATGGGCCTTGCCGATGCACCACTAATTGCGGCGCGCGTCGAGGGTGTGATCTACGCAGTTGAATCACACGGCATCCGTGCCAGCCAGGTTAAGGTCGCACTGGGTCGCCTTGCCGCTGCCAATGTACGTATCTTCGGTGGCGTGCTGACCAAGTTCGAGGCACGGCGTGCCGCGTATGGCTACACCTATGAATATGGGTATGATTATGGCCGTGCAAAGAAAGACCGAAGCTGAGCGCGCGCCATATGTCGCGCTCGGACACCCGTAACCGGCGTTCTCCCAGGGAATGGGCCGGGCGGGTAGCCCTTGCCAGTGGCATTGCGGTGCTCGCGTTCCAGAGCGTCGTATTCTCGATTGCGCAAGTCGCGACGAAAACGAAGCCCGTATTTGCCGATGCGCTAGCTCCCTATGACGGGCGGTTGTCCGCGGCGCATGCCGGTGCGCTCGTCACGCCGAAGGCCAGCCCGCGCAATCTTACTGAGGCAAAATCGCTGTCACGCGACGCATTGTACCGCGATCCGACTGCAGTAATCGCGGCCGTGACGCTCGGGCTCAGCACTGCGGTGGAAGGTAATGAGGCGCACGCGCGGCGTCTCCTTGCCTACGCGCAAATGTTGTCACGCCGAAACGATCAGACGCAGTTGTGGTCGATCGAGGATGCGGTTGCGCACGGCAATGTTGCGACTGCGATGCGCTGGTACGACGCGACACTGCGTACCAAGCCCAGGATGAGCGACATGCTCTATCCCGTCCTGACCCAGGCCGCACGCGCCCCTTCGATCCGAGCCGCGCTGGTGCACACGCTCGCAGCAAAGCCGCTCTGGGCGGACAGCTATATCACCTATGCCGCGGGACAGAAGGATGACCTTCAAAGCACGGCGATGTTGTTCCTGGCATTACGCGCCCGCGGCGTCGCGGTACCCGAGCCGGCGCGCGCAACGGTTGTCAACGCCCTGCTCGACGCGGGCCTGACTTCCGAAGCGTGGAGCTACTATGCGACCTTGCGGCCCGGCGCCGATCGCAGTCGCGCACGCGACCCGCGTTTCACGGCTTTGATCGAAACGCCGTCGATGTTCGATTGGACCCCGGTGAACGACGGTAGCATCGCGACATCGATCCAGCGCACGAGAGACGGCGGTTCGTTCGAGTTTTCCGCACCGGCAAGCATCGGGGGCGCAGTGCTCCAGCAGGTGCAGACCCTGCCGCCTGGCACGTACCATCTTGCCGGACATAGCAGCGGGATCGAGCAGGAGACGCGGACGCTCCCCTATTGGACGCTCACCTGCCGCGGCGAGCGGCAGGAACTCGGCCGCGTTTCGATGCCCAATTCCACAGAAGCGAACGGCGCATTCTCGGGCAGCTTCACGGTGCCGAACGGCTGCCCCGTTCAAGTGCTGACGCTATTCGTGCAACCGTCGGACGCGATCAGCGGTATCTCGGGTCAGATCGACCGCGTCAAGCTTGCGCCGACGAGATAGCGGTGGACGTCGTGGGCCGATACGATCAATGATCGCGCCGATGATCGAATTACCGATTGGCAATTCGCTCGGTACCCGTCGCGTGGTCGTCCTCCAGGCACGCAGGCGTGATAGGCATTACTGCATCGGACATAGTTGCCCGGAGGCCCCTGAACCGGTCAGCGAGTATTCGCTCAGCCATCGTTCATTCGCGGCCTGGACCCAATCGAGCTTGCCCCATCAGTGAAGCCTAATCTCCAGTGGACAGCTACCAGAAAGGGGCCCGCACGCGGCCGAGTGCGCAATGACGCCACGCACGTCTTTTGTTGCGATCTGCCACCGCTGACTGTATCGCAGCGCCTGATTTTCCGTCCATTGCTGATTAAAGCAAGCACGACACGTTTCATGCAAAAAAAATTTTTATTCGGCGAGTTCATATGCTGCCAGAACAACGTCCCGCTATCAATTCTTCGTATATCTGGCTGAGCCGTCTTCGCTATAGAATAGCCGTCGGTGTTGTAATCTGCGTCATCATACCGGTGCTGTTCAGGCAATTTTTCTTTGATGTACCCATGTTTTTGCCAACCCAATATAATACGGCTGTTGGTGGTTTATTTGCAGTTCTACTCGGTTATACCGGCTATAGGCGGCTTCATGTCTTTCCAGGAATTGCCGCAGGCGGCTATATAATTACTAGTTTTACGATCATGTTCGGCATGTTGTCGCTGATATTAATCCTGTTCAGATTTAATTACAGCCGAGGGCAGTTCCTCGTCAGTTACTTGCTTTCGTTAAGCTTCTTTGCATTGATCCATTTTAAGATCGACTCCCATAAAAGACTGGTCTTCGGCATCGTGCCGGGCGGGGCGGCAGACCGGGTCGAACGCATCGAAAACGTCGTATGGCATCGGCTGGAACAGTTTCCAGGCCCGGTATCGAGCCTCGATGGCGTCGTCGCGGATTTGCATCACGATCATAGCGACGCATGGAATTTCAGGATAACCGATCTGGTCTTGCAGGGAGTTCCCGTGTATCATGTGAAGCAGGCCCTCGAGCAACTGACCGGGCGGATAGAGGTCGAAGCCCTGTCCGAAAACACGCTTGGATCGATCAATCCGAACGACGTCTTTCTCAAAACGAAGACGTTCATCGATGTCATCTTGGCAACGCTTGGGCTGATCATCCTGTTGCCGATCCTGTTGCTGGTCGCTCTCGCGATCAAGATCGATTCGCCGGGGCCAGCGCTGTTTCGCCAAGTTCGCGTCGGGTTCCGCGCGAAACCCTTTCTCGTCTACAAATTCAGGACCATGCGCCATGCGGCGCCGGCCGTGCAGTCCGAGGCGCGAAACGCGGCGATCACGCTCGAGAACGATCCGCGGATCACTCGGCTGGGTCAATTCCTGCGACGCTCGAGGCTCGACGAGCTCCCGCAGCTCTTCAATATCGTCAGGGGCGACATGAGCCTTATCGGCCCCCGCCCAGAAGCATTGGCGCTGTCGGAATGGTACGCGACCGAACTTCCATTTTATCATTACCGGCACATCATCAAGCCCGGCGTCACAGGATGGGCTCAGATCAACCAAGGTCATGTCGCCAACGTGGACGAGGTCCGTGAGAAGCTTCATTATGATTTCTACTACGTCAAAAATTTCTCCGTCTGGCTTGATATCCTGATAATCATCAGGACGGTGCAGACCATGCTGACGGGCAAGGGTGCGAAATAAGGCTCGGCATATCGCCCGTACCGACGCAACAACAGCCTATCGGCAGCACGTCCGTCCGCCCGCCCCGCCTGCCCGACCCGACCCTTTCCTCGCAGGAAGCCTCGAGAAACATGAAGCCGAGCGTTTCCGTCGTTACCGTCAGCTTCAATGCGGCCGCGACCATCGCCGATACGCTTGCCAGCGTCACCCGCCAGACCGGCGTGAATTACGAGCATATCGTCGTTGACGGTGGATCGAGCGACGGCACGATGGACGTGGTTCATCGACACGATCACGATCGTCTGTCTGCCAAGAGTGAGACTGACGCCGGCATCTACGACGCGATGAACAAGGGCGTGGCGCGCGCGACGGGCGACTATCTCTTGTTCCTGAATGCCGACGATTATCTGGCACGCCCCGATGCCCTGGCACTAGCTCTCGAAAAGCTACTCGAAACGGGCGCGGATTGCCTGTTCGCAGATACCCAGTTCATTGACGGCGCCGGGACCACCGCAGGCCAGCGCCTTTACTCGGCACGCCGGTTCGCACCTTGGTGGCTCAGGGTCGGCGCACAACCACCGCATCCGTCGATGTTCATGCGTCGCACGCTGATCCATGATCGCAGGTGATTTTGATCTGGTCGCACGTGCGGTGCTCGGCCGAGGCGCAAGCTTCGCCACGCTGCCGGTCGTGCTGACCCATTTCCGCCCGGGCGGCGTATCGACCGCGGGCATGCGCTCCAAATTGATGCTCAACCGCGAGCTGGCCCGCAGCCTCCACGCGCTAGGACAGCCGCTCAGCCGCGGGGTGGTGTGGCTGCGAATGCCCCTCAAGTTGCTGCAGTTCCGTCGACCGCGCGGCTAAAGCCCCCCTGCCACGTCACAAAGGGCGGCACCTTGTCTAGAGGTGCCCATTCCGGCCATAGAAGCAGCCAGGCAAAAAGCTGTACGAGGAACTACTTATCAAGGATGCGCCCCTGATGACGGGCCACTCCCGCATCCGTAAGGCGGTGGAGGCATTCCTTCCCATGCAACAATTGGCAACACGGCTGGATCAGCTTCGATCGGCGATCGATCACCGCGATCCAAACACCGTGCGCGAACTATTGCGCGGGATAGTGACGGAATATACACCAAGTGCAGAACTCGTTGATAATGTCTATGTCGAACACCAAGCACGAATAGCACTTGAGCCATCTTATCCGGTTACCACGGTCAGTCACTAGATTTTCCGTGAACCGGGGGGCCGTTTCAAGTCCGGCACATCGCCGCAAGCCGGTAGTGACACCCTGCCACCGTTCCCAAAAAGCCTTTTCAAGGCTCGGGGTTCCCACTAGCGATGACATGCGGTTCGAGGGATGGCACCCGTGCCGTAAAAATCAGACGTTGCGGATGTCCGCCGGGTTCCGGGCATCGTCTCGGGTTATCGGCGGCTCGGTCGCGCCGTATCGAACCGGCGATGTCCGGCTCAAGATCGAAGGGCAGATATGAAGGCAGCAATATCCACCCGGCTTGGTGCGGGCTCGAGCACAAAGACCGCAGGATCGGCGCCCCTTCCCGTGGGGCAAGCGAGTTTTACTGGAGTAATCCGCCGATGATTACCCCCCCTCCTGGCAGCGCAACGACGCCTTTGATCCGCGATCCCTGCGCGAAACGGTGCTCGCCATGGCCCGCGCGGGCAATTCCGGTCATGTTGGTTGCGCCTTCTCCATCGTGGAGATCATGGCGGTGCTGTACCGCTCGTTCCTGCGCTATCCCGACAACAACCCCGCCCACCCCAACCGGGATTATCTGGTGCTCAGTAAGGGTCACGGTGTGATGGCCCAATACGCCTGCATGCGCGAGTTTGGTTGGCTCGATGACGAGCACCATATCCAGCGCTACCTCGGCGATGGCAGCGACCTAATGGGGTTGTCGGACTCGCGTACACCGGGCCTGGAGGTCTTGTCGGGGTCGCTTGGCCACGGTTTCTCGGTGGGCGTCGGGATCGCCGCGGGCTTGCGTCGACGTGGCACCGATCAGCACGTGTTCGCCATCGTAGGCGATGGGGAGATGAACGAGGGACCGATCTGGGAAGGCATGCTGTTCGCCGCCCACAACAAGCTCGGCAACCTCATGCTGATCGTCGACGCCAACGGCTTTCAGGCGATGGGCCGAACCGACGAGGTGATCTGGCTGGGGTCGATCCGGCGGAAGCTGGAAACCTTCGGGTTTGAGACTGCGGACGTGGACGGGCACGACCACGTCGCGGGCGGGCGCCGCCGATGACCGGGATCGCGCCCAAGGTCGCCGGCGTGGTCGTGCTGTACGAGTGCGACGCGGACATCGTCGCCAACCTCGCCACCTATGCCGACGACCTCGACGCGCTGGTGATCGTGGACAATTCGGCCGCGCGGACGCCTGCGGCGGAGGCGGCCGCGGCCGCGCACCGCCACGGGACCTACGTGTTCAACGGCGCCAACCTCGGCGTCGCGGCGGCGCTCAACATCGGCGTAGCGCGGGCGCGGGCGGCGGGCGCTAGCTTCCTGCTGACCATGGACCAGGACAGCAGCTTCGACGTCGTGCCGTTCCGAACCTTTCGCGACCTGGTGCTGGCGCTGCCGTTCCTGGACGAGCTGGCGGTCGCCGCGCCCGTGTTCGAGGGGGCGCCCGCGGCACCGGACGGGCCGGTGGCGGTGGACAGCGACACCGTTATTACCTCCGGCAGCATAGTGAACCTTGCCAACCAGGCGCAGGTCGGGCCATTCGACGAGCGGCTGTTCATCGACGAGGTGGATCACGACTTCTGCCTGCGCGCGCGCGACGCGGGGCTGCGCGTGGTGGCGGTGCCGTCCGTACGGCTGTGCCACCGGCTGGGGCAGCCGGGTACTGTGTCGCTGCTGGGCCACACCCTTGGGTGGAGCGTGCACGGACCAGTGCGACATTACTATATGGTCCGCAACGGCCTCTACATGCTGGGGAAGCACCGCCGGCGGCACCGGGCCTACGGCCTGCGCCGGATTGCGCGGACGGGGAGCACGGTGGCCGCGGCGCTGCTGCTGGCGCCGGGGCGGCGCGCGCGGTTCCAGCTGGTGCTCCGTGCGGTGGCCGATTACCGCGCGGGCCGCATGGGACCGCTGGCCGCCGCCCCGGGATTTTCGGCGGCACCTTGAAGTCGACCGGGGCAGCTTGTAGAGCCGCCCCTTCTCCGCCTGGCGGCGTCAGCGTGATGGATGCAAGGAAACGTCGAACCCGTGATACCCATGTCCAGCGCGATCGGCGGCACGGCCACGCCCGCGCGCCTTGACCTGCAGGGAGACGGCTCGCCCGGCCCGTCGACGACCACGCCTGCGCGCGTGCGCCTCGACCCGCGCCTGCTGATCGCGCCCCTGCTCGCGCTACTGCTCACCGTATGGCTCGACCCGAGCTACACCGCCGGCGACCCGTCCCTCTACCGCTATGTCTATGACGCCATGGGGACGGAGCCGCTGGGACACGGTTTCTTCTTTTACTCGGTAATCCTCAGCTCCACTGAACCGCTCCACTACCTCCTGATCTGGACGCTCACCCACCTGGGCCTCCCGCGCGAGGTGTTCATCGGGGGGAGCAGCGCGGTGCTGGCTTTTGTCGCCGTCCGACTGCTGGTGGGGCGCGGCGCTCATATCCTAGTCGCCACCACGATCGTAAGCTCGTCCTTCTACTTCCTTCTGCTCTACACCACTACCGAACGGCTCAAGATTGCGGTAATCTTCCTGATCGCGTCCGTCCTAGCGCGGCGCCGGACCAAGCTCGCCATTGCCTTGGCGCTGATGGCAGTCGCCGCGCACGCGCAAGTTATTATCATCTACGTTTCCGTTGCGACGATCTTCGTTGCACAGGAGCTGCGGACTGCGCTCCGGATGGGAAGGTTGTCGGGGCGGATCGTCGGCACCACGGTGATGGTCTTCGCCGGCGCGGTCGCCGCCTATCTGGTGGTCGGCAACCAAGTGGCTACCAAGGCGAGCTCCTATGCGGGCCTCGGCGCACAGGCGGAACTGCTGCGCGTGATCCCTTTCTACGTTGCCACGCTGTTCTACACCCGGGACCGGCTTAACGTGACGCTGTTGTTCCTCCCGCTGCTGATGCTCACCCCCATCATCGGCTACGGGCGACTGAACCTATTCTCCTACTTCATTCTGCTCTACTACAGCGCCGGCACCCGGAAGGGGTTCAACCTCGCCGTGCTCCTGACCACCCTGTATTTCTGCTACTCGTCCTACACCTTCGTAGAGCGTGTGATCGCATTCGGCGATCCGGACCTGCTCGTACAATGAGCGCCTCCCCTGCCGCTCTGCCCACGATCAGCGTCGTCATGGCGACCTATAACGGCGAGGCGTATCTGCCTGAGCAGCTGCGCTCGGTGGTGGAGCAGCTCGCGCCCGGTGACGAGCTGGTGGTCAGCGACGACCGCTCCACCGACAACACGCTCGCGATCGTGCAGGAAATCGCCGGCGACCGCGCCCGAATCCTGATCACGGGAGGCAGGCTCGGCCCTATTCGCAATTTCGAGCACGCGCTGGCGCATGCGGCAGGCGACGTGATCGTGCTGGCGGACCAGGACGACGTGTGGCTGCCCGGCCGCCTCCAGCGCGTGCGCGACCATTTCACCGCGTCGGCCGCGCCCTTCGACCTCCTGGTGATGAATAGCACCGTTACCGACGGCCAGCTCCGGCCCACGCACGACAGCCTGTTTAAACGGATGCGGGCGGGGCCCGGGCAGCTCAAGAACGTGGTGCGCAACACCTATGTCGGCTGCCACATGGCGTTCCGGCGCAGCCTGCTGGACGTCGCCATGCCGTTCCCCCCGGCGATCCCGATGCACGACATGTGGCTGGGCCTGGCGTCGGAATGGGTCGGCCCGGTGCGGTTCGACCCCGTCCCCTCCATGCTGTGGCGGCGCACCGGCCAGAACTACACCAAGGCGCGCTATTCCACCTGGCAACGGCTCGTGTGGCGGGTCGGGTTGATCCGGTCGCTGCTGGGCCGGCGGCTCAGCGCCCGGTACCGCCGGCGAGTTCGGTAACGCGCGTGGCGCTGCCCGAACTGACGCGGCGCGCGGCCATGGGGCTGGTCAACGCGCTGTTCCCCGCCGCCCGCGCGATCGACCCGTTGCCGAGAGCATCCGCCGACGCCCCCCCGGGGGGCGCACGGGCCAGCGCCGTCGCCTTTCTGCAACGCGGCGCCGGGGCGCTGGTCCGCAGCATGGAGAGCAAGGGGCGCGACACGGTGTCCGTGTTCGACTTCGGCGCCCGCGGCGACGGCGTCACCGACGACACGGCCGCCTTTGACGCGGCGATCGCGACCGGCCGGACGGTGTGGGTGCCGTATACGGAGGCGGGCTACGCGGTGCGCGACATCCGCGTGGTCGACAACATGCAGGTGGTGGGCGAGAAGGCCGGGCTGGCGCTCGCCCCCATCCTGATCGTCACGCGGTCGGGCGCGGCCGCGTTCCGCAACGCGGGCACCGCCAGCGTCTACCATTGCGTGTTCGAGAACCTGGCGTGCCGGGCGGCGCCGGGTGTCACGGGCGCGTCCTTCTACGCCCAGGCGACCCGGGCCAGTTACGCCGCCTATTTCACGTTCCGGCAGGTGGAAACGTACCGCAACCTGCGCGCGAGCTATGCCGGCGTGTTCATCTTCGCGCTATGGGACCGCTGCCGCGACGGCTATCTCGGCCCGGACAGCGACCGCGAACATGCGGGGATCGTCGCGCTGGCCGGCGCCTACGGCCAGCCGAACCAGCAGAACGTCAACCGCATCCGTGATTCCATGTTCTTCGGCGCCTTCGGCGCGGAAGGCGCGATCGTCGCCTCCTATGGCGTGCTGTGGACGGTGGAGAACACCGATTTCGAGATGCTGAGGACCCGGGCGTTCGCCGCCTACAACATCGTCCAGCTCCGCTTCTCCGATTGCTGGTTCGAGAGTATTGCCGCGCCCGCCATCGTGCATGCCGGCAACTATCCGGGTGTGCCCGCGGGCTCGGGCGTCACCTTGGACCATTGCACGGTGGTACTCACGGGGACGGCGCCGCGGGTGGTGACGGTGGATGCGCCCGGCACCGTGTCGGCGCGCGACACCTTGTTCAACCTCGTTGGCGCGGGCGTCCGCTTCTGCGACGCGGCTGGGCAGGTGCGCGTCAACGAGAACAATGTGGTCGCGTCCGGCCCCGGCGCGGCCGACTTCTTCACGGGTAGCCATCATGACGGCTACACAGATGGGCGTCGCCACCTGAACGGCGCGGCCGACAACGGGGTCGCCGCCATGACCTTGCAGAACGAGGGTGGAATCGCCGCGACGCAGGGCCTGATGTCGCGGGCCGGGATCGCCGTGGGCACGACGTTCGTAACGGTCGCCACCTCCCAGACGGGGTTGGGCGGCACCTGCGTCGTGTCGGGCCGCGGAGGGAATGACGGCGCGCAGTTTCGCGTGATCAAGGACTGGCAGGGCGCGACGGTGCGCGACGTGGTGGCGCCGCTCAACGCCACGGGACGGGCGCTGGCGTTTCGGATTGTAGGCAACGACCTTCAAATGCAGGTCGATGCGGGCACG
>Ga0308169_10003693_pt1 | contig 14758 bp, 15 predicted proteins | sample PhyBR1_2_FD_202139 | JGI IMG/M metagenome (GOLD analysis project Ga0308169, IMG submission 202139) | Phyllosphere microbial communities from UC Gill Tract Community Farm, Albany, California, United States - DLSLSB.R1 | ecosystem: Host-associated > Plants > Phyllosphere > Unclassified | place... | reverse complement strand
GCTGGCAAGGTGCGCCGATCTTCATCACCGTGGAAGGCGCGAATATCCTGTCGCGCAATTTGATGATCTTTGGCCAGGGGGCCATTCGCTGCCATCCATTCGTGCTCAAGGAAATGGCCCTGGCAACCCGCGAAGACAAGGACCAGGCACTGCTGGAATTCGACGGATTGCTGCTCAAGCACATAGGCTTTGCCATCAGCAACGCCGCCAGCACCTTGGTGCTCAACCTGGGCCTGGGGCGTTTCGAACGGGCTCCCGGCAATGCCTTGAGCCAGGGTTATTTCCGCGCGCTCAACCGACAGGCAGCAGCATTCGCCCTGCTGGCGGACCTGAGCATGATGCTGCTGGGAGGCGAGCTCAAACGCCGCGAACGGTTGTCGGCACGCCTGGGGGATGTATTGAGCAACCTGTACCTGGCATCCGCGGCGCTCAAGCGCTACCACGACCTCGACTCCCCGGACCACATGGCGCCATTGTTCACCTGGGCCATGGAAGAAAGCCTGGGCCAGTCGGAGCGTGCACTGGATGAATTGCTGGGCAACTTCCCGAACCGCGTACTCGGTTGCCTGTTGCGCTTGGTGGTATTCCCCTTCGGTCGTCGCCATAAAGGCCCGAGCGACAGGCTGGACGCCGAGGTGGCGGCGGTCATCGGTCGAACCAAGGGCGACCCGACCCTCGAAGAATTATTGCAGGGCTGCTATCGCCCGCAATCGGCCGACGACCCGGTGGGCGCGCTGCAACACGCCAGTGACCTGCTGGCCGCCGCCCAGCCACTGCACAAAAAGCTGCACATCGCGCTCAAGCAAGGCCAACTCAACCCGGCGCCCGGTGAGCATCTCATCGACGCAGCCCTGGAAGCCGGTGTGCTGCAAGCCGGTGAAGCGCAGACCCTACGTGCGGCCGAGGCGGCGCGACGCAAGGTCATCGACGTGGATGACTTCGATAAGGAAGAGCTGACGCTGGCGCAAGGCAAGGTCCGTTGATCCTGACGGACAGGTACGCCGGTCAGCTATAAAAGCGGGCGCAAGGGCTTTATACTCCTGCGCCCGTTTTGCTCTTGAGGACTTATCTCGTGTCCAACATCGTTGCCGATCACCTTGTCTTGCTGGACCACTTGCGCAGCATCCTGGTCGCCGTGGGTGAGGCCGAGCAGGTTCCCGAAGAAAGCCATGCCCTGTTCCTGGAGCGCTTCGACGAGCTGCGAGCGCAGCTTCCCGTCGATCCGATCGAAAGCCAATACCTGGGCCAGGACCTCCTGTGCCAAGTCATCGTGCGTTATCCGCAGATCGCCCACCTGGTACCTCGCGACCTGCTCTGGTACTTCGCCGGTGATTGCCTGCATTACATGCCGGACGAGGAAATCGCCTTGTACCAGGCCCTGGAAGAGCGTCGTTTCGAAGCGGAACAGAACGACGAGCCGTTCGACTGGAACCAGGAGAAGCAATTGCTGGCAATGTCGGACCAGGACAGCAAGCACTGATTGCGATCAGTCATGCGAAGGCCCGTACGGTTAACCCGACGGGCCTTTTTTTATGGTGTTGTCAAAATTTGTATTCGTGGCTCTCCGGTATGCAATTCAACCCTCGCCATGCTGGATAAGACATTTTTTTGACGGTCACAATTTCCGGAATTCTCCTAACGTCAGTTTTTAGACAGAAATTTCACATTACGAATGGCGCTTTGCTATGGGTGGTCTACCGTCAGGAGGAAGAGATCGGGCGGTTGATTTGACCGTCCGGGAGGCAACCTGATGGCCGCTTCTCGCTCTGGCTGGAAACCCGGGTATCAGGGTTTCGAAAATGCTGCGAAAACGCCTGATGATCAGTCCCGTCGGTGTGATGTGCCTGCTTGCGTGCAGCCAGGCCTGTTGCTGACGCCACTGGGAGGTCGGGTGAGATGAAAGGGGTGGCCCGGGCCCCGAAAAGTGATCCGTGGCAGCTCGTTAGCCAAGAATGGCCCATCTGTCGAGGATCACTTATGTCTAATCGTACCGTGCCCGCATTAAAACAATTAATCCATGGCATGTTCTGGATGGGCCTCGGCCTGAATGCCGCTCAGGCCGCGACGGCCAATTGTTCCCAACTGGAAAACCTGCCGGCGACCTTCGAGGTCGGCCAGGGCCTGCAGAACGAATTGCGCATCCTTGCTCCCGTGACGAAGTTGGCGGTGGGCGACCCGAAAATTGCCGATGTGCAGCCCAGCGGCAGCGATTCGTTCATCCTCACGGGCCTGATGCCCGGGGCCACCAGCCTGATGGTCTGGACGGATTGTTCGAAAACCCCGCGCCAGAGCATGGTCTTCGTCAAAGGCCGGGCCACCGCAGCGCTGACCAGCGTCGCGACTGTGCCTTCCGAGGACCCGATGCTCCTTGCCCAGGTGCAGACCGATATCCGCTTCGTTGAAGTCAGCCGGACCAAACTCAAGGAAGCCTCGACGTCGATTTTCGGCAGTCGCGGCAACTTCCTGTTCGGTGCGCCGAGAACCTTGCCCACAATTGGCGGTATTGTCCGGCCCTCATTGCCGGTCAATAACGATATGTTCAATCTGTCGTTTGCCACCGGCAAGACGCTGTTGATGATCAACGCGCTGGAGGGCAGCGGCTTTGCCTATACCCTGGCGCGCCCCAGCCTGGTGGCTCTCAGCGGGCAGAGTGCAAGTTTCCTGGCCGGCGGCGAGGTGCCGATCCCGGTGCCCAGCGCCGGCAGCGATAACGTCTCCATCGAGTACAAGGAGTTCGGCATCCGCCTGACCCTGACACCCACCGTCATCGGCAAAAACCGCATAGCGCTGAAGGTCGCCCCGGAAGTCAGCGAACTAGACTTCACCAACGCCGTGAACATTGCCGGGACTCTGGTTCCGGCCCTCACGGTACGCCGTACCGATACCAGCATCGCGTTGGCCGATGGCGAAAGCTTCGTCATCAGTGGCCTGATCAGCACACGCAATAGCTCTCAAGTGAACAAGTTTCCGGGGCTGGGCGACATTCCGATCCTCGGCGCGTTCTTTCGCGACAATTCCATCAACCGCGAGGAACGCGAGTTGCTGATGATCGTCACGCCACACCTGGTCCAACCCCTGGCCGCCGATGCGCAACTGCCGACACTGCCGGGTGAGCAACTGCGTAACTACGACCCGAATTTCTACCGCATGTACTTCCTCGAACATGGCGAGTTCGACAACCGCAGCGGGCTCTCGCAATGAGCCGGCCGCTGAAGTTCAACGTGCCGACCCTTCCACCTGGTACCGGGGGATACTCAATGAAAGCGGTGATTGCGATAACGGCAGCGCTGATGCTCGCCGGCTGCGCCAGCAATGGCGTGGCTTCACGCTCGGCCAGTTGCGCCAAGCCCGAGGCTGATCAGGAGCTGGCCCTGAACCTGGCTGACGACATGGCCAACGAAGGGCGTTTATACGCGAGCCTGGCGAACCTCGAGCGCCTGCCCAATGACCTTGTCCAGGTGCGCCTGCGCAAGGCTCGGGTGCTGCGCCTGATGGGGCGTAACGAGGCCGAACCCTTGTATAAAAGCTTGCTCGGGACTTGCCTGGCGTCCGATGGCGAGCATGGCCTGGGCCAGTTGGCCGCCGCCAGGAACGATAACGCCAGCGCCACGGAACACCTCGAACGCGCAGCGAAAATGGCACCGACTGAAGGCAAGGTCCGCAACGATCTGGGGGTTGTCTACCTCAACCAACGGCGCATTGCCGAAGCCCGCTTCGAGTTCATGACCGCCATGGAACTGCAGCAGTCTGACACGCTGGCAGCGCTCAATATGGTGACGCTGCTGATTTACCAGGATAACTGGAAGCAGGCTGCCGAACTGGCGAACATGAGCAAGCTCACCCCCCAACAAGTGGCAGATGCCCAGGCCCGCGCGGAAAAAATAAGGGGCTCGGCCAACAAAGCAGTGACGTCCCAAGCGAACCGCCTGAACGAGGTCGTCGATGCCTCATCCAGTGCGGTCAAGTAGAACGTTACGAGGAGTCCTAGAAATGAAAATCCAACAGTTGATGATCATGGGCATGGCTTGCCTGTCCGCCACCGCCTGGGCGATTGACCCAGGCCCCTCCTCGGCAGCACAGCAAGGCACCGAAAGCTGGATGCAGCTGCAGATACGGGGCGTCGTAGCGTCCACCAACCTGCAAACCGCCTCGGCCGCCGAACGCGAGATGGCCATGCAGCGCTGGCTCAACAGCTTCAACTACCCGATCCCGGAATTCTTTGACCAGGATTCGGGGGGAGAAATCACCAGCAGTAAATGAGCCTGGGCTAGAAGCAAAAAGATCGCAGCCTTCGCCAGCGCCTACTTCAGATTCCAAGTAGGCGCTGGGGAAGGCTGCGATCTTTTGGTTTGGGCACATCAAGTGCTTTTTTGCTTGGGGATTGGCGTAGCAGCAATACCGGTGGCGAGGGAGCTTGCTCCCGCTCGGGTGCGCAGCAGCCGCAGAAAGCCAGGGTCCGCTGCGCGGCCCAGCGGGAGCAAGCTCCCTCGCCACAAGGGCGGGTGTTGGGCTGGGGATTGGTATCACCACAAGGGCGGGTGTCTGGCTGAGGATTGGTATCACCACAATAACCGTGGCGAGGGAGCTTGCTCCCGCTCGGGTGCGCAGCAGCCGCAAAAAAAGGGCCGCTGCGCGGCCCAGAGGGGAATGCTTTTTAAGTCTCGGGCAGGCCTTTCTACATATTCCCGAAGGCCCTGAACACGCCAATCATTGCAGGGCCGATCGCAACCAGGAAGAAGCTTGGCCACAGGCAGAAGATCAGCGGGAAGATCAGCTTGGTGCCGATTTTTGCGCCCATCTCTTCAGCCGCCTGGGTGCGCCGGTCGCGGAATTCATCGGCATAGATTCGCAGGGTATCGGCCACGCTGGTGCCGAAGCGAATGCTCTGCGCCAACAGGCTGACCAAACCCTGGATATCTTCCAGTCCGGTGCGCACGGCCAGTTGCTTGAGGGCCTCGGTACTGGTAATCCCGGCGCGGATCTGCGCGTTCACCAGGGCCAATTCTTCAGCCAGCTCAACCTGGCTGACCGACATCTCTTCCGCCACCCGTTCTATGGTGGTGGGCAGGGCCAGGCCCGATTCGACACAGACCACCATCAAGTCCAGGGCATCGGGAAACGCAGCCCGCAGCCGGCCTTGCCGTGCCTGTTTACGCTTGCCGACATAGATTGCCGGCAGCAGCCAGCCGACGCCCGCCATCAGGGTGACCGCCAACAGCACGAAGACGCCCGAGACTTTGATCATCGGCACCAGCAACACCGAAACGCCGAGCAGCGACAGCGGCAACATCAGGCGCACGGCCCAATAAATCTGCACCGCCGACGCGGAGCGATAACCGGCGTGGATGAGCAAGGTCTGGGTTGCGGATGTCCGGGCCGGATCGGTCGAGGCGAAACGCTGGCCGACGCGCTCCAGCAGCAGTTGCAGGTTACCCGGCGCGTCCTGCCCCGCCGCACTGCCGGAATACCCTCGCTTGATCAGCGCCAGGCGCCGTTGCACCGGGTCTTGCAGGCCCAGCATCAGCAAAAGCACGGCCGCGACCGCCAGCACCGTACTGAGACCGATCACAATGATGAACAACAGGCGCGCCACTTCCTCGTTCCCGGTGAATCGACTGAACAACCCGAGCAGAAAATCCATGACCGATACCTCACGGCAAGACAGCGTTTAAACCTGGATCCGGATGATTTTTCGTATCCAGAAAATCCCGATCAACATGGCGCAGAACGCCCCGATGATCAGCTTGTGGCCGATGGGATCATTGATCAGCACCGGCATGTAGCTGGGGCTTGTGAGGATGATCGCGATGGCCAGCACAAAGGGGATCGCCACCAGCACCCAGGCCGACATCCGCCCCTCGGCCGACAACGTGCGGACCTTGCGCTGGAAGCGGAAGCGTCCACGGATCAAACGGCTCAGGCGCTCGAGCACTTCGGTCAGGTTGCCGCCGGTTTCGCGGTGGATGAGGATCGACGTCACCAGCATCATCACCGTCATGCTCGGCATGCGCTCCAACAACCCGAGCATGGCCCGGCGCACATCGTTGCCGTAGTTGATGTCGGCGAAGGTCATGCCGAACTCATGGGCGACCGGTCCCTTGTGCTCCTCGGCAACCAGGCGCAGGGTTTCGTTGAATGGGTGACCGGCGCGCAGGGCCCGACACATGGCATCCAGCGCGTCCGGCAAACCTTCCTCGAACGCGGCGAAACGCTTGCTGCGGTCGCGCAGGATTTTCAGCACCGGCAGCCAGGTGAACGCAAACGCCGCCGCCAACGCCAGCCACCAGAGCGGCGAAACCATCAGCACCAAGGCCCCCGCCGCCACACCCAGGGCCAAGCCCAGCAGCATCACTCGATAGGCGCGGTATTCGTGGCCGGCCTGCTCGATCAGTTGTGTCAGGTTGGCCATGAAGGGCAGCTGTTCGAGCCTGGCTTCCAGGGGCGACAGACGCGTCAGGTATTTCTGCCGCAACACGGTCTGCATGTTGGGCAGATGGTTGGCCTTCTCCAGCACATGCAGGCGCCCGCGGATGCGCTTGCGCATCTTGCCGGCCTCGCCGAACACCGGCACCACCACGCCTTGGGACAGCAGGAAGACCGCAATGAACACCATGCCAAGGAAAATCAGGATGAACTCGCCGGGAATATTGTTCATGACTGCCGAGCCTCCATCCATTCAGGGCGGAACAGGGTCAACGGCAATTCGATGCCGCGCTTGGCCAGCACATCGCGGAAGGCCGGGATCATGCCGCTGGGCCGATAATCGCCAAGCACCTCGCCATGTTCACCGATGCCATGGCGCGTGAAGGAGAAAATCTCGGTCATGGTGATGACCTCCCCTTCCATCCCGTTGATCTCTTGCATGCTGACCACGCGACGCTTGCCGTCTTCTTGACGCTCCAGCTGAATCACGACATCGATGGCCGAGGCAATTTGTTGACGCATGGCCTTGATCGGAAAAGTCGCGCCGGTCATCGACACCATGTTCTCGATTCGACCCAGTGCGTCCCGTGCGGTGTTGGCGTGGATGGTGGTCAGGGAACCATCGTGACCGGTGTTCATGGCGGTGAGCATGTCCAGTGCCTCGGCGCCGCGCACCTCGCCAATGACAATGCGGTCCGGACGCATCCGCAAGCTGTTGCGCACCAGTTCGCGCTGGCTCACCTCGCCGCGTCCCTCGATGTTCGACGGCCGGGTTTCCAGACGCACCACGTGAGGTTGTTGCAGTTGCAGTTCGGCCGAATCCTCGATGGTGACGATTCGTTCGTTATGGGGAATGAAGCTGGACAGCACATTGAGCATGGTGGTCTTGCCGCTGCCGGTCCCGCCCGAAATCAGCACGTTCAGGCGCCCGCGGACGATGGCCTTGAGCAGCAAGGCGATGGCCGGGGTCATGGTGCCCACCTGGATCAGGCTGTCGGTGTTGAGCAGGTCCACGGCAAAACGCCGGATCGACATGCTCGGACCGTCGATGGCCAGCGGCGGGATGATCGCGTTGACCCGCGAGCCGTCCTTGAGCCGGGCGTCCACCAGCGGCGACGACTCATCGATGCGCCGCCCCAGGCTGGAGACGATGCGGTCGATGATGTTCAGCAAATGCTGGTCATCGCGAAAGCGCACGTCGGTCCTTTGCAGCTTGCCGAAGCGCTCGACATACACCGAGGCAAACCCGTTGACGAGGATGTCCGACACGCTATGGTCGGCCAGCAGCGGTTCCAGTGGACCCAGTCCAAGGACTTCGTCGGTGATCTGTTTGATGATCAACTGGCGGCTGGCGGAACTCACCGGCGCCGAATGCTCATCCAGCAGCCGCTGGCAAATGTCGCGGATCTGCCGCGTGGCTTCGACTTGCTCAAGGGCATCGAGCAACGACAGGTCCATGACCTTGAGCAGTTGCTGGTAGATTTTTTCCCGCCACTCGGCTTCGACCGGGGTGACCTGGCTGCGGGTTTCGTAGAGCACATCGGGGATCGCCTGTTCCCAAGGCATCAATGCTTCTGCCGTGTCCGCCTGGGTGTCGCCTTGCTGGGCGGTCGAAGGGCCGGGTTTACCGGGCTGTTTGCGCAAGCGGTTGCGGAAGTCGCTGATCATGGGTCATCCCCCGAAGAAACGGTTGAAGGCGCGTTTGAACAGGCCTTTGTCTTTGGCCATCTGGTGACCGACCAGGTCTTCGGTCAAATCGCGCAGGGCGGTGGTAATCGCCGCCTTCGGCGCATGCAGCCCCAACGGCACGCCAGTGTTCTGACTCTGGCTGACCAGGTTGAAGTCATTGGGTAATTTGGACAGGTTCACGCAACGCAGGGCCTCACCGATGTCCTTGAGGCTGATGGCGGCCGACTTGTCATAGCGGTTGATCACGATCTGCAACTGGTCGCCGCGCACACCCAAGTCTTCGCGAAGGATCCGCACCAGGGCGCTGGCATCGCGCAGGTGGCTGACGCTCTGCTGCACCACCACGTAGACCCGGTCCACTTGTTCAAGCACGGTGCCGGTGAGGTGGTCGATCTGGCGCGGCAGGTCCACCACCACCCAGTCGTAACTGGCGCGGGCCAGTTGCAACAGGGTGTCGAGCTGTTCGGGCTGGGCGTCCTGGGGCAGGCACAGTTCACCGCCCCGGCCACCCAACACATGCAGGGTGGGACTGAAGTGGCTGCAGAAACCTCGCAGCGCGATGCTGTCCAGGTCGTCGACTTGCTGCAGTACTTCCAGGTGACTGTGGGTCTGGGCCACGTCCAGGTAATGGGTCACGCTGCCAAACTGCAGGTCCATGTCGAGCAACAGGGTACTGCCCGCCTGGGCGCTGAGCTGCTGGGCCAGGTTGCACGCCAGCAGCGTCCCGCCAGAACCGCCCTTGGCACTGATCACGGCGATCAGCTTGCCTTCGGCGCCATTGCCGAGGCGAACCTCTGTTACCAGGCGATTCAGGGCGGCCACCAATTCTGTTTCGGCGAACGGTTCGGGCAGCACGTCACGGGCACCGGCCTGCATCGCCAGGCGCATGCCTTCCTGCTCGCCGAGCAGACCGCACACCAGCATCGGTGGACGCTCATGGGCCGGACGCTGGAGCAACGCCGCCAGCTCTTCGCGCCACAGGTGGCTGACCCGCAACAGCAACAGGTCGGGCATCCGATCCAGGCCGTAGAGCGGATCGACATGACCATTGCTGACCAGGCGGGTGCTGACTTCCAGGCACGGCATGCGCTGGCAGACGCATTGCAGGTCGCGCAGGGACGTGGCGTCACGGCTGCTGATCAGTAACCGCAGCCCGGCTTTGCCGGTGGCGGTCGGTAGTACGGTTTCCCTGGTATTCAGCATGGTGTGATCTCCGCGGAATCGGAATGACGGCCGAGGCTTTCGCGCGGCAGGGTGGCCCTGAAGACCGGCAAGGTAATGGGCACGCCCAACCCGGGAATGAACAGGTTGAACACGAAGCCCTGCACGCTCAGCCGGACGTAGCGAATGGCTCGGAAGCCGGTGGTGCTGGCCGTGTCGGCGGGGTTCGCCACCACGGCGCCGTTGACATCCAGGTACGTCAGCGCCAGGTTCGAGGTGGCCAGGCTGCTGATGAGTTGGCTGGTCCCCGCGTCTGTCGCGGCGTTGAAAATGGCCCGGCGCAGCACCACCGGATCGCTGATATTGCACACTGCCGCCAGGCGCGCACCGCGGCGCGCGGCCTCGTCCAGCGCGTTGGCGGTGAAGTACAGCCGGCCCATTTCCACCACGCCGAACAGCAGGATGAAGACCAGCAGGCCGACGAAGGAAAACTCCACGATGTACGTACCGCGCATGTATTTGTTGTTCATCACAGCGCCCTCATGACGGTGCTCGCGACCAACTGGATGCCCAGCGGTATGGCGTTGCCGAAGAACCCCGGAATCGACCCAGTGCAATTGCCTGCGCCAATCACCGGGCAGAAGGTGTAGGTAATGGTGACGCGTACATGGTCGGTGCCCACGGCGACGACTTGCACGTTTGCCGTGGTCAAGCCCGACACCACGGCGCTGCCGGTGGCGCTGGGCACGCCATACACGGCGAGATTTTTCGTCTGGGTCTGGAGCGTGCCGCTCAAGGCGATGGTGCCAAGGGTCGAGTTCCAGGCCTGGCTGGCAACGAAACGGTCGGCATCGCGACTGGCCTGCAGCAACACGTTGTACTGGTAGAGCATGCGGCCGAACTCGCCGAACGCCAGCAACAGCAGCAGCAACATCGGCAGCACCAGGGTGAATTCCACCAGCGCTACGCCTCTCTGGGCGTGCGGTGACTTGAATGATGGGGCATGTCTCATGACGCCTCCTACGAGTCGGTGCTCGGAGTGCCGCTGCCGTTGAGATAGGTTTTGTAGAGCTGGATGATCTGCGGGCCGGAATCACTTGAGGGCGTAGGGCCAGGCACGTTGTCGCCTTCGCATTCCTTGACGAACTGGCCAAAGATCACCGCATCGGAACCGCCACCATCAACCGGTTGAACGACGAAATAGCAGCCGAACCCCAGGACAGGAATCGAGGTGGAACCGCCTTGCTTGCCGTTGCAGTTGCCGACCACTATTTTCAGCATGCGACGCTCGAAGACACCGTTGCTCTGACAGCCACTCGCGCCGCCCGCCACGCAGGCGGCAACCTTGGTCCGCCAGTCGTTGTAATCCTGTATCGCCTCGCCACCCGCCGAAAGGTCGCCGTTATTCGACGTGACGAGATTGCCTTTGTATTTAGCCACGGACGACGTGTAGGTCATTGCCGGAGTACTGGAGCTAGTGACCAGGTCCGGTGGATAGTTCGAAGCACTGACCGGCCCGTTGTAGATACCAAAGCGTGTGTTCAGGCCTTGGGATGTCGGGCCCGCAGTATTGCCGGGCGAAGTCTGGACGTTATCGCCGACGCTGCGACAGACCGAACCACCACCTGCCAGGTCTTCACGGACCGCACTGCCACCGGAGCCGAAATCGAGCAACTGGAAATTGCCCGGCCCGATGGGAGATGAATTTCCGGCAGCCGTTTTTAAAACCGTCAAGTCGCCGTAGTGATAGCTCCAGAAGTTACCGGTGGCCGGGTTGTACTGGGTCGGATCACCGCAAACCATGAGCGGTGCCAGGTCACAAGGCGACGTCGGGCTGGGCCCCGCCGTTGCAATCGCTGCCACTCTCTTGCTACCCAGGCCGGCACTGCCCATCGTCTGGACAAAACTCCAGAAGAAACCGCTCAGCTGATAGCTGGACACCGACACCCGGACGTACTTGGCGTCCGTCGGGCCGGGGTAGGAGAACGGGCCGTAGACGCTGCTGGACAGCTCCACCACGGCAAACGCGCCCGGGTTGCCGGCGACCGCCGTCGACAACTCGTTGTTGCCCGAGGCTTGGGCATTTTTGTTCAGCGTGTCCAGGGCCGCCGCGCGGGTCGTGCTGGCCATGTTGATGCCGCCAGCGACCTGGCTCAGGGTCTTGGCGCCGCCAAGGGCTGCCGCATCCACTGCGTTCTGCAGGCGCGTCTTGTTCAGCAGCATGTGCCCACCATCCAGGGCCAATGCCGCCATCATGGAAATCGCCACCAACGCGATCACCATCAATACACTCACTGCCCCTTCCTGGCGCCGAGGTACAGCCAAAGGCTGCCGAATACTGGGGTTCATTGTCTCGTCCTCGTTGACTGCCGTAGAGGAGCGGTATCGCCTTAATCACAGGGCCAGGTGTTGTGGATATTTGTCAGCGCAGGCTGATCACGCTTTTTTCGATGCCGCGGATCACCGTGACCGAGCCGCCGTCCTGGGGCTTGGCGAACCGTTGCACGGGCCGTGGCACCACAGCGGCGGCGACCGCCATGACCGGTGCAGCTGGCGTTGGCGCGGCCACTACGGCTTTTTTCTCCAGGTTCAATGGATTGCGCAGTGCCAGTTGCAGCTTGCCTTCGGTTTGCGCAGTGACCAGCGCTTCCGCTTCAGTGGCGGACATCTCCAGCGTCACCGCCCGCACCACCACCGGTTGGGTCTTGTCGGTCCCTGCCGTCTGGTCGACCGCCAGCACACGCAGGTTTTCAAGGATGGTCCGCGACACGGCGCTGTTGCTGCCGGCCGTAGTGGTCTTGGTCGCCAGCACATCAACCCGGTTACCCGGCAACAGGAAACCGCCCACCCCGACCACATCGTCCACCCGAACTGAAATGGCGCGCTTGTCGGGAGCGATCAACGAAGCCAGGGTGCTGCCGCCCAGGTGTTCACTCAAGCGCGCACCGCGCACGATGTCGCCACGCAGGATGTCGAACGTGGCGATCTTGCCCACGGCTTGCTCGCTGGAATCGAAGGCGTCGTCCGGAATCGTGTCCATGGGCATGCGCACGGTGGTGACTTGCTGGGCCTCGACCATCTGCCCGAAAGGAATTTCCACCGTGGCCACCACCACGCTTCGCAAGTGGTCGTCAGGCGTGGCGTTGAGTCGTGCGCTCAGCCAGGAGTCCGCCATCCATGCGGCACCAAGGCCCATTACCAGGGAAACGCCAATCAGCGAAAGCGTACGAGAGCTCATGTCGATATCTCCGAATCAAAGGAAGTCGAGCTGGACGAAGTAGTTGTGCCACGCCCAGTCCAGCTCTTGCGGCAACAGGGGGCCGGAACCGCCGAGGTAACGCTGGCAGTCGAGCGCCATGTTCAGCAGGTCACGGGGATGGCATGGCACCAGCGGCATGCCTTCGCTGGCATACAGCCGCTGCAGCACATAGCGCACCAGCAGCGGGTCATGAGCGAGGCCCAGGCGTTCGCATTCCTGGCGCCAGATGCGTTCATATTCTTCGGGCTTGAGGTAACCGAACTGCACCTTGTAGCCAATGCGCCGCAGGAAGGCCTCGTCGGCCAGCTCCAGGGGATTGAGGTTGGTGGAAAACACCAGGACCAGATCGAACGGCAGCTCACAGTGCCGGCCGCCGCCCAGGTTGATGAAGTCGCGCTTCTCTTCCATGGGCACGATCCAGCGATTGAGCAACTCGGCCGGGGCCATGCGTTGGCGGCCCATGTCATCGATGATGAACAGGCCATTGCTGGCCTTGAGTTGCAAGGCGGCCTGGTACTGGCGCGTAAAGGGGTCGTAGCGCACGTCCAATTGCTCCATGCTCAACTCGCCGCCCGTGATGACAATGGGGCGCTTGCAGCACAGCAGCCGACGGTCGATGCCTTCATTGAGCATGAGATTGTTCGATTGACTGCTGTCATCCAGGCGCTGGTGCACCTGCGGGTCGTAAATCTCGATCACCGACTCGTTGATGACAATCGCGTGGGGCACCCAAATGGCCTCGGCAAACAGGCGGATCAACCGGCTGCTGACGTAGGTCTTGCCGGTACCCGCCGGACCATAAATCATGATTGCCCGCCCGGAATTGAGCGCCACGCCCAACTGGTCGAGCATGCCTTGGCTCAACACCAGGCCGGCCAATGCGTGATGCATGTCCTTGGCGGTGATGCGGCCATGGTGAATGGTCTGGATCTTGATCAGGGAGCGATAGGTGCTCACCGGAAAAGGCGCCGCGCCGATGTAGCCGCTGCGGGCCAGGGCATCCCGCGCCGAACTGCGTCCGCGTTCGGTCAGGCCATAACGCAGCGCCTGCACACTCGCCTGCCCGATCTGGCCGAGCACTTCGACGCGACCGTCCTTGCGCAGGAACGTCAGGACTTCTTCGAGCACCGCGCCGGTCAGCGCCAGGCGCTCCACCAGGCGCGACATGTCAAGCACGCCGGCGTCGTGCAGGTGCTTGCACACCAACTCGCCGAGGAAACTGTCAGTCAGGCCGGTGTCGCGGATGCAGGAAGGCTGGGGCGCCAGGCGTTGCACCGCTTCCCGCTCGCTGGGGTAGGCATCGCTATCGTTGATGACGTGCATGACTAGACTCCCCATCCACCGGCAACCAACTGCCAGTAGACGCTGTTCAAGGTGCCGATCAGGATCGCAATCGAATAAGGAAAAGGTTTGCCGGCCACTTCATCCGAAGTAGGCGCCAGATAGGCCTGGGCGCGCACAATCAGCCAGTAGCGCCCGAGGGTCTGTAGCAGCTGCCCGCGGGCCAACACGATCAGGAAGCCGCACACGCCGCCGGCAATCAGGCTGAAAAGCGCGGCCCACAGTGCGTAATGAAAGGGTAGGAAACTGCCGACCATGGTCATCAGCTTGACGTCGCCGGCCGCCATGCCGCCTACCGCATACATGGGCAGGAACAGTGCGAAACAGATCAGCATTCCCAGCAGGCTGTCGCCCAGTCCATTGACCCCGCCGGTGTAAACCTGACCGGCCAAACCCAGGGCGAGGCCCAACAGGATGAGTGTATTGGGGATGCGGTGGCGACGCAGATCGCTCACCACCGCGACACCCAGCAGTCCTAGCAGCAGTAATGTGGACACTAGCAATTCCATGGACATGGCGCGTCTCCTTATTGGGGATATCGGTTAGCAGACAGCGTTGTTGACGACGGCGCAGAGCGCGCGGATCTTGGTATCCACGGCGCCGCCCAGCAGCACGAATGCCGCCGCCACCAGCACCGTGATCAAGCCACCCGCCACCGCGTATTCGACGATGGTCAGGCCGTCTTCATCTTTGGCGAACCGGCAGATGGAAGTTCTCAGGGTGAGAAGAGTCATTTCATGTACCTCACGCTTATCGGTTGTACCGCCACGAACGGGGATTGGAGGGGACAGCGTGAAGTCCGTTTGATTTATCCGTTGTACTCACAGCTAAAGAGTCGCAAGCGGTTATTCCTTGAAAGGTACTGTGTCCCCTTCACTACAAGCT
>Ga0308169_10003691_pt1 | contig 14765 bp, 10 predicted proteins | sample PhyBR1_2_FD_202139 | JGI IMG/M metagenome (GOLD analysis project Ga0308169, IMG submission 202139) | Phyllosphere microbial communities from UC Gill Tract Community Farm, Albany, California, United States - DLSLSB.R1 | ecosystem: Host-associated > Plants > Phyllosphere > Unclassified | place... | reverse complement strand
CGCGGGCGTCGGCCAGGGTTTTCACTTCGTTCAGGTTGGCGGTGTGATCGTCGATCATCTGCTGGCCGAAGGCTTTCACTTCGCTGCTCTGGCCCTTGCTCTGGGCCAGCTTGCCGCCCGCGACTTCAGCCATGTCGGCCATCGCGATATCCTTGAGGATCTTCTCGTCGCCTTTGTTCAGCTTGGCGCCCGAGGCCGTCGCGCCGGCTGCGCCGCTGGCGCCCGACGAACTCATGCCGGTGCTGCTGGAACCCGAGGAATGCATGCCGGACGACTTCGAGGTCGAGCTGCTCGAGCTGCCCATGCTCTTGCCCGACTGGTTGGCGCGGTTCTCCATGCCGGTGCTGTTGCTGTTGTCCATCGTCCCTTCCTTGGTCGTCTTGCCGGCCTGGTTGGGATTGGTGGAGCTGGTGCCGGTCTGGGACGGGCTGGAGCCGACCGAAGTCTGGGCATGGACGCCGACTGCGCCGAACATGGCTGCCACTGCCGATACGGCCAGCAGTCCCTTCAAGGTTTTATTCTTCTGCATGTCGTTCTCCTGATCTTATGGTGAAGTTTGCCCCGTGTTCAAATGACAACGGTGTCACAAAGTGTATCGCCGCGCTTTGCCGCACAGCGCGCGTTAGCCCATAGGAAATTTGCGCTCAGCGGAAACTGAGCGCCGCCGTCAGGTCGCCCGGCGGACGCGCGCCGCGGGACTCGAAGGCGGCGTTGCGCGCGGCCAGGCCTTCCAGCAGCGGCAGGCCGTGCAGGCGGGAGATGAAGCGCAGGACCGAGGTCGTGTCGTAGAAGTTGTGGTCGACCGCACCCTTTTTCGCGAACGGCGAGACGACGATGGCCGGAATGCGCGAACCCGGGCCCCAGCGGTCGCCCGTCGGCGGCGCCACGTGGTCCCACCAGCCGCCGTTCTCGTCGAAGGTGATGACCACCACCATATTGTTCCACTGCGGCGATTTCTTCAGGTGCTCGATCACGTTGGCGACGTGGGCGTCGCCCGATTCGATGTCCGAGTAGCCGGCGTGCAGGTTCAGGTTGCCCTGCGGCTTGTAGAAGGCCACTGCCGGCAGGCGGCCGGCCACCGCGTCGGCGATGAACTTGTTCGAGATCGGGCTGTCGCCCAGGCCACCGTCGCGCAGGTGTTGTTCGCGCGCGGCCGTACCTGGCGCAAATTGCTTGAAGTAATTGAAGGGCTGGTGATGGTGCTGGAAGTTCGGGCGCGAACCTTCGCCGCGGCCGTCCAGCGCCGCCTGCCAGGCGCCGCCGTACCAGGCCCAGCTGATGGAGCGCCGGGACAGCAGGTCGCCGATCGTGTCGTAGCTTTGCGGCGGCAGCACGGAGGGATCCATCGGGTCGGCCGCGTTCGCATCGCCGCCCGGCGCCGGACGCACCCAGCTCGGCTGGTAAGGCGGCGCCATGGTGTTGACCGCATAGCCGTCCGGCGTGATGGCGCCATGGTTGACGAACTTCGGCTTGCCGGCCAAAGCCGACTTTGGCGAGTCCGGCGCCAGCGCCAGGCGCATGCCCTGCGGACCGTCTTCGAGCACCGCGATCTTCTTCTTCGCCGGGGTCTCGGCGGCATTGAAGAATTCCGGCGTGCGGCCGCTGATCAGGAACTGGTGGTTCAGGTAGGAGCCGCCGAAAGCCGCCATGAAGAAGTTGTCGCACAGCGTGAACTCGCGCGCGATCTGGTACAGGCCCAGGTTCTTCCGGGTCTCGCCGTAGTGGCCCATCACCATCGCGCCGCTGTCGCCCCAGGCGACGAAGCCGTCGTTCCTGCCGCCGTTGATCTGCATCTGGTTGTGATAGAACTGGTGGGTCAGGTCGCGCGTGACCAGGCCTTCCGGCAGCGGCTTGCCCTCGGCGTCGCTCAACGCGAACGGCGCGTTCGGCAGGTGCTGGATATCCTCTTCCTTGATGATGTAATCCTTGCCGCCCAGGTTCTGGCGCGCCGGCACCATGCCGCCCCAGATCTTCGGCAGTTCCGGCAGCACCGAGCCGTCGCGGTCCTTCTGCGCGGTGGCGGACGCGGGCAGGCTCGAGAGGGGCTGGGCCAGGCCGGGGAAATCGGCGAACAGATTGTTGAAGCTGCGGTTCTCGAGATAGATCACGACCACGTTCCTGACGTGTTCCTTCAGCTTGGCGTCGAGCGAGCCCTTGACGGGCTTGTGGGCCTTCGCCGCTTTCGTGGCCGCTTCGCTGGCCGCCGGCAGGGCGGTCGACAGGCCGACCGCGGCGGCGGCCTGGAAGATCTTGCGGCGCGAAGGATTGGCGGGCTGGCCGGCTTCCGGCTGCTCGTGGTCGTGATTCTTTTCTTGCACTGTTCTCTCCTGGACGGGCGCCGGGTCGGCCCGCGAAAACACCGATTATGGGCGTTTTTTGCCAGGTGGAAAAGATCTCAGTGGCAATACCAACTATTGACGGGCGCGTGCCTCGACGCGCTTCAGCAGCAGGCCGATCTCGTCGAGCACCAGCCAGGGATCCTGTTCGTCGAACAGATGGGCCGTGTAGCGCATGCGCATGTGGCGGGTGTCGGTGGACACTTTCGCCAGCTCGAACTGGGCGGCGTCCCAGGTCGTGTTGAAGGCGTCGACGTCGTCGTAGCTCATCTTCGCCTGGCGGATATTCGTGTATGGCAGGCCGCGGCTGAGCACCGTCACCGGCAGGTCCAGCGTGCGGCTGCCGGCCAGCGCCTGTATCGCCTCGACGAAATCTTCGTGGGAATTCGTGTCCCGTTCCCAGGTGATGACCATGTCCATGATGCGCCAGCCGTCCGGCGACATCGTCCGCTTCAGGGCCGGATACCAGGATTCGTGCACGCTGTCGACGAAGACGATGCCCTTGACGGTGTCCGGATGTGCCCGGACATAGGCGCGCGCGATCATGCCGCCGAAGGAGTGGGCGACCAGCACCACGTCGCGCCAGCCGCGCTCGCGGATCAGGCCGTCGAGCTCGTCCGTTAGTGCGCGCATGGGACGGGGCGCGTTCTGCGGCGTGCTGTTGCCGACGCCGGCGCGGTCGTACAGGCAGACCCGGTAGCCCGGCACCGAAAAATTGCGGAAGGTATTCTTGTAGGTCGCGTGGGCGTCGAGTCCCATGCCGGCGATCAGCACCACCGTCTTGCCGCCTTCGCCGCGGCATTCCCAGGCCAGCCGGTTGGCGCCGACCTGGGCGAACTGTTCGCCCGGCGCTTCGGCGGCCACGGCATGCAGCGACAAGGGGAACAGCAAACCGGCCAGCCAGGTCTTCATCGACGATCCTTTCGTATAGGAACCCTGTCGAATGTAAGACGTGGGTTGCATGGCGTCAATTCGTCACGCATGAAGGCCGGGACGCCGATTGCGTCAAACGCCTGTCACATTGTGGCGCCAGAATACGCATCGCTCCAGGGAAAAGAGCACGGCAGCCCAGCTGCCCTACCGGCGCCGGCGGTCGGGAAATATACCGGCACCAATTCAGCGTATCGTCTCAGAAACCGGCCCGCGCACGCAGCTTGCGGCGCACATGCTTGCCGGCGCGCGGCAGGTTGTCCGCGGCGCGCTCGGCCAGCACGCCTTCGATGAAGCCGAGCAGCGCAAGCTCCTGCGGCACCCGTTCGCGCAACTGCCCCACCAGTTCGCGCGCGACCACGCCGTCGTTCAGCAGCCCCAGTTCGTCCTGCATGTCGGACAGCAGGTCGTGGCGGCGCACTTCCTTCCTGCTGTGGCTGAGCGCTTCGAAGAATTCGCGCGCATAGCGCTCCTTCTTGGCGGCGATACGCACCTTGTGCAGGGTTTCCGGGTGCTTCAGGTCGATGACGCGGGCACGCTTGCGCACGCGCGCGGCGGCATGCTGCACCAGGCGCGGCGCGGCCTTGCTCACTTTCTGTTCCAGCGCGTCGGCCGGCGCATCCCCGGGACGCGAATCGGCCTGGCGCCCGCTTTGCTTCCATCCCTGGCCGGCAATCCAGGCGCCCAGCCCCAGCATCAGGCCGGTATAGCGCGGGCCGCCGACCGCCGCGCGCACGCGGGCGCGATGCCGCTCCGCCTCTTCGCGCGCCGCCACCGCGACCCGCGCCAGCGCCGGCTTGTGTTCTTCCGGCAGCGGCAGGCCGGGCAGCAGCGATTCGATGAAGACGTCCCAGTTGCGGGCGTCGCCCAGCTCGCCGGCCAGCCATTCGACGTCGGCCGCCAGCGGCGCCGGCAGCTGCACCATGTCCTTCACCATCGCCATCGCCGCGCGCAGGCGGCGCAGGCCGACGCGCATCTGGTGCAGGCTCTCGACCTCGCCCGCCAGCACGCCCTGCTCGTTGGCCTGCATCTGCGCCAGGCAGTTCTGCAGGATGCCGGCCAGGGCCTCGCCCATGCTGGCCTTGCGCTTGAGCGCCACCGCGGTCGCCTTCACGGCGTGCGGCGTGACGCCGCCGGCCAGCGCATAGCCGCGCTCGGCCTTGCTGACGTTCTCGATCCGCACCGGCACCGCGTCGTGCACCTGGCGCGCCAGCTCGTACAGGCGGGCGGGATCGCCGTCCTTCATTTCGAGTTCCAGTTCGCGCACCGGCACCGTACGGTCGCCGCGCTGCAGCTCGCCGGTATCGAGGGCGCACTCGACCTGCACGCCGCCGTCCAGCTCCAGCATCCAGGCGGCGCGCTTGACCTTGTTGGTGAATACCGGCTCGAGCGGCAGCGCATGCCGGCCGAGCTGCTTGGCCAGGGCCGGCACGGCGTCGCGCAACTGGCGCGCGAACAGCTCGCGGTCCGGTTCGGCCGACGGCACCTCGGCTTCCAGCTCGACGCGCCGGTGCAGGCCGGCGACCACCGTGCCGCCGCCCTTCAAGGTCTGCACGTGGCGCATGCCATCGCTGCGCACCCGCAGTGCGAAACCGTGCTGCCACAGGGTGAAGTCGGCGGTGTCGAAATAGCGGTCGACGTGTTCGCGCTCTTCCGGCTTGTTGCCGCCCTGGGGGCGCAGCAGCGGGATCTTCCTGACCTGGCTGACGCTGGCGTTATCGAGGGCCAGCTTGATTTCGCATTCCATCGTTTGTCCTCCTGACATCGTTACTGTAGCGCTTCCCACGCGGCGCGGGCACACGGCTTGCGCCATGCCAGCGGGGCTTTGTGTCAGGACGGTGTCGGGCGTACAGGCCGACAGCCGGTGATGGAGGCGAATGCTCGCCGAATGTCACATTTCGGCAGCGCTGCAGGATTCGGAAGTACGGACCGCCAGCCTATACACAATAGCCGAGTTCGGGATATACATACAAACAATATTGGCAGAAACATACATATCTACAACACTCGAAAATTTACATTTGTCCATATCGATCCGGCGTCGATAGACTCATCCGTTCCGGGCGGGCGCCACGCCAGGCCGCCCATATCCGAACTCCGAACAATTTGACGAGAGACACAGGATGAGAAAACAGACTGCACTGCCCCGTTTTACCCGCCCCCTCCTCGCTTCTTCCCTGCTGCTGGCCTTCGCCCCTGCCTGGGGCCAGGAAACCCCGGGCGCCCAGGCCGCCGAGCCGCAAGCCGCCTCCCGGCCTGGCGACCAGCCGATGACATCGGTGGTGGTGCTCGGCTCGCGCGGCGCCGCGCGCACGGCACTCGACGCCTCCGCGCCGGTCGGCCTGATCAGCGCCAAGGACATGCAGATGGCGGGCCCGCTGGAACTCGGCAAGCTGCTGCAGACGCTCGACCCCTCCTTCAACTTCTCTTCGACCTTCATCAGCGACGGCACCGACATCATCCGCCCCGCGACCCTGCGCTCGCTCGGCCCGGACCAGCTGCTGGTGCTGGTGAACGGCAAGCGCCGCCACCAGCAGGCGCTGGTCAACGTCCAGCAGACCATCGGCCGCGGCTCGGCCGGCACCGACATCAATGCGATCCCGATGTCGGCCATCCAGCGCATCGAGGTGCTGCGTGACGGCGCGGCGGCGCAGTACGGCTCGGATGCGATCGCCGGCGTGATCAACATCGTGCTCAAGCAGCAGACCGACACGACCCAGCTGTCGGGAAGCGTCGGCGGCACCACCGAAGGCGGCGGCCAGCTCTACTCGGGCAGCGCCAACAAGGGCTGGGCAATCGGCGACGGCGGCTACGTCAACCTGACCGTCGAAGGCCGCCGCCGCGGCGAGACCAATCGCGCCGGCGTGGACAGCCTGCGCGTCGACCCGCCGCGCGTGACCCAGCGCATCGGCGACAGCCTGGCCAAGGACAAGTACTTCTGGTGGAACGCGGCGCTGCCGGTCGGCGAAGGAGCGGAGTTCTACAGCTTCGGCGGCGTCTCGCACCGCACCGGCGATTCGGCCGGCTTCTTCCGCTCCGCCGGCGACGGCCGCAACGTGCCGTCCGTGTACCCGAACGGCTTCCTGCCGAACATCCGCACCACGGTCAAGGACGAGTCGCTGGCGCTGGGCTACCGGCGCGACCTGGCGGACCAGTGGAAATTCGACGTCTCGCTCAACCACGGCCGCAGCGAGCTCGATTTCCACGAAAAGGAAACCATCAACATCAGCTACTGGTACGAGCCGAAACCGGGCGGCGGCATCTACGCCCAATCGCCATTCGAAGCGGACACCGGCAAGCTCAAATTCCGCCAGACCACCGTCAACGCCGACCTGCGCGGCCCGCTGAACCTCGGCGGACGCGAGGTCTCCTTCGCCACCGGCTTCGAATACCGGCGCGACGGCTATGCCATCGATGCGGGCGATCCGGTCTCCTACCAGTACGGCCGGACCAACAACCCGGCCATCGTGATCCGCGACCAGACCGGGGGCATCGCCGCTTCCGGCACCCAGGGCTTCCCCGGCTACACCCCGGCCACCGCGGTCGACGACAGCCGCCACAACATCGCGCTGTATGCGGACCTCGAACACAAGCTGACGAACGAACTGCTGCTGGGCGCGGCGGTGCGCTGGGAAAAATATTCGGACTTCGGCAGCACCACCACCGGCAAGCTGAGCCTGCGCTACGATCCGAGCAAGACGGTCGGCCTGCGCGGCACCGTGTCGACGGGCTTCCGCGCCCCCAGCGTGCAGCAGAAGTTCTACAGCTCCGTCTCGACCAACCTGAACGCGGCCGGCGTGCTGACCGAGACGCTGACCGCGCGCGAAGGCAGCGCCGTGACCAAGGCCTTCGGCATCCCGAACCTGAAGCAGGAGACCTCGAAGAACGCCAGCATCGGGGTCGTGCTGCGCCCCGCTTCCAACTTCTCGCTGACGGCCGACCTGTGGGGCATCGACATCAAGGACCGCATCGTGTTCTCGTCGAACATCGCACCGGAATCCGGCGCCTGCGCGACCGCGGCCGCCTGCCCGATCAGGGCCATCCTCGATCCGCTCAAGGTGGGCCAGGCGCAGTTCTTCACGAATGCGATCGATACCGAGACGCGCGGCCTCGACATCGTGGCCGAGCACACCACGCGCTGGCCGGGTTCGACCCTGGTGCTGTCGGGCCAGCTGGACTTCAACCGCACCAAGGTGGCGGGCCGCCATTCCTCGTCGCCGGTGCTGAGCGGCACCCAGCTGTTCGACGACGCCCAGGTGACCCTGATCGAACGCGGCCAGCCGCGCCAGCACCACGTGCTGTCGGCGGACTACACCACCGGCGCGTGGAACGGCAACCTGCGCGCCAACTACTACGGCGAAGTGCAGGGCCAGGGTTTCACCGCGCCCTTCGTGCAAACCTGGGACGCCAAGTGGATCGTCGACGCCACGCTGCGCTATAACTTCAGCAAGGCCACCAGCCTGACGGTCGGGTCGAACAACATCTTCAACACCTTCCCGACCAAGTGGGACCCGGTCAAGGCCGCGCCCTTCCCGCAGCTGGGCTTTACCTACTGCTGGGAGACCTGCCCGTTCGGCATCAACGGCCGCTCGTGGTATGCGCGGGTGGACGTCGCGCTGTAAATCGTCAGGCCGCCTGCGAGGCCGCCGGCACCGGATGCAGGTCCAGGCGCCGGCCGGCCTTGACGATCTGGCTGGGCACCTCGTGGCCCAGCAGTTCCTGCAGGCGCCGCGCGGCCTGCAGCAGCAGGGCCAGGTCGACGCCGGTATCGTAGCCCATCAGTTCGAGCGCGTGCACGATCTCCTCGGTGCACACGTTGCCGGTTGCGCCGGGCGCGTAGGGGCAGCCGCCGATGCCGCCCAGCGAGGCATCGAAGCGCTCGGCGCCGGCATCGATCCCGGCCAGCACGTTCGCCAGGCCCATGCCGCGCGTGTTGTGGAAGTGCAGGGTCAGCTCGAGGCCCGGCCAGCGTTCCCGCACTTTTCCGGTCAGTTCGCGCACCTGGGTCGGATAGGCCATGCCGGTGGTATCGCACAGGGTGATGCCCTGCACCTGCAGCTCGTCGACGAAGCGCGCGCACCAGTCCAGCACCGCCTCCTGCGCCACCTCCCCCTCCATCGGGCAGCCGAAGCTGCAGGACAGCGAGACGTTGACGCGTACGCCATGCGCTTGCGCCAGTGCCGCCACGTCCTGCAAGCCGGCGAAGGACTGCGCGCGTGTCATGCGCAGGTTGCTCAGGTTGTGGCTTTCGCTGGCCGACATCACCAGGTTCATCTCGCCGGCGCGGGCGGCGATGGCGCGCTCGGCGCCGCGCAGGTTGGGGACCAGGGCGCTGTAGACGACGCCGGGCTGACGTGCGATCCCCTCGAACACCTGCACGGCATCGGCCAGCACCGGCACCGCTTTCGGCGACACGAAGGAACTGGCTTCCAGTTTGGCCAGGCCGGCCTTCGACAGCGCATCGGCCAGCGCGATCTTCTCTGGCGTCGGCACGAAGCGTGTTTCGGCCTGCAGGCCGTCGCGCAGGCCGACTTCCTGGATGTGGATGCGGCGGCCCTTGCCGCTCCACGCATTCATCTTCACATTCATGCCACCACCTTGCGCTCGCGCAGCGCCACGATCTGCTCTTCGCTGAGGCCGATCTCGCGCAATACCGCGTCGGTATCCTCGCCCAGGCGCGGCGCGGCCGAACGCACCGCGCCCGGCGTGCCCATCAGCTTGGGCACGATGCCCGGCACCTCGACCGCGTAGCCCTCGCGCGTCTGCTGGGTCAGGATCATGTCGCGCGCGCGGTAATGCGGATCTTCGGCGATGTCCTGCGCGGTGTACACCTTGCCGGCCGGGACCCTGGCCCCGTTCAGGACCTCGAGCACCTCGCCCACGCCGCGGGTCGCGGTCCAGGTGCCGATGGCGGCATCGATCTCGGCCACCCGGGCGACGCGGCCGGCATTGTTCGCCAGGTCCGGCGCTTCCGCCAGGTCGGGGCGGCCGATCGCCGCCATCAGGCGCTTGAAGATGCTGTCGCCGTTGCCGGCCACGAGTACGTAGCCGTCATTGCAGCGGTAGGCGTTGGACGGGGCGATGCCCGGCAAGGCGCTGCCCGCGGCCTCGCGCACCGCGCCGAAGGCGCTGTATTCGGGGATCAGGCTTTCCATCACGTTGAACACGGCTTCGTGCAGGGCGACGTCGATCACCTGGCCGCGTCCGCCGTTGACCTTGCGGTGATACAGCGCGGTCAGCACGCCGATGGTGCCGTGCAGGGCGGCCAGGGTGTCGCCGATCGAGATCCCGCAGCGCACCGGCACGCGGCCCGGCTCGCCGGTCAGGTGGCGCAGGCCGCCCATCGCCTCGCCGATCGCGCCGAAGCCCGGCAGGTCGCGGTAGGGACCGGTCTGGCCATAGCCGGAAATGCGCAGCATGACCAGGCCCGGATTCAGTTCGGACAGCGCATCCCAGCCCATGCCCCAGCTTTCCAGGGTGCCGGGTCGGAAGTTCTCGACCAGCACGTCGGCCTCCGCGATCAGCTTGCGCGCGATCTCCTGTCCTTCACTGCTGCGCAGGTCGAGCGCGAGCGAGCGCTTGTTGCGCGACTGGACCTGCCACCACACCGAGGTCCCATCCTTCATCATCCGCCAGTTGCGCAGCGGGTCGCCGGCGCCCGGCGCCTCGATCTTGATCACGTCGGCGCCGAATTCGCCCAGCGTCTTGCCGGCGAAGGGCCCGGCGATCAGTTGCCCCATCTCGATCACGCGCACGCCTTTCAGCGCCTGGTCGGAACAATTCGCGTGGATCATGTTCGATGCCGTCATGGTCTTGCCTCTTCAATGTTCGGATTGTTCGCGCCGGCGCAGCCGCTCGGGCATGCCGAAGGCCAGGATGGCCGCGCACACCAGGCTCAGGCCGGCGATCGCATACAGCGCCGGCGTGGTGCTGCCGGTGACGTCCTTGATGCGCCCGACCATCACCGGGCTGACGATGCCGCCCAGCTGGCCCAGCGTGTTGATCAGTGCGATGCCGCCGGCGGCGCCGGCGCCGCTCACCAGTTTGGGCGGCAGCGCCCAGAAGGCCGGGATCGACGCCACCACGCCGGCGCCCATCACGGCCAGCGCCGCCAGCAGCAGGGCCGGCTGGTGGTCGAACAGGCCGGCGCAGCAGAAGCCGACGGCGCCCAGCAGTACCAGGCCGATCACGAATTTGCGGCGCTCGCCGCTGGCGTCCGAGATCCGGCCGACCAGCACCATCGCGATCGCGCCGCACAGGTAGGGCACGGCGGTGAGCAGGCCGATCATGGTCGGGTTGGTGGTGCCGGCGCTGCGGATCATGTGCGGCGCCCAGAAGTTCAGGCCGTAGGAACTCACCTGGATCAGGAAGTAGACCAGGCCCAGGGTGAGGAAGCCCGGCGTCTTGAGCGCGCCCAGCAGCGAATGGCTGCCGATCTGGCGGTTCTGCTCGGCGATGCGCGCGGCCAGCAGGCTGCGCTCCCGGGGCGTGAGCCATTGGGCATCCTCGATCCTGTCCTTCAGCGACAGGAACACCACGGCGCCCAGCGCCACGCACGGCAGGCCGCCGACCAGGAACAGCCAGTGCCAGCCGGCCATGCCCAGCGCGCCGTCCATGTGGCCCAGCACCAGGCCGGCGGCAGGAGCGCCGACCAGGCCGGAAAAGGCCGAGGCCAGGAACAGCATCGAGGTGATGCGGCCACGGTAGGCGGTCGGGAACCACAGCGTCAGGAAATACAGCACGCCGGGCGCGAAGCCCGCCTCCATCGCACCGATGAGGAAGCGCAGCACATAGAACTGCCACTCGGTCTGTACCAGCGCCATCAGGGCGGTGGCGATGCCCCAGGACACCATGATGCGGGCGATCCAGCGGCGCGCCCCGACCTTGTACAGCATCATATTGCTGGGCACCTCGAACAGGACGTAGCCGACCGAGAACAGGCCGGCGCCCAGGCCGTAGGCGGTGTCGGACAGCGACAGGCTGTTCTGCAGCGCGAACTTGGCGAAACTGATGTTGATGCGGTCGAAGAAGGCGAAGAGATAGCAGACCATGATCAGCGGCATGATGCGCCATGCCACTTTTGCCACGATCTGCGCTTCGCCCGGAACGGCCATGGAGGCCGCGCCGGCGGGGGCCGACAGGATTTTGCTCATGTTGTCTCCGGATAGGGTGTCGTCGAATGACCCGGCGCGCTCGTGCTCGTGGCGCGCTTTTGGTGTTGTGGATCGATTCTGGCACTCCCGGGCCGGATGACGGAATGACCAAGACGGGAACCCGGCTTTCGCGTTTCGCGAAAGCCGGAATACTCAGCGTCCGGGCTGGGGCGCAGCGGCGAGGTGCTCGACCAGCATCCGCGCGTGGCGCGGCAGCGTCTCCAGGTCGCGCACGCCGATCAAGAGCTGGCGCCGCGCCCAGGCGTCCTGGAGCGGGATCTGGCGCAGGTTCAGCGAGCGCACCAGGGCCCGCACGGCATCCGCCGGCAGCACCGCCACGCCCAGCCCGGCGGCCACCATCTGGCACATGGCGTCGAAGCTGCGCACCTGGATCCGCAATTTGAGGCGCTGGCCCATGGCCTCGGTCTCGGCCTGCAGGCGCTGCGCCAGCGAGGTGCCCTGCGACAGGCTGACGAAGTCGAATTCGGCGGCCTCCTCGAAACGCAGGGAGCGCCGCCGCGCCAGCGCATGCCCGGCCGGCACCACCAGCACCAGCCGGTCTTCCCGGTAGGGCATCAGCTGCAGGCCGAGGGCCGGGGTGCGGTCGGCAAAGATGCCGATATCGGCCCTGCCCTCCAGCACGCCGAGCACGATCTCGCCACTGTTGAGTTCCGCCAGTTCGATGCGGATCGCCGGCGTGGCGCGCGCAAAGGCGGCGATGTCGGCCGGCAGGAACTGGGTGATGGCCGAGGTATTCGCCCACAGGCGCGCCACGCCGACGATGCCGTTCGCGTGATCGCGCAGCTCGGCCGCCAGCAGGTTGACGTCACCGAGGATGCGCTGGGCATGGCGGGCCAGCGCTTCGCCGGCGGCGGTGATGGTGATGCCGCGCGAATGCCGCTCCAGCAGCCCCGCGCCGACCGCCGCCTCGAGGTCGGAAATGCGCTTGCTGGCCGCCCCGACCGCCAGGTTGGCCAGCTGCGCGCCCTTGCTGATGCTGCCGGAGCGCACCACGTGCATGAACAGGGAAAGCGAGACGAGATCGAGGCGGTGCAGGTTCATGCCGACATGCTACACTGAACCCATGTTCAATCGATCCTTCGACCACGGAGTGTGTTACCGCAGGCCATAGAAGCCTGCCGATTGCATTGTCACATCCACAGATTCTATGGGCCACAGCGAGAACCGTCTCCTGTGGCCTTTTTCATTTCCGGAGACCCGATGACACTCAAGCTGTACGACACCTGGGAGCGGCGCCTGCGTCCTTTCGCCCCCCTCGAGCCCGGCCGCGCCGGCCTGTACGCCTGCGGCCCCACGGTCTACGACTACGCCCACATCGGCAACCTGCGCACCTACCTGTTCGGCGACCTGCTCCGCCGCGTGCTGCAACTGAACGGCATCGAGGTGAGGCACGTCGTCAACATCACCGACGTCGGCCACCTGAGCTCGGACGCGGACCTGGGCGAGGACAAGATGGAAAAGGGCAGCCGGCGCACCGGACGCAGCGCCTGGGACATCGCCGCCTTCTACACGGACGCCTTCCAGCGCGACCTGGAGCGCCTGCGCATCCTGCCGCCGAGCGTCTGGGCGCGCGCCACCGACCACATCCCCGAACAGATCGCCTTCATCCTGGACATCGAGCGGGCCGGCTTCAGCTATCGGACTGCCGACGGCATCTATTTCGACACGACCCGCCTGGAACGCTATGGCCACCTGGCCCGGCTCGACATCGCCGGACTGCAGGCGGGGCATCGCGTCGACCTCGGCGACAAGCGCTCGCCCACCGACTTTGCGCTGTGGAAATTCAGCGGCGCGCAGCAACGCCAGATGGAATGGGACAGCCCCTGGGGCCGCGGCTTCCCCGGCTGGCACATCGAGTGCTCGGCGATGTCGACGCGCTACCTGGGCGCCCTGTTCGACATCCACATCGGCGGCGAAGACCACGTGCCGGTCCACCATTCGAACGAAATCGCCCAGCACGAGGCTTGCCACGGCCATCCGCCGGCGCGCTACTGGCTGCACGGCGCCTTTTTGCGCTTGCAGGACAGCGACAAGATGTCGAAGTCGGACGGCAGCTTCATCCGCCTCGATTCCCTGGTCGAGCACGGCTTCGATCCGCTGGCCTATCGCTACCTTGCCCTGACCGCGCATTACCGCTCGAAGCTGGTGTTTTCGTGGACGGCGCTGGAGGCGGCGCAGACGGCGCTCGGGCGGCTGCGGCGGGCGTATGTCGAGCTGCCTTCCGGTGGCGTGGCCGATCCGGCTTATCGCGCGCGCATGCTGACTGAGCTGAACGACGACCTGAATACGCCGAGGGCGCTGGCGCTGGCATGGGAGGTATTGAAATCCGGGCTGCCGGGTGCGGTGCAGAAAGCGACGCTGGGCTGGCTGGACGAGGTGCTCGGGTTGGGACTGGATACCTGGCGGCCCGGGACGCATGCCGTGCCGGACGCGGTGCTGGCGCTGGTCGAAGCGCGCCGGCAAGCACGCCTCGATAAGCGCTGGGCCGATGCCGACGCCTTGCGGACCGCGATCGAGGACCGGGGTTTCATTGTGCGCGACACGGCCGAGGGTTCCGTCGCGGCGCCGAAAGCCACCCTCCCGGTTACCGATTGATACGCCTCTTACAGACTCGCCGGCAGGATCTGCAGGCATCGGATGACATACTGTATGTACGGGTGCGCACGGAACTGTCCAGCTCAGCGCGCTAGCATCCGTCATCGATAGAACGGGAGGAAAATATGAAAATCGCACACCGACACATCATCCGCATTGCCGCCGTGCTGGCCTTGACCGCCGCGTCGACCGGCGCATTCGCCCAGAGCGCCGAGTACCGCCGCGGCTACGACGACGGTTACGCAGCGGGCCAGCGCGACGCCCGCAACGGTCCGGACGTCGCGGAGGGTTCGATGTCCTGGGGACGCCTGCACATCGAGGAGGCCGAGTACGGCGTGCGCGACGCAAGCTGCAACGCGCGCCGCAGCGTGCGCGACCAGCTCGAGCGCAACCGCGGCTTCGTCACCGCCAACGACCAGTTGTGCGGCGACCCGGCGCCGAACCAGCAGAAGCGCCTGCGCGTGGTCTACCGTTGCGGCGACAGCGAACCGGCACGCGCCTACGCACGCCAGGGCGAAAGGCTGCGCCTGAGCTGCAGCCGCTAAAGCCCATATGCAGGCCTGCGGCGGTGCGGGCCCGCCTCGGCTTCAGGTTCATCGCAGGCGAGGCAGGCGGCGCCGTCCGGATCGGCCACGCAGCCCTGGAACAGCGCGTGAGCCTTGATCAGCCTACCGCCTACGGTCTCGTTGAGCCTGGCCCAGCTGGCGGCGTCCGGCCATGCGGCATCCAG
>Ga0308169_10003690_pt1 | contig 14767 bp, 12 predicted proteins | sample PhyBR1_2_FD_202139 | JGI IMG/M metagenome (GOLD analysis project Ga0308169, IMG submission 202139) | Phyllosphere microbial communities from UC Gill Tract Community Farm, Albany, California, United States - DLSLSB.R1 | ecosystem: Host-associated > Plants > Phyllosphere > Unclassified | place... | reverse complement strand
GCGTCGGGCTGGATCAACGACCACCTGGCGACCGGTGACACGGTCCGGGTGCTGGAGCCGTCCGGGATCTTCACACCGGCCTCGTTCGATGCCGATCTGCTGCTCTTCGCCGGCGGCTCGGGCGTCACGCCGATCATGTCGATCGCGCGGACCGCACTCGAGCGTGGCAGCGGCCGGATCACCGTCTTCTACGCCAACCGAGACGAGCGCTCGGTCATCTTCGCCGAGCGGTGGGCCGAACTCGCCGTGGCACACCCCGACCGGCTCGAGGTGATCCACTGGCTCCAGTCGGTCCAGGGCCTGCCCACCCAGGAGCAGCTGCGCACCTTCGCCGCCCGCTTCACGACCTACGACGCCTTCGTCTGCGGGCCCGCGCCCTTCATGAAGCTGGTCACCGCCGCGCTCAAGGAACTGGACTTCCCGCGCGAGCGTCGCCACCAGGAGAAGTTCGTCAGCCTCGGCGGCAACCCGTTCGGCGATCTCGACCAGGCGGAGGAGGCGGCCGAGGAGATCGCCGCGGCCGAGTCCGACGATGCTGGTCGAGCAGTCGACGAAGGAGGCGTATCGAGACCCGCTCCCGTTCGCCTGACAGCCGAGCTCGACGGCCAGACGTACGAGTTCGACGACTGGTCCCCGACCACGACCGTCCTGGAGCACCTGGAGTCCAAGGGCATCAAGGCCCCGTACTCCTGCCGCGAGGGCGAGTGCTCCGCCTGTGCGTTCCGCCTGCTCGACGGGGAGGTGAAGATGCTCAAGAACGACGTGCTGGAATCCGAGGACCTCGACGACGGCATCCGCCTCGGCTGTCAGTCGGTCCCGGTCACGGACAACGTGAGCATCACGTACCACTGATCAATGGCGCACCGCGACCGCGATCCGACCGTTGCGCAGGGAGGTCGCCTGCTCCGTCGGCGTCCCGATCCGCTCGGCGATGGCCAAGAGATCCTCGTCCGTCTGGACGCCGAAGCCAGCGTCGGTGAGCAGGCGCGCCATCGCGCCTGAGGAGAGCAGGGTGTGCCAGGGCTCGCCGGCGGTGATCGTCGGGACGCCGCCGAGCCGCGCGGTGACGCCGGCGACGACCCTGCCGGCGCGAGCCCGTACCGACGGCGTCTGGTAGCTCACGATCAGCGTGCTGCCCCGCATCGACCTGGCAGCGACGGTCGCCAGCGTGCGCTCGACGTCGGCACGATGGAGGTACGGGACGACGCCCTCCCAGAGCCAGGTGGTCGGCGCGTCCGGGTCGTGCCCGGTCGACTCCAGCGCGTCGTCGAGGGACGCCGTCGCGAGGTCCGCGGGCTGGAATCGATGCGTGCGCGCCAGCGAGGCCCGGGCGCCGATCCGCTCCTGCTTGTCGCGCTGGGAGGCGGGGTGGTCGATCTCCGTGACGTCGACGTCGGCCAGCTCGGACATGCGCCAGGGTCGCGCGTCGAGCCCGGCCCCGAGGATCACCAGCTGCGGATGCGGATGTGCGCGGATCGCCGCGTCGATCGCCACCGTGCGAGGCACCACGACGGTCGCACACGAAGCCACGGACTCGTACGCGATCCGCTCCTTCCAGTTGCCCGGCACCGCGCCGGCGCGGACGGCGTCCACGACCGCCCGCTCGCCCTCGCGCAGGACCTCGGTCGCGATCGGGTCGGCGAACGCCTCGACCGCCAGCCGCCCATCGGCGGCCGCCCGCCCCTGGCAGACCAGCACAGCGGTACGACTCGCGGCTCGCTCACCCACCAGTACAGTGTGCTCTCCCTACCGCTGAGTGCACCGAGGTCCGTGCGTCGTCACCTACGGGCGTCGTCCTGCCGGTCGCGGTCGTGCAGGGCGGAGCAACCTCAGAAGCCGCGGGTCCAGACCACCTGCTCGCGCAGGCGGCGCGAGCGCCAGCCGTCGGGCGTGCGGGCGAAGGTGTGGTGGTAGATCCCGCCGACCTCGACCACGCGCTCACCGCCCGCGCCGTTCGCGATGACCATCGGGTTGTGGAAGTAGGCCTGCACGGTGGCCGCGTCGCCGGCCAGCGCGATGTCGACCTGGCCGAGGGTGTGCATGCAGCGGATCGCGAAGGTGTAGAGATTCTCGGCGAGCCAGGCCTGCACCTCGGGGAACGCGCCGATCGTGCCGCCGGACTCGGAGTAGTCGATGCGGGCGTCGCGGGTGAAGACCTCGTCGAGGTCCTGGAAGTCCCCGGCGTCGATGGCGAGCGTGTACCTGGTGAGCACCTGCGTGATCTCGGCACGGTCCACCAGTTCGGACAGCTCCATGACCGCCCGTCAGCGCGGGTCGAGGACGACGATCGGGATGTCCCGGTCGGTCCAGCCCTGGTAGGTGTCGAAGTCGGAGTAGAGGTCCACCATCCGCGGCCACAGCTCCGCCTTCTCCGCCGCGGACGCCACCCGGGCGCGCACCTGTCGGTGGCCCTCGCCCTTGAGGATCACGGTCGCCTCTGGCGTGACCTGCAGATTGCGGAACCACTGCGGATGGGTCGGCAGGCCGCCCTGGGACGCGACGACGATCAGACGCGGTCCGTCGTCGAGGTAGACCAGGGGAGCGGTGAAGCGCTTGCCGCTGGTGCGGCCCACGTGCTCCAGCAGCAGGATCGGCACCGGCTCGCGCCAGCCGGCCGAGATCCTCCAGGTGGAGCCGACGCGGCCCCGCGTCGCGCGGAAGATCGCGGTGTTGGCCCTGGCGCCGTACTTGATCAGCCGTCGCGTCCACGGCGAGCTGAGGCCGGGCGGGCGTCTGGTGGGCAGCGGCATGCGGCTTACTCTGGCACAAATCTAGAACACGTTCTACCCTTCGATACACCCGCTCGTTCCTCGCGGGCACTCAGGGACCGAAAGGCGAGAGATGCGGTTCACCTATGCCGAGGCGATGACCCAGGCGGCCTACTACGCCCCGCTGGCGCAGGCGGCCGAGGCGGCCGGCTACACCAGCATGACCGTGGCCGACAGCCTGATCTACCCCGAGGAGTCGGACTCCACCTATCCCTACACCGACACCGGCGAGCGGGAGTTCCTGCAGGGCAAGGAGTTCATCGAGGCGATGATCCTGTGCGCGCATCTCTTCGCGGTCACCTCGACGCTGCGGCTGACGCCGTTCGTGCTCAAGCTGCCCGTACGCCCGCCGGTCCTGGTCGCCAAGCAGGCCTCCAGCCTGGCCGCGCTCTCGGGCAACCGGCTCGGCCTCGGCGTCGGGCTCAGCCCGTGGCCGGAGGACTTCGCCACCCTCGGCGTGCCGTGGGCCAGGCGCGGCAGGCGGATGGATGAGTGCATGGAGATCCTGCGCGGCCTGACGGCCTCGGTCGCGCCCGGCGAGGAACAGGGCTACTTCGGCTTCCGCGGCGAGTTCTACGACTTCGAGCCGCTGCAGCAGTGCCCGGCGCCGACGCAGCGGATCCCGCTGCTGGTCGGCGGCCACAGCGAGGCCGCGCTGCGGCGCGCGGTCCTGCTCGGCGACGGCTGGATGCACGCCGGCGGCGACGGCGACGAGCTGGACCGGCTGCTCGCGCGGCTGGCCGAGATCCGCAAGGCGGAGGGTGACACCCGCGGACCCGACGAGTTCGAGGTGCACGTCATCTCCTACGACGCGTACACCCCCGAGGGCGTCCGCAAGCTGGAGGAGAAGGGTGTCACCGACTGCATCGTCGGCTTCCGCCTGCCGTACGTCACCGGTCCCGACCCCGAGCCGCTGGAGAAGAAGATCGAGCACCTGACCCGGTACGCCGAGAGCATCATCGCCACGGTGGGCTGAGGCCGCGATGATCACGGACCCGCTACGGGACGCCATCACCGAGGCCGAGAAGCTGATCGAGGGCGCCCCTTTCGTCCGAACCGAGCAGGACCTCCTCGAGGGCTACGACTACCTGGCCGGCCGTATCCGGATGGCGATGCAGACGGCCTTCGACTACGACCTCGAGGAGCCGGTCTTCATCAACCCGACCCACCAGTTCTCCCGCCAGGGCCTGGACAACCCCGACGCGATCTACTTCCACGCCTACCTCAAGCCGGGCGTCGCGTACGTCGTCCGCGGACGGCGGGGCACGAGCGCCGACCTCTCCTTCCAGGTGATGGGCGGGACCTACTCGGCCGACGCGGCGGCCACCAGCCTGCTCGCCTTCGACGATCGGGGTCTCGAGGTCGCCCCCGACGGCAGCTTCGAGTTCCGTCACGTCGCCGAGCCCGGGGCGAAGACGCTGATCGTGCGCGAGGTCTTCAACGACTGGGACGCCGAGACCCGCGGCACGATCACCATCGAGCGCCCCGACACCCTCGGCCGCCCGCGCGCTCCGCTCACCCGGCAGACCCTGGAGAAGAGGTACGAGGTCGCCGCCCGCAGCCTGGTCGGCTCGATCCAGACATGGCTCGCCTTCCCGCACTTCTTCCAGTACAAGGAGCCGGTCAACACGCTGACCCTGCCGTCGTCGACCCCCGGCGGGTTGGCCAGCCAGCGCTCCTCGATCGGCCACTACGAGCTCGCCGAGGACGAGGCGATGATCGTCTCGGTGCCGCGCTTCGACGCCTGCGGCTACCAGGCCATCCAGATCGGCTCCGACTGGTACGCGTCCACCGACTACGAGACCCACCAGACCTCGCTGACCAAGGCCCAGGCGGTCACCGACCCGGACGGCGTGATGCGTTTCGTCGTCGCCGAGCACCTCGACGAGCCGATCGCGAACTGGCTGGAGACCACCGGCCACCGCACCGGTCCGATCATGCTCCGCTGGCAGCGCATCGAGGAGGGCCAGGAGGACGCTGTCCCCGGCCCGACCGTCGAGATCGTCCAGGCGTCGGAGGTCGCCAAGCACCTTCCGCACCACGCCCCGCTCACCGCCGAGCAGTACGCCGCCCGAATCACCGCCCGCCAGCGCGCCGTCGCCCGAAGGATGCTGAGTTGACCGCGATGAACGGACTCCTGCGGGACAAGGTGATCGTCCTCTCCGGCGTCGGGCCCGGGCTGGGCCGGGCGCTGGGGGAGCAGGCCGCGCTCATGGGCGCGGACCTGGTGCTGGTGAGCCGCACGCAGAAGCGCCTCGACGCGATGGCCGACGTCGTACGCGGCCACGGCCGGCGGGCGTCGGTCGTACGGGCCGACATCACCAGCGACGATGACCGGACCCGCGTGGTGGACGCCGCGCTGAGCGAGTACGGCCGGGTCGACTGCCTGATCAACAACGCCTTCGGCATCCCGCCGATGGACCCACTCACCACCATCGGGCTCGACGCGTTGCGCGCCGCGCAGGAGACCAACGTCTTCGCGCCGCTGCGGCTCTCGGCCCTGTTCGCCGACTCGCTCTCGGCCACGCCGGACAAGGAGGGCGGATCGATCCTCATGATCAACTCCGCGGTGCTCTACCAGAGCCGGCCGGAGTTCGCCGGCTACAAGCTCTCCAAGGGTGCGCTCGCGCACCTCGCCTCCAGCCTGGCCGGCGAGCTCGGTCCGCGCGGCATCCGGGTCAACTCGATCGCGCCGTCCTACATCTACGAGGACGTCAACAAGGCCTACTTCGACTGGATTGCGACCGAGACCGGCCGCACGCACGCGGAGGTGTACGCCGAGAAGGCAGCACCCACCGACCTCAAGCGGCTCGCTACCGCGGATGAGGTCGCGCGTGCCGCGCTGTTCTTCGCCACGGACCTCGCGTCCGCGGTGACGGGTCAGATGCTGAACGTCGACTGCGGAGAGTTCCATGGCTGACCCGGAGGTTTCGAGGCTCGTCGCTAGCGCTCCTCGCACCCCAACCGCCGGCCCACGGGAGCGCCCGGACGTGGGGTCCTTCGAGGACATCCAGGCGGCGGCCGTCCGCACGACGGGGCTGAGCGACTTCGGCGACCCCTCGTACGAGGAGGGCCTGCGGATCCTGGTCGACGACCTCGCCTCACCCGAGGCCGGCCTGACCCCACAGGGCAACTACTTCCACCGCGCCCAGGTGAAGAGCGCGCTGGTCGGGCGGCTGATGACCGAGGCCCGGTTCGCGCAGTTCCCCGAGCACCGCGACGTACTGATCGAGCGTCCGATCTTCGTCACCGGGCTGCCGCGCACCGGCACCACCGCGCTCCATCGGTTGCTGTGCGCCGATCCTGCCCACCAGGGGCTGGAGGCGTGGCTGACGGAGTTCCCGCAGCCGCGCCCGCCGCGCGAGACCTGGGAAGGCGACCCCATCTTCGCCGCGCTGCGGAGCGCCTACCAGCAGCACCACGTCACGAATCCGGAGTTCATGGGGATCCATTACATGGACGCCACCTCGGTGGAGGAGTGCTGGCGGATCCTGCGCCAGACCGGCAAGTCGATCGGGTTCGAATCGCTCGCCCACATCCCGCGCTACTCCGCCTGGCTCGCGCAGCAGGACTGGACCGACGCCTACGAGCGGCACCGGCGCAACCTGCAGCTGGTCGGTCTGCACGACGCGGACAAGCGGTGGGTGCTCAAGAACCCCTCCCACCTCGTGGCCCTGGACGCCCTGATGAGGGTCTACCCCGACGCCCTCGTGGTCGTGTGCCACCGCGACCCGGTCGCATCGATCGCGTCGGCCTGCTCCCTGTCCGCGGAGGCGACGGCCGGCACCTCGACGGCGTTCATCGGCGAGACCATCGGCGCGACCCAGCTGGAGATGCTGAGCCGCTCCTGGCGCACCTTCGTCGCCGCCCGGAGCGCCTACGACCAGAGCCAGTTCGTCGACGTCGACTACCGCGCCTTCGTCGCCGACCCCGTCGGCGCCGTCCGCACGATCTACCAGTGCTTCGACATCCCGTGGAGCCCCGAGGCGCAGCAGCGGGTGAGGGAGATCGACGCCGAGTCCCGTACGGGCAAGGCGCGGCCCCGGCACGCGTACGAGCTGGCCGACTACGGCCTGACCGAGGAGCGGGTCCAGGGCGCGTTTACCTGTCCGTAACACAAGGTCGACGGGATGGAAACAAACCTCACGGATGCTTTCGGACCGTGTTCTCCCTGCTGAGCGTCCATGCCCTCGCGGTCCCGATCGACGCCGGTGACACCGCCTGGCTGCTCGCAGCCGCGGCCCTGGTGATGTTGATGGTCCCGGGCCTGGCGCTGTTCTACGGGGGCATGGTCCGCTCCAAGAGCGTCCTCAACATGATGATGATGACGTTCGCCGCACTGTGCGTGATCACGCTGGTGTGGGTGCTCGTCGGCTACTCGTTGGCCTTCGGCGACGACGTGGCCGGCGGGGTGCTCGGCAGCCCGACGCAGTATCTCGGCCTGCAGTCCCTGGTCAGCGGCGAGCACGACTGGCTGAGCGTGCCGACCATCCTCTTCGCCTGCTTCCAGGGTCTCTTCGCTGTCATCACCGGTGGTCTGGTCGCCGGTGCGATCGCCGACCGCGCCCGCTTCGGCGCCTGGATGGTCTTCTGCGCGTTCTGGACCGTCCTGGTGTACGCGCCGATCGCGCACTGGGTCTTCGACGCGTCGCGTACGGGCCACGTCGGCGGCTGGCTGATCAACAAGGTGCACGTCATCGACTTCGCCGGCGGCACCGCGGTCGAGATCTGCTCCGGCGCCTCGGGCCTGGCACTCGCGCTCATCCTCGGCCGTCGGGTCGGCTTCGGCCACGACGCGATGCGCCCGCACAACCTCACGCTGGTGATGCTCGGCGCGGGCCTGCTGTGGGTCGGTTGGTTCGGATTCAACTCCGGCTCCGCGCTCGGCGCGAACCAGAGCGCCGCCGTCGTCTTCGCCGCCACCCTCGTCGCCGGCGCGGCCGGTGCCGGCAGCTGGCTGGTGGTGGAGCGGCTGCGGGACGGTCACGCCACCTCGTTGGGCGCCGCCTCCGGCATGGTCGCGGGCCTGGTCGCGATCACGCCGTCCTGCGGCTCGGTGACCCCGCTCGGTGCGATCGTGGTCGGCCTGGTGGCCGGCGCCGTCTGCGCCTGGGCGATTGCACTGAAGTACCGCTACCGGTACGACGACTCGCTCGACGTCGTCGGCGTGCACCTCGTCGGCGGCCTGGTCGGCACGCTCCTGATCGGCGTGCTCGGCACCGCCGCCGCCCCGACCGGCGTCGACGGCCTCCTGTACGGCGGCGGCATGACCCAGCTCGGTCGCCAGGCGCTGGGTGCGCTCGTCGTGCTGATCTACTCGTTCGTCGTCTCCGGGATCCTCGGGCTCATCATCCACAAGGCGATGGGCTTCCGGATCGACCCCGACCACGAGGTCCAGGGCATCGACCTGGTCGTCCACGCCGAGACGGCGTACGACCTGCACACCACCGGCGGCACCCGCGCGGGAAGCATCTTCGGCCACCACAGCTGATCGGGTCTGATCCTGTGCGATGCGGGGAACCGGCCCTGCATGAGCATTGAAGCCTCCTCCGCCAACCCGCTGGTCGCCCTGACCCACGCCCTCGAGCACGACAGCGCCCTCGACGCCGGGGTCGACCTGCTCGCCGCGGCGGGACAGGCCGTCACCGACCGTCCGGTCGTCCACGAGATCCTGACCGGCGCGTGGCTCGGCCACTCGCTGCACCCCGCCCTCACCGACCTGCCGCTGGGCGCATGGATGTCCGCGACCATGCTCGACCTCCTCGGCCCGGAGGGGAGCGAGGACGCCGCGACCCGACTGGTCGGCATCGGCCTCCTCGGCGCCCTGCCGACCGCCCTCAGCGGCCTCGCCGACTGGCGCTCGCTGAGCAAGCAGACCGACCGTCGGGTCGGCGTGGTGCACGCCGTCGGCAACTCCGCCGCCCTCGCCGCCTACACCGGCTCGTGGATCGCGCGCCGCGGTGGGAAGCACCGCCTGGGCGTGTTGCTCGGCCTCGCCGGCGCGGCGCTCTCAGGCGGCGCGGGCTACCTCGGTGGGCACCTCGTCGAGCACGGGACGTTCGAGGGCTGACCTGCGGGTTCGCCCGCCGCTGCCACGCCTGTCCGCGGTCTCTGCCAGACTTTGCCCCTCGTACCGGTAGTTGAGGACCGCGAGGGGAGGCCCGTGAACCAGATCGCCGCCGAGCTGGCGCGGGTCAAGGGCGCCTTCGCGCAGCCCACTCTCCAGCTGCTCCACCAGCGGCAGGCGCCGGTCGTGATCACGATCTTCCGCTCGGCGTTCGGGCGCAACAACAACCCGATCCCGACCGCGCGGCTGCACACCCAGGTCGAGGAGCACCTCGCCGCGATGCGCCAGTCCGGGGAGGCGGAGGTGCCGACCGGCAGCGGTCGCGAGCTCTGCCAGCGGTGGATGCGCGGCCAGTGGCTGGTGCGCTCGCTCGACGAGCTGGGGCGTGAGGTCTACACCCTCACCTCCCACGCCCAGCAGGCGCTCGAGCTGGTCAAGAGCCTCACCCGCGACCGCGCGACCCTGAGCGAGCACCGGATCGCGACCATCCTCGGCACGGTCCGCCGGTTCAACTCCGAGGCCAACCCCGACCGGACGGCGCGGGTGACGATCCTCAACGAGGAGATCGCCCGGCTCCAGGCCGAGCGCGACCGGCTGGTCGACGGCGCCGAGATGGTCGGCGCCACCCAGGACTACATGGTCGAGGGCTTCACCGAGCTGCTCTCGCTGGTCTCGGCGCTGCCCAGCGACTTCGCCCGCGTCGAGGAGCGGTTCGCCCAGATCCGTACCGAGATCCTGGCGGCGTTCCGGGCCGAGGACCGGCCCGCCGGCGAGGTCATCGACGACTACCTCGCGCGCGCCGACGCGCTGATGACCGCCACCCACGAGGGCCGCGCCTTCGAGGGCGCCTTCGCTCTGCTGCGCGACGACGCCCTGGTCGCGCAGCTCCGCGAGGACCTCACCGCGCTGCTCGAGCACCCCGCCTCCGACGGCGTCCTGAACGACGCCGACCGGGCCGAGCTGCGCGGCACCGTGCGGCTGGTCCGCGACGGCCTCGACCGGGTGCTCACCCAGCGCTCGCGCGTGACAGCCACGCTCAAGGAGTACATCGTCTCCCACGACGCCGCCCGCGACCGCGAGCTGGAGCAGACCCTGCGCCAGGTCGAGTCCGAGCTGATGACGTGGATGGCCACCACCGGCCCGCGCGCCTCGCACGACGTGCCGCTGCTGCCCGGTCGCGCCGGCGTCGAGCACCTGCGCGAGCGGTTCCACGATCCCGCCGACGACGTGCTGCCGGAGCGGATCGCTGCGACCGACCCTGATGTCGCGCTCTCCCTCTCCGACGTCCTCGCCCAGGGCGGACCGCAGCTCGGCGAGCTGCGCGAGCGCCTCGACACCGCGCTGCACGCCCTCATCCCGCCGTCGTCGCTGGGGGAGATGTTCGCCGAGCTCGAGCCGTCGCTACGACGGCCGGTGGAGATCTTCGGTCTGCTGCACCTGGCCGCGTCCCGCGACTGGGAGGTCGAGCAGGACGCCGAGGCCTACCCGGCCGTCCGCCCCGACGGCACTACCCGTACCTTCGCCGTGCCCCGCACGCCGCTGCCCGACCCCGACCTGGAGAAGCGCTGATGAGCATCGACGACGTCGAAGACCTCGAGGCTCCGGAGGAGGAGCTGGTCGACGCGTACGTGGACTCCGTCTCGCTCTTCGAGGGCGACGAGGGCGGCCTGGAGATGGCCCAGCGCCAGACCCTGGTGACGCTGCTCAAGCAGCGCTTCATCAGCGCCCGTACGCATCCTCGCGACTGGCCAGTGCTGATCGAGCACGAGCGCCTGCTGCGCGGACGGCTCAACGACCTGTTCCTCGACCTCATGATCGACCGCGACCGCGAGGTCGCCTGGAAGCGCCAGGCCGTCTCGGAGTCCGGCGCCCGCTTCCCGACGCTGCTGCACGACACCGCCTGGTCGCGCGAGGAGACGCTGGTCCTGGTGCACCTGCGCGACCGCTACCGCGCCGGGCGCGCTGTAGGGGACGCCCGGGTCTTCATCGACCGGGAGGACGTCGTCGACCACATCGCGAGCTTCCGCCCGCCGCACGCCACCGACGAGTCCGGCGACGAGAAGCGTGCCCGCGCCGCCCTCGCCTCGGTGGTCAAGAGCGGACTGCTGATCGGCGCCGTCGGCGACGAGCGCTACGAGATCAGCGAGGCCATCGAGCCGCTGCTTCCGCTGGACCTGCTCGCCGAGCTGCTGAGTGCGCTGCGCGAGGCCAACAACCGCGGGCCGACGTACGAGTCGGACGACTCCGCCGACGCGAGCGAGCCGGGCCTGTTCGACGAGACCGACGACGAGGACGGGGAGGACGCGTGACCACGAGCAGCATCGAGGGGGAGAAGGACGGCCTCTTCGACGAGGAGAGCGTCACCCTGCCCTCGGACGGCACCCTGCAGTGGCGCGCGACCACCCTGCAGCTCATCAACTGGGGCGGGTTCGGCGGCCTGACCGTCGTGCCGCTGGGCGGCGAGGCCACCATGATCTCGGGCGCCTCCGGGGTCGGTAAGTCCACCATCCTCGATGCCTACACGGCGCTGATGATGCCCTCGGACACCAAGTTCAACGGTGCCTCCAACGATGCCGTCGCGGGCCGGGCGCGCAGCACGGGCCAGCGCAACCTGCTCTCCTACCTGCGCGGTGCCGTCGACGTCGTCGACGATCCCAAGACCGGGCGTCCGGTCGAGCAGCTTCTCCGCGGCAAGGGCGCCGACACCTGGGGCGCGGTCGCGATGACCTTCGTCAACGACAAGGGCGCCCGCTTCACCGCCGCGCGCACCTACTACGTGCCGCGGCGCGCTACCCGCTCCAGCGACGTGCAGATGGCGCTGCTGAGCCTCGAGGGTCAGCTGGACCTGGCCGCGCTGGAGGTCGCGGTCGTCGACCGCTTCCACGCCAACACGCTGAAGAAGCTGTTCCCGGGGCTGCGGGTGCACCGCACCTACGCGGAGTTCTCGGCGGTGCTGCACGCGCGCCTCGGCATCGGTGCGAACGGTGACGGGGCCAAGGCGCTGCGGCTGCTCGCCCGGATCCAGGCCGGCAACCAGGTCCGCAGCGTCGACGAGCTCTACAAGGAGATGGTGCTCGAGCGGCCGGCGACCTACGCCGCCGCCGACCGCGCCATCGAGCACTTCGACGACCTCGACTCCGCGCACACCGCGATGCGCACCGAGCAGCGCAAGCTCGAGATCCTCGAGCCGATCACCGAGCTGCACCAGCGCCGCGCGCAGGCGTTGACCCGCGCCGCCGAGCTCGATGCGTTCGGCGTCATGCTCCATGGCGCCACCCCCGTCCGGCTGTGGCTGCTGCAGCACCACCGTCGCCTGCTCGGCGAGGCCGTCGCGGCCAATCGCGCCGACCATGCTCGTACGGTCGACGAGCTCGGCTCCGCCCGCAGCACCGAGGCGCAGCTGCTCGGCGACCTGGAGGCCGCCAAGGAGGCCCACCGGGCGGCCGGTGGCGGCGATCTGCAGGCGCTCGCCGCGCAGGCCGACTCCGAGAAGGTCGTCCTCGAGGAGCGCCGGGCCCGGCTGGCCGAGCTGGAGGAGCGGCTCTACCCGTTGGTGGGCCTGACCGATGCCGACGTGCCGGATCTCGAGTCCGCGCTCGCGTCCGCCGAGGCGTTCGCCGGTCTGCAGGAGCACGCCCGCGCCCAGGTCGCGCGGAGCGGTGCGGCCCAGGACGCGCTCCGGGCCGAGCGCGACGAGGTCCGCGACCGGCTGGTGCCGCTGAAGAACGAGCAGAAGGCCGTCCGTGCGGAGCGGGCCTCGCTGGAGAGCCGCGCCGGCCGGGTGCCGGCCTACCTGCACGAGCTGCGCACCCAGGTCGCCAACGCCGCCGGGATGGGCGTCGAGGAGCTGCCCTTCGTGGCCGAGCTCGTCGACGTCGCTCCCGAGGAGGCCCGCTGGCGCTCGGCGATCGAGACCGTGCTGGGCGGCTCCGCGCGGGTGATGCTGGTGCCCCTGGACCGGCTACGGGACTTCTCCGCCGCGATCGACGGCGTGCAGATGCGCGGGCGCCTCACCTTCGAGGGCGTCCCCACCGGTCTCCCGTCCGGCGGACCGGCCGACCCCGAGCGCATCGCCGGCAAGCTGCTCTACAAGGACAGCCCCTTCACCGGCTGGGTCGAGGCGCACGTCGCCGAGCCGGCCCGCAACGCGCTCTGCGTCGAGACGACCGAGGAGCTCGACGGACCGGGCTACCGCGTCACCGTCGCCGGGCAGACCCGCAGCGGCAACCGCGGCTCGCACGGGCGCAACGACCAGCGCAACATCATCGGCTTCTCCAACGAGGACGCCATCGCCGAGCTCGACGGGCAGCTCGCCCGGATCGAGGAGTCGCTCACCGAGCTCGACACGCGACTGGCCGGCATCGAGAGCCGCGCTCGCGTGCTGGAGCTGCAGCGCAAGGCGTACGACGTCATCGCGCTGGTCCGCTTCGAGGACGTCGACGTCGCCGGTAGCGAGCGCCGGATCGCTGATCTGGAGGGCCGACGCCAGCAGATCCTCGAGGCCGACGACCAGCTGCAGGTGCTGCAGGGCCAGATCGACGACCTCGCCGCGCAGCTGGAGGCCGTCCAGCGCGACCGGTTCGGACTCGAGAGCCGGCAGAAGCAGGTCGCGTCCGCGCACGGCGAGCTGGTCGACTCCGAGGACATCGTCGCCGACCAGCTCGACGCCATGGAACGCGCCGGCACCGTCGAGCTGACCGAGGACCAGGCGGCGGCGCTGGCCCGCGAGATGCGGCTCGCGGTCGAGCCCGGCGATCCCGACGACCTGGACCAGTTCCCGGTCAACGCCCAGCGCCTCCAGGACCGCCTGCACGGCGCGGTGGGCGACTCCGAGGCCGAGATCAAGCGGGTCGAGGAGGAGCTGAGCCGGGTGTTCGCGACGTACAAGTCGCTGTGGGACTCGCCCAACCTCGGCTCCGGTCCCGACTCCTATCCCGACTTCGCGCGGATCCTCGACGACATCCGCGCCAAGGGCCTGGCGGAGCGCCGTTCGGAGTGGCGTCGCCGGCTCACCGAGTGGAGCGGCCAGGACCTGGTGCCCCTGCTCGGCGCGATGGCGTCCTCCATCGAGGAGATCGAGGACCGGCTCGGCCCGATCAACGACATCCTGCGGCGCCTCGAGTTCGGCGCGACGGGGGACAGGCTGCGGATCCGTCTGCGCCGGCTCGCCCCCGCACACGTGCAGGTGTTCATGAAGGACCTGCGCGCGCTGGCGTCGGCCCCGACCGGCGAGCTGAGCGAGGAGGCGCTGGAGAGGCGCTTCGTCGAGCTGAGCCGGTTCATGGCACAGCTGCGCCCCGGCACCAGCGGGCCGGCCGGCAGCGAGCTGGTCGGCGAGCGCGATCGGTTGCTGGACGTACGCCGCCACGTCGAGATCAGCGCCGAGCGCTACGACCACGTCTCCGGTGAGCTGCGCGCGACCTACCGCACGCTCGGGGAGAAGTCCGGCGGCGAGTCCCAGGAGCTGGTGGCGTTCATCGTCGGCTCGGCGCTGCGCTTCCGGCTGGGCGACGAGATGCGCTCGCGGCCGCGGTTCGCGCCGGTCTTCCTCGACGAGGGCTTCGTGAAGGCCGACTCGGAGTTCGCCGGGCGCGCCGTGCAGGCCTGGCGTGGGCTCGGCTTCCAGCTGATCGTCGGCGTCCCGCTGGACAAGGTCACCGGTCTCGAGCCGCACATGGACGAGCTGCTCGCCATCACCAAGAACCCGGCCACGCACCAGTCCTGGATCACGCCGATCAGGGACGCGGCGAAGCGCTAGCGCGCGCAACCAGAGTCGCCAGGCCGCGGTGGGCGAGCGCCATGCAAAGCAGCGCGCCCGGGATCTCGAGGACGACCGCGTCGACGATCGCGGCGATCCGGCCGCCGGTCGACGCCGCGGTCATGATGTCGAACCACGCGTCGGCGACGAGCAGCGTGGCACCGGCGGCCGCCG
>Ga0308169_10003688_pt1 | contig 14769 bp, 14 predicted proteins | sample PhyBR1_2_FD_202139 | JGI IMG/M metagenome (GOLD analysis project Ga0308169, IMG submission 202139) | Phyllosphere microbial communities from UC Gill Tract Community Farm, Albany, California, United States - DLSLSB.R1 | ecosystem: Host-associated > Plants > Phyllosphere > Unclassified | place... | reverse complement strand
TTGCCGTCGAATACGGTCAACTGCACGGTGCCCTCCTTGACGGCCGGATGTTCCTTGAGCTCACGCACCCAGTTCTGCATGAACTGGCCCTTGAGGCCGTAGACGGCTGCGCCGATCTTGTAGGTCTTGCCATCGGCCGCCAGGGCGATGCTGCTGGCAAGCAGGGTAAGGGTCGCCGCAGCGGCCAAAGTGGTACCAAGTTTCATGAGTAGAACTCCGGTTATTGTTGTGGGTCGTTCTCTAGCGTTTTTTCTTGCGCCACACGTCGATCAGTACTGCGAACACGATGATCAGGCCCTTGGCGACCTGCTGGTAATAGGAGGACACGCCGAGCAGGTTCAGGCCGTTGTTGATCACGCCGATGAGCAACGCCCCGAACAAGGTGCCGACGATGCTGCCGGTACCGCCCGACAGGCTGGTGCCGCCGATCACCACCGCGGCAATCGCATCCAGCTCATAGGAAACCCCGGCCTGGGGCAGGGCAGAGGTGGTACGTGCCGACAACACCACGCCGGCCAATCCGGCGAGCAGGCCAGAAACCACGTACACCGAGAACATCACCTTGCGCACGCCGATGCCGGAGGTGCGCGCGCTTTTTTCATTGCCGCCCACCGCATACACATAGCGGCCGTAGGTGGTGTAGCGCAGCACCATCCAGAAGATCAGCGCGACCACGGCAAAGATAATGATCGGCACGCCCACTGGGCCGATCTTGCCGATACCCAGCGCCAGGTAGGCGTCGGGCAGGTCGGTGATCGGGCTGCCGTCGTTGAGGATAAAGGTCATGCCACGGGCGATGCTGAGCATACCCAGGGTGGCCACGAACGGCGGGATCGACAGGTTGGCGACCATAAAACCGTTGACCACGCCAAGCATCGCCCCGGCAAACATCCCGGCGCTGACCGCCGCCAACAGGCCATAGCCCTGGGTGGCGACCATCGCGCTGCACAATCCGGCAAAGGCCAGGATCGAACCTACCGACAAGTCGATGCCCTTGGTCAGGATCACGTAAGTCATGCCCACGGCGAGGATGCCGTTGATGGAGGTCTGGCGCAGGATGTCCATCCAGTTGCGCCAGGTCATGAAGTATTCGCTGGAGAACGCCATCACCACGCACAGCAGGATAAACACCAGCGGCAGGCCGAAGCGGTCCAGAGACAGGCGCAGGCGGCTGCGTGGCGCGGTGGTGATGGGGGCGGCAATGGTTTTGGCATTCATGAGGCAAGACTCAACAAGGCTTCCTGGGAAAGAGCGGTGTCGGTGCTGATGGTCACCAGTCGGCCGCCCTTGAATACGGCGATGCGATCGCTCAGGTGCAGCAGTTCCGGGGCTTCGGACGACACCACAATGGCGGCGCCGCCTGCCCGTACGAACTGGTCGAGCAGGTGGTAGATCTCCTGCTTGGCGCCTTCATCGATGCCGCGGGTGGGTTCGTCGCAGAGCAGGCACACCGGCTCGGTGGACAGGCATTTGGCGAGCACGACTTTTTGCTGGTTGCCGCCGCTCATGGACGCCACCGGCAGGTCCAGGGAAGTGGTCTTGATCTGCAGGCGCTTGACCATGTCTTCGGCCAGTTGGGCTTCCTTGCGCGCATTGATCAGCGACCAACTCGACAAGCGCTTGTAGGCCGACAGCGCGATGTTGGAGAGGATGCTGCCGGTCAGCACCAGGCCACTGTCCTTGCGGTCTTCGGTGACCAGGGACATGCCGGCGTTGATGGTGGCCTTGGGCATCCCGATGGGCATGGGCTTGCCTTGCAGGGTGACGCTGCCGGAATCGGCTACGGTCAGGCCGTAGATGCAATTGAGAAACTCACTGCGCCCGGAGCCCATCAGCCCATAGATGCCGAGAATTTCGCCACGGCGCAAGTGCAGGCTGATGTCGTGGAACTCGCCGTTGCGGCTCAGGTTGTCGACTTGCAGGCAGGTGTCGGCGGCACATTCACGGCCGACCTTGTGGTCGATGCGCGTCAGTTCCTGGCCGACAATACCGCGCACCAGGTGGTCGCGGTCGATATCGGCCATGCGCCCGCTTTCCACGAAGGCGCCATCGCGAAAGATGCTGTAGTCATCGGCGATGTGCGCCAGTTCGCTCAAACGATGGGACACATACACGATACCGGCGCCTCGTGCAGTGAGGCGGTGAATGGCCTTGAACAGGGTTTCTGCCTCGCGCTCGCCGATGGCCGAGGTGGGCTCGTCCATGATCATCACCTGGCAGTCATGGCTGAACGCCTTGGCGATTTCCACCAGTTGAATCTGCGCCACACTCAAGCGGTGCATGGGGCTGGTGGCGTCGACGTCGAACTCCAGGCTTTCCAGCAGCTCGCGGGTGCGGCGGTTCAGGGTCTTGCTGTCGACAATGCAACCGGCGCGGCGCGGCTCGCGGCCCAGCCAGATGTTTTCGGCGACGGTCATGTAGGGGATGGGTTCCAGCTCTTGGGTGATCATCGCGATCCCGGCCGCCAAGGCCTCACCGGGGCGATTGAACTGCACCGGTGCACCGTTGAGCGCAATGGTGCCGGCGTCACGCTGGGTGATGCCCATCAGGATGCTCAGGAAGGTCGACTTGCCGGCGCCATTGCCGCCGCACAGGGCGTGGACGCTGCCGGCGCGCAGAGAGAGGCGCCCGTCACGCAGGGCGGGTACCCCGGCGTAAGCCTTGGCGACGTGTTCAGCCTGGAGCAGTAATGGCTTGGCCATCGGCGTGTCCTCGTGCTGTGAATTCTTATTAGGTCGCACAGTCATGTTTCGCTGTGATCATATGTGTATCAAATGAAATTCTGATCAGTCAATCTCTTTCATTAAAAAGCGTTGATTCTCATCTGTAGTGGCTTTAACGGCTGTTTAGCCCGCTTTGACTGGGAGGTCAGTTAAATCGCGCTTGACATGAAGGGCATAATGATCGCGAAATGACTGAGCGAAATTTCATTGAGTGATCATATGATCAGTCTTAATCTAGATCAGGGCAGCGGAGCCAGACGCCATGAACACACCTTTTCCGGTGGCTATCGGATGCGATGAAGCGGGTTTTGAGCTTAAAGAGCTGCTGAAGCGCCATATCGAGGCGCTGGGTTACCCGGTCACTGACTTCGGCACCCATTCCACCGCGCCGGTGCTCTACCCGGACATCGCGCTGGCCGTGGCCAACGCCATCAGCGCCGGGCAGCAGCGCCTCGGCGTGCTGGTGTGCGGCACCGGGATCGGCATGGCCATCTCGGCCAACAAGGTGTTGGGCATCCGCGCGGCCCAGGCCCATGACACCTATTCGGCGGAGCGGGCGCGCAAGAGCAACGATGCGCAGATTCTGTCCGTCGGTGCGCGGGTGATCGGCGCCGAACTGGCCAAGAGCATTGTCACGGCGTTCCTGGCCTCGGAGTTCGAGGCGGCGCGTTCCGGGGCCAAGGTCGAGCGCATCAACGCAATCGAGCGCGATGGGCATCAGTAGTGGACGGCACGGGGCAAGAGTCGGGAGAATGCGCCTTTGACGCCGAAACGGAAGCCCGTCCCCATGAGTGACAGTACCCAGCGCATGGCCAGCGATATCGATCAAATGACCGAAGTGGCGATGCTCTATTACCTTGAGAACGTCACTCAGGAAGCCATTGCCAAGCGCTTTGACCTGTCGCGGGCCAAAGTCAGCCGCCTGCTCAAGCGTGCGCGAGATGAAGGCATTGTCGAGGTGCGCGTGTTGCAGCACCCGGCGATGAACAACGAACTGGAACGCGCGTTGGTGGAGCGCTTCAAGCTCGACCGCGCCTTGATCGCCGTTGACCACAGCGACCCCGACACCCAGCGCTCGGCAGTCGCTAGCCTGGTCGCCAACTACCTGAACAAAACCTTGGGCGATGGCATGATCGTCGCCGTGGGCATGGGGCGTAACGTCGGCGCGGTGGCCGATAACGTGTTCCTGCCGGTGACGCGCAACTGCACGTTCGTATGCGCCATCGGCGGTTCGCTCAAGGCCGGCGAGTACATGAACCCCGACCATATCTGCCGGCGCCTGGCCCTGCGCTTCGGCGGCGAGAGCGAAAGCCTGTACGCCCCGGCCCTGGTGGCCAACCCGGAACTGCGCGGTGTGTTGATCAATAACGACACGGTACGCTCCACCCTCGACCGCGCCCGGCGTGCCGACATTGCCCTGATCGGCATTGGTGATATGAGCGAAAACAGCAACATGGTGCGCATGGGCTGGTTCTCGCCCCAGGAAATCGCCCAGGCGCGGTTGTCCGGTACGGTGGGCGACATGATGGGCTATGACTTTATCGATATTCACGGCCAGCCGGCGGTCAACGCCATTCAAGGCCGAGTGATCGGGTTGACGGTGCAGGAGCTGTTCCGCATCCCGGATGTGGTGGCGATTGCCAGTGAAAACACCAAGGCCGCGGCGACGCTGGGGGCGTTGCGGTCGGGGGTGATCAATACGCTGGCGACGACGGTCACCAATGCTCACACCATTCTGGCGCTGGATGATGCCACCCGAAAGTCTTGATTTATCGCCCACCTGACTTGTGGGCAGGCTTTCTGTGGGAGCTGGCTTGCCTGCGATGCAATCACCTCGGTATGCCTGAAACACCAAGGTGTCTGCATCGCAGGCAAGCCAGCTCCCACAAGAGTTGCTGTGCTTCTGATAGGGGTTTACAGGTTTTGTAATAGTTTTGCGCTGTGGGAATTTTGTATTTCAAATGTAGGATTCAAGTCCTTTTGTCATTTCAGGACTTGCATGAACACCCTCTCGGAGCCTCCCAGTCGTCTTTCCCCAAGACAACCACTGTCGCTGTTCCCGCTGAAGCACCCCGTATTCCGTCAACTAACCTTGTCCCGGTCGTATGACCGCACGTTGCCGTGCCCGGCGTTCTAAAAATTTAAAAGACAGAGACTCTATAAATGGAATGGTTAGCAGATCCCACGGCCTGGCTCGGCCTGGCGACCTTGATTGTGCTGGAACTGGTGCTGGGTATCGACAACCTGGTGTTTATCGCGATCCTGGCAGACAAGTTGCCGCCGGAGCAGCGCGACCGTGCGCGCTTGATCGGTTTGTCCCTGGCGTTGCTGATGCGTCTGGGCCTGTTGGCGAGTATTTCCTGGTTGGTGACCCTCACCCAGCCGCTGTTCGAGGTGTTCGACAAGAGCTTTTCCGGCCGTGACCTGATCATGCTGTTCGGTGGTGTGTTCCTGTTGTTCAAGGCCACCATGGAGCTGCACGAACGCCTGGAAGGCCACGTGGCCCAGCACAAGGGCAATGTGGCTTATGCGATGTTCTGGCCGATCGTGGCGCAGATCGTGGTGCTCGACGCAGTGTTCTCCCTCGACGCGGTGATTACCGCAGTGGGCATGGTCGATGAGCTGGCGGTGATGATGATCGCGGTGATCGTGTCCATCGGTTTGATGATCGTGGCAAGCAAGCCGCTGACCCGTTTCGTCAACGCCCACCCTACGGTCATCATGCTGTGCCTGGGCTTTTTGATGATGATCGGTTTCGCCCTGACCGCCGAAGGCTTGGGCTTCCATATTCCCAAGGGCTACCTGTACGCGGCCATTGGTTTCTCGATTCTGATCGAGGTGTTCAACCAGATCGCCCGCTCGCGTCGCAAGAAATCGGCACAAGGTGTGCTGCCGGTGCGTGAGCGTACCGCCCATGCGGTGATGCGTTTATTGGGTGGCCGCAGCCTGGCGGTGGAAGAGGTGGGTGAAGAGGTCGCTGACTTGCTGGGCGAGCCGGATACTGCGCAGGGCCCGCTGTTTGATCGGCGTGAGCGGGTGATGATCAGCGGTGTGCTGCAGCTGGCCGAACGGCCGATTCGTACCCTGATGACACCGCGGGCCAAGGTTGACTGCATCGACCTGGCGGACGATCCCGACACGATCCGCCTGAAGCTGATGCATTCGTCCTACTCGCGTTTGCCATTGATCCGCAACGGCGCAGTGGATGAGCCCTTGGGCTTTGTGCACAAGAAGGAACTGCTCAAGGAGTACCTGGCCGGTAACGAGCCGAACCTGGAGCACCTGGCGCGCCGGGCGATCAACCTGCTGGAGAGCTTTTCGATCCTCAATGCCCTGGAGCAGATGCGCCAGGAGTCCACCCACATCGCCTTCGTGATCAACGAATTCGGGGATTTCATGGGGGTGTTGAGCATGACCGACATTCTGGAGTCCATCGCCGGTGAATTGCCCGACGCCAGTGAAATCGAAGGCCCGGACATTGTCGAGGAGGGCGCGGGCTTTCGTGCCAATGGTGCCTTGAATCTTAATCAGGTGAGCCGACGCACCGGCTTCAAGGCCGTGGCGACGGAGGATTACCAGACCCTGGCCGGCCTGGTGATGAGCCTGTTGGATCGCTTGCCGGTTGTGGGCGATAGTCTTGAATATGAGGGGTGGCGCCTGACTGTGGCCGCGGTGGAAGAGCGGAGGGTGACGCAGGTTTGTTTGTCGCCACTACCGGCCCCTTGATCTGAAGGCGAGCGAACCGCTTGAACGCGTCTTTAAGCGCTTGCTCGCCGAGTCCGGGAACGGTTTTTTTAAGCTGTCAGTTCTGGTAGATCAGCAACATTGGAATTCGGTCCACGCTTGGATGGCGCGGTGTTTCGGTGCAATCGAGGATCATGATCTTGATCTGGTGCTTGTACCGCTGGCTTATCCGCATGAAGCGTGGCATTGCGTCAGTGCATGCCGCGCAATCATGGGAGATGAATACAACGAATACGGGTTGCCTCGTATTGAGTTCGCGGTCAAATTCCGCCTTATTTGCGATCACCGCATTGACGTAGTCCATCGGGCGTCTCCTTGTCACTCCTTGGCTTACGCTAAGTCGGAAAATCGTCCAGGTCTACTGTCAACCTTCACAGGTCCGTTTTCACGTGCCTTGCATCTGGAGCGTCATCCAGGCACCCAGATAGGTGCGCAGTAACACCGTTGTGGGGCGTTGCGTAGCAAAACCCTACGCCTTCGGCGCAACGCCGTTAACCGCTTCAATACCTAACTTGCTGAACCCTAAAGAGTTTTCCGGCAGCATATTTTTCCTTCCGTAGCTGTGGCACACTTTCTGCTGTCTATTCCGTTGTTACATACCACGTTCCGGTATAGCGGAATATACAATCCCTGGAGTGCTTGTCATGCATCACCGACCTTCCGTATTCAAAGCGTGTGTTTTTCTTGTTGCCGCATCGGCTTCCTTCACAAGCATGGTGCAGGCGGCGGACAGCAAGCTGGATGATGTGCTCAAGCGCGGGCATCTGATCGTGGGTACAGGCAGTACCAATGCGCCGTGGCACTTCCAGGGAGCGGATGGCAAATTGCAGGGGTTCGATATCGACATCGGCCGCATGGTGGCCAAGGGTTTGTTCAATGACCCGAGCAAGGTCGAGTTTGTGGTGCAGTCATCCGATGCGCGCATTACCAACCTGCTGACGGACAAGGTCGACATGAGCTGCCAGTTCATCACCGTCACCGCCAGCCGTGCGCAGCAGGTGGCTTTTACTTTGCCGTACTACCGCGAAGGTGTCGGCCTGCTGTTGCCCAACAACAGCAAGTACAAGGAAATCGAAGACCTTCAAGCCGCAGGCGATGACGTGACCGTGGCCGTGCTGCAAAACGTGTACGCCGAAGAGCTGGTGCACCAGGCGCTGCCCAAGGCCAAGGTCGATCAGTACGACAGTGTCGACCTGATGTACCAGGCCGTGAACTCCGGCCGCGCCGACGCGGCTGCCACCGATCAGTCCTCGGTCAAATACCTGATGGTGCAGAACCCCGGTCGCTACCGCAGCCCGACTTACGCCTGGAGCCCGCAAACCTACGCGTGTGCGGTCAAGCGTGGCGATCAGGATTGGCTGAACTTCGTCAACACCGCGCTGCATGAAGCCATGACCGGTGTGGAATTTCCCACCTACAAGGCTTCTTTCAAGCAGTGGTTCGGCGTTGACCTGCCAGAACCGGCCATCGGTTTTCCCGTGGAATTCAAATGATCCGGAACAGCCGGGGCGTGCTTGAGCGCGCCTCACTCAGGTATTGCCGACCATGAACTATCAGTTGAATTTTGCTGCCGTTTGGCGTGACTTCGACACCTTGCTGGCGGGGCTCGGCCTGGGCCTGCAGTTGGCCCTGCTGTCGATTGCCATCGGCTGCGTGATCGGCCTGCTGATGGCGTTTGCCATGCTGTCCAGGCACCGCGCGTTGCGCATCCTCGCTTCGGTGTATGTGACGGTGGTGCGCAATACGCCGATCCTGGTGTTGATCCTGTTGATCTACTTCGCCTTGCCGTCCCTGGGGATTCGCCTGGACAAAATCCCTTCGTTCATCGTCACCCTGTCGCTGTACGCAGGTGCCTACCTGACCGAAGTATTCCGCGCCGGGTTGTTGAATATTCCCAAGGGCTTGCGCGAAGCGGGGTTGGCGATCGGCCTTGGCGAATGGCGGATTCGTGCCTATATCACCGTGCCGGTGATGCTGCGCAACGTGCTGCCGGCACTGTCGAACAACTTTATCTCGCTGTTCAAGGACACATCCCTGGCCGCCGCGATCGCGGTGCCGGAGCTGACCTATTACGCCCGCAAGATCAACGTTGAAAGCTACCGGGTGATTGAAACCTGGCTGGTTACGACCGCGCTCTACGTGGCTGCCTGTTACCTGATTGCCATGCTGCTCCGTTACCTGGAACAGCGTCTGGCGATCCGTCGTTAAGGAAGGGTTTGCATGTACGAGTCCCCCAGTTGGCTGCATGAATTGTGGATCGCCCGCGAGACCCTGTGGGCCGGCTTCCAGGCCAGTGTGTCGGTCTCGGCACTGGCGATTATCTTCGGCACCCTGATCGGTATCGTCGCCGGGTTGATCCTGACCTACGGCAGGTTCTGGATGCGTGCGCCGTTTCGCCTGTACGTCGATTTGATCCGGGGCACACCGGTGTTTGTGCTGGTGCTGGCGTGTTTCTACATGCTGCCGGCCCTCGGCTGGCAGATCAGCGCGTTCCAGGCCGGTGCTGTTGGGCTGACGTTGTTCTGTGGCTCCCATGTGTCGGAAATTGTCCGCGGTGCACTGCAAGCCATCCCCCGTGGGCAGCTTGAAGCGGGCAAGGCGATTGGCCTGACGTTTTACCAATCCCTGGGCTACGTGCTGTTGCCCCAGGCGCTGCGGCAAATCCTGCCGACCTGGGTCAATTCCTCCACGGAAATCGTCAAGGCCTCGACCTTGCTGTCGGTAATCGGCGTGGCTGAATTGCTGCTCAGCACCCAGCAGGTGATCGCACGCACCTTCATGACCCTGGAGTTCTACTTGTTCGCCGGTTTCATGTTCTTTGTCATCAACTACGCCATCGAATTATTCGGGCGCTACATTGAAAAGCGGGTGGCCTTGCCATGAACCAAGCTCAAACCAAACCAGCGCTGCTGGACATTCGTTGCCTGCGTAAACAGTACGGCCAGGTGGAAGTGCTCAAGGGTGTAGACCTGTCGATGCAGCGCGGCAATGTGGTGACCTTGATCGGCTCCAGCGGCTCGGGCAAGACCACCTTGCTGCGTTGCGTGAACTTGCTTGAGGAGTTCCAGGGCGGGCAGATCACCCTGGACGGCGAGTCCATTGGCTACAGCGAGGTCGGCGGCAAGCGCGTACGGCATCCGGAGCGGGTGATTGCCCAGCACCGCGCCATGACCGGCATGGCGTTCCAGCAATTCAACCTGTTCCCGCATCTGACCGCGCTGCAAAACGTCACCCTTGGCTTGCTCAAGGTCAAGAAGATGGGCAAGGATGAGGCGGTGGCCCTGGCGGAAAAATGGCTGGACCGCGTCGGCCTGCTGGAGCGGCGCAACCACTTTCCCGGCCAATTGTCTGGTGGTCAGCAACAGCGCGTGGCGATTGCCCGCGCCATTGCCATGAACCCCAGTCTGATGCTGTTCGACGAGGTCACATCGGCCCTCGATCCGGAGCTGGTAGGCGAAGTGCTCAGCGTGATCAAGGGGCTGGCGGAGGAGGGCATGACCATGTTGCTGGTCACCCACGAAATGCGCTTTGCCTATGAAGTGTCGGACCAAGTTGTCTTCATGAACCAGGGCCGCATTGAAGAGCAAGGTACCGCCAAAGATATCTTCGAACGGCCGCAGTCGCCGCGCCTGGCGGAATTTCTCAAGAATATTCGTTTTTAACAAGGAGCAACTTTTATGAGCATTACTCGTTACGGTACTGGCAGCACCGCAGGTGGCGGCCAGCCACGTCCGTTCGCCCGCGCCGTGGAAGCCGATGGCTGGCTGTATGTGTCGGGCCAGGTGCCTGCCGTGGATGGCGAAATCATCAGCGGCGGCATCGTCGAGCAAACCCGGCAGACCATGCGCAATGTGGTGGCGATCCTCGAAGAAGCCGGTTACGAGCTCAAGGATGTGGTGCGCGTCGGGGTGTGGCTGGAAGACCCACGGGACTTCTGGAGTTTCAACAAGGTCTTCGGCGAATACTTCACCCCCGAGCACGCCCCGGCGCGGGCCTGTGTGCAGGCCAATATGATGGTCGATTGCAAGGTCGAGATCGATTGCGTGGCCTACAAGAAAAAGGGCTGAATATTCAAACCCTGTAGGAGCGAGCTTGCTCGCGAAGATCGTCAATGATGACGCGGGTATTCTGTATGAACGCGTTGTCCTGAAGTTTTTCGCGAGCAAGCTCGCTCCTACAGAAGACTTCATACCACTCGGGACCGAGTCCACCATGACCGAAGACACCATCAAACGCCGCGCCAAAGGTCTGGACCGTGCGTTCGATATCCTTGATTTTCTCAAGGAGATCGGCCAACCCCTGCGCCCGAATGACATTGCCAGCGGCATCGGCAGCCCCAAGTCCACGGTCTACGAATTGGTCGCGTCCCTGCTGGAGCGGCGCATTCTGGAAACCGTGGGCAAGGACGGTCACGTGTATCTGGGGCGCCAGTTGTATTTCCTCGGCCAGGCGCACCTGCGGCACTTCGACCTGACCCGCGAGGCCGATCACGCCCTGCAGGAAATCGTCAGCCAGACCCACGAAACCGCGCAGATGTGCCTGCTCAACGGGCGCAAGTACACGGTGGCGCTGATGCGCGAAGGCCAGCGGCATTTCCGTATTTCTTCGGATATCGGTGAAAACGCGCCGATCCCGTGGACCGCTTCCGGGCGTTTGTTGCTGGGGCATTTGAGCGACCAGCAGATCATCGAGCTGATCGACCCCGACGATTTCATCCTGCCGGACGGCCTGCGCCTGCCGCTCGATACCTTCCTGGCGCAGATTCGCCAGGCCACCGTCGATGGGTTCTTTTCCTTCGACAGCGTGGCCGACACCTTCACCCATTGCTTCGCCGCCCCGGTGCGAGACGCCCAGGGCATCAGCATTGCGACCCTGTGCATCGTTGCCCCGCGTGCCGATGCCAGCAAGCACTACCACGACTATCGCCGGGTGCTGATCGACAGCGCCAACAGCCTGGCCCGGCGCATCAACGAATAGGAGTTTTCCATGTCTGCCCTCAATGCCGTTGAAAAAGGTGCCGCCGCCGTCGGTGCCCATTTGGTCCGCGATGTCAGCCTGCCGGCGCTGGTGCTGCACCGTGACGCTCTGGCGCACAATATTCGCTGGATGCAGGACTTTGTCAGCCGCAGCGGCGCCGAGCTGGCGCCCCACGGCAAGACCAGCATGATGCCTGCGCTGTTCGAGCGCCAGATCACCGCCGGTGCCTGGGGGATCACCCTGGCCAACGCCGTACAAACCCGCGCCGCCTACGCCGGTGGTGTGCGTCGTGTGCTGATGGCCAACCAATTGGTGGGGGCGCCGAACATGGCGCTGATCGCCGACCTGTTGGCCGATCAGGATTTCGACTTCCATTGCATGGTCGATCACCCGGACAACGTCGCGGACCTGGGCCTGTTCTTCGCCGCGCGCGGCCTGCGTCTGAACGTGATGATCGAGTACGGCGTGGTCGGCGGCCGGTGTGGCTGTCGCAGCGAACAAGAAGTGCGTGAACTGGCCCGGGCGATCAAGGCCCAACCGGCATTGGCGTTGACCGGCATCGAAGGCTACGAAGGGGTGATCCACGGCGAGCACGCCATCAGCGGCATCCGTGACTTCGCTGCCAGCCTGGTGCGCCTGGCGGTGGACCTGCAAGACAGCGGCCTGTTCGACCTGCCCCAACCGATCATCACGGCGTCGGGCTCGGCCTGGTACGACCTGATCGCCGAGTCGTTCGAGGCGCAGAACGCTGCCGGTCGTTTCCTCAGTGTGTTGCGCCCCGGCAGCTACGTGGCCCACGACCATGGCATCTACAAAGACGCGCAATGCTGTGTGCTCGACCGACGCAGCGACCTCAACGAGGGCCTGCGCCCGGCGATGGAAGTCTGGGCGCACGTGCAGTCGCTGCCGGAGCCGGGTTTTGCGGTGGTTGCCCTGGGTAAGCGTGACGTGGCCTATGACGCCGGCTTGCCGGTGCCGCTCAAGCGCTACAAGGCCGGGATCGTCCCGGCGCACGGTGATGATGTGAGCGCGTGCAAGGTCACGGCGGTGATGGACCAACATGCGTTCATGACCGTAGCGCCGGGGGTTGAGTTGCGCATTGGCGACATCATTTCGTTTGGCACGTCCCATCCCTGCCTGACTTTCGACAAATGGCAGGTGGGTTGCCTGGTGGATGAGCAGTTGCAGGTGGTCGAGTCGCTGCGTACCTGTTTCTAGACCGCGTCGCACCTATCGGGGGCAGCCCCCTCCCACATTTGGAATGCGTTCCCCTGTGGGAGGGGGCTTGCCCCCGATGAGGCCATCAGCCCCACCGAGACAGCAGCCATGACCACCCAACCCCGCATCGCCCTTATCGGCGAATGCATGATCGAACTGCAACACCGCGCCGACGGCAGCCTGCACCAGAGCTTCGGCGGCGACACCCTGAACACGGCGGTGTACCTGCGCCGTGAGCTGGGCGAGTGCGTCAGCGTCGACTATGTCACCGCCCTGGGCGATGACAGCTTCAGCGACGCCATGTGCCAGCAGTGGCAAACCGAGGGCCTTGGCCTGGGCATGGTCCAGCGCCTGCCCGGGCGTCTGCCGGGCTTGTATTGCATCCAGACCGACGCCAATGGCGAGCGCAAGTTTCTCTACTGGCGCAACGAAGCGGCCGTGCGCGACTGCTTCACCACGCCTGCGGCTGAGCCGATCCTGGCAGCGTTGCCGGACTATGACGTGGTGTATTTCAGCGGCATTACCCTGGCGGTGCTGGGCGAGGTTGGGCGCGAGCGCTTGCTGCACACCCTGGTCGAAACCCGCCGCCGAGGTGGCAAGGTGGTGTTCGATAACAATTACCGGCCACGGCTATGGGCCGATGTGCAAGCGGCCCGTGCGGCTTATCGCAAGGTGTTGGCCGAAGTGGATATTGCCTTGTTGACCGAGGATGACGAGCACGCGCTGTTTGGCTATGAGGGCAGCGAGCAGGTGTTTGCGGCCTATCCCTCGATTGCAGAAGTGGTGCTCAAGCGTGGCGCGGATGCGTGTTTGATTCGCTGTGCGGGAGAGCGTTTTGCGGTGCCGGCGTTGAAGGTGGAAAAGGTGGTGGACACTACGGCGGCGGGAGATTCGTTCAGTGCGGCGTATCTGGCCGGGCGGCTCAAAGGTGGCTCGCCGCAAGAGGCTGCATTGGCGGGGCATCGGCTGGCGAGCCGGGTGATTCAGCTGCCGGGGGCGCTGATACCGAGGTGAATGGCCGCCTGCGGCGGATCGTGGGCAAGCCCGGCTCCCACATTTTGCCGGGTGTACACCGCTAAATGTGGGAGCTGGCTTGCCTGCGATAGCGGTCTGGAGCCAAGTGCTCAATCCCGGTAAAACACCTGCACCAGGTGATAGCCGAACTTGCTCTTGATCGGCCCGTGCACCACCTTCACCGGCTTCTTGAAGATCACCGCATCAATCGCGCCCACCATCTGCCCGGGCCGCACTTCGCCCAGATCGCCGCCACACTTGCCCGACGGGCAGGTGGAGTACTTCTTGGCCAGCACATCAAAGGCTTCGCCCTTGGCAATGCGCTGCTTGAGTTGTTCGGCTTCTTCGCTGGTTTTCACCAGGATATGACGGGCTTGGGCTTTCATTGATCTCTACCAGGTGTGCGACGGCGCGCGATTATGCCTGAACTCAGGCCTCGCCGCCGATCATGCTGCGGATTTTGGTGGCCAGCAGGTCGATCGAAAAGGGCTTGGCGACCATGTCCATGCCGTCTTCCAAAAAGCCCTGGCGCTCAGCGGCTTTCTCGGCATAACCGGTCATGAACAACACCCGCAGGCCGGGGCGATGCTGGCGCGCGATTTCCGCCAGTTGCCGGCCGTTCATGCCCGGCAGGCCGACGTCGGTCACCAGCAAATCCACGCGCAAATCCGACTCCAGCAGCGGCAGCGCGGCACGGGCGTCGGCCGCCTGGTGCGCGGTATAGCCCAGTTCATCGAGGACGTTGACCACCAACATGCGCACCGCCGGGTCGTCTTCGACCACCACCACGGCTTCACCGGCCAGGGCCACCGGGGCTTCGGTGAGGCTGACGGGCAGGTCGCTTTCCAGTGCGGTGCCGTACAGGCGCGGCAGGTACAGGCGCACGCAGGTGCCCTGGCCCGGTTCGCTCTGGATCGTTACATGGCCGCCGGACTGCTGGGCAAAGCCGTAAATCATCGACAGCCCAAGGCCGGTGCCTTGGCCGATGGGCTTGGTGGTGAAGAACGGGTCGAACGCCTTGGCGAGGATTTTCGGCGCCATGCCGCTGCCGTTGTCGCTCACGCCGAGCATCACGTAGTCGCCGGCCTTGACC